>Ga0210408_10000640_pt1 | contig 42059 bp, 36 predicted proteins | sample IncBWH4MmetaG_FD_155471 | JGI IMG/M metagenome (GOLD analysis project Ga0210408, IMG submission 155471) | Forest soil microbial communities from Barre Woods Harvard Forest LTER site, Petersham, Massachusetts, United States - Inc-BW-H-4-M | ecosystem: Environmental > Terrestrial > Soil >...
TTCCTCTTGGCAGCCATGATTTTCCACTCTACGGATTCGGAGGAGGGCTCAGTAGCTCACAATGCTCGACGCACTCTACCGTGTTGGCCTCGACAGTGGCTTTCTTGTGGCCGGAAACATCGATGTCGGGGAGGATCAGCAGCGTTTGCGTGCCATTGGCGACGTTAAAAGTGCAGTTGAAGCTCATCGACTGGACGCCACGTTCCTTGCAGCCGGTTTGGTCGAGAGCGTCGGTGAGGGTTACGGTCTTGTCGTAGACCTGGTCGGCAAGATGCGATGGCAGCAGAGCGACCGTCAGTGGGATGGGCGACTTGACCTTCACGCTGAGTTCCTGGCCGTCGTGATCTGGAGTCATCAGACTGTAGACCTTGGGTGCCGGCGTTATCTGGTATTTTTCGTCGAGGATGCGCCGCCAGTGGAACTCAGGCTGAATGCAATTGTAGTACTGGATGTGGAGATCGTTGGGGGAAATGAATTGCCGCGCTCCGGGTCCGAGGATCGCGCCAATCGTGGCGAGGACGGGCTTCTCGGGTTTACGCTCATCGCGGAAAGTGATGATCATGGGCCGATCGGAGGGAAGATGACACTCGTAAATTGCGCTGGTGACATGCTCCTTCACGCAGAGGAAGCTGAAATTCGCAGGGGCTTCGGGGTGCTGCATGGTGGCGTTCCATTCGTCGGCCCAAGCCATGGCCACGGTAACCGGGTGTCTGGAGTCGATCTGCACGTGCATCCCGCCGCCCCCGACTGCGGGATGGTAGACGCGGCCCGCGTGCAGGCTGGCGGGCTCCAAAGGGATTGTCTCGCTGTCGGCAGCGGTCCAGACCACGCGATCTTGCGCATACGAGTTCGCGGCCAAGGCGCAGAACAGCAGCGTGGCGAAAATGGAAAAGTTCCTCATGGTAGAAGTATTTGCTGGTTCATACTCGTACCCTAGCGAATTTGCGAGGGGAGGATTACGAAGGTACCAAGTCCCCGTGGAAGGAGAGGATGGTGCGCGCAAAGAACGCGCCCTCACGCCTTCTAAGCGGGCGGGTGGCCGAGTCGATCTCGCACACCCACTCTGGAGGGTGCCCCGTCCAAGCTTCGCTTGGGCGGGGTGTTTGCCTCTAACAGCGGTTCACGCTGCCTCTGGGACCGGCAGAGGATTGCGCGCGGCGAACTGCCGCTGATGCCAGTAGGGATATACGGGAGTTACTTCGCTCGCCGCATCGAGGCGCGTGATCTGTTCGGGAGTGAGTTTCCATCCGACGGCGCCGAGATTCTGGCGAAGCTGCTCTTCGTTGCGCGCGCCGATGATAACGTTGGCCACGGTGGGGCGCTGCAAGAGCCAGTTCAGCGCGATTTGCGGCACCGTCTTCCCTGTCTCGCGCGCTACTTCGTCCAAAGCGTCGACAACCTTGTGGAGATAATCATCTGCGACCGGCGGGCCTTGTTCGGCTGTGCTGTGCAGGCGGCTGACTATCGGCAGCGGCTGACTTCGCCGGATTTTGCCGGTCAATCGACCCCAGCCCAGGGGACTCCAGACGATGGTGCCGACTTTCTGATCAAGCGCCAGCGGCATGAGTTCCCATTCGTACTCCCGTCCGACGAGCGAATAATAGGCTTGATGGGCAACGTAACGCGGCCATCCGTATCTCTCGGAAACCGCCAACGACTTCATCAAGTGCCATCCGGAAAAATTCGAGCAGGCTATGTAGCGGACTTTGCCGCTCTGCGCCAGAGTATCGAGCGTCTTGAGGGTTTCTTCCACCGGTGTAAGGGCGTCAAAGCCATGCATGTGATAGACGTCGATGTAGTCGGTGTTCAGGCGGCGAAGGCTGGCCTCGCACGCCTGAATCAGATGATGGCGCGAGGAACCGAGATCATTCGGCCCGTCACCCATCGCGAAAGTTGTTTTGGTAGAGATCAGAACCGCGCTGCGGCGGCCGGCAATCGCTTTACCCAGGATTTCCTCCGACGCGCCTTGGGAATAGACATCAGCGGTGTCGAAGAAATTGACTCCCGCGTCGAGACAGATATCCACCAGGCGGGTAGCTTCCTTCACGTCGCTGTTGCCCCAGGCTTGAAAGAACTCGCCGCGTCCGCCAAATGTGCCGGTGCCAAAGCTTAGAACCGGAACCATCAATCCAGAATAGCCAAGCTGTCGGAATTCCATAAGCGTCATAGATGTCGGTGGCGCGGTGTGCGATGCAATGTCTAGGTTTAGGGCGAAGAGCAGGAGAACCTTAGAACTATCCTTAGGGCAATATGAATCAGACGGACGGGAGTTCCCTGGTTAGTTATTTCGCCGGCACAATCTCGAATTCGATCTCAACCACGTCCTTCACTCGGACTGTGCCGCCGGCGATTTTTACTGGGGTGATTCCGAACTCGGTCTGCTTCAACTTTACATTGCCCGAATATCTCCCTTCGGAGAAAACGACCGGCAGCTCGATCGCCTGAGTAACGCCGTGCAGCGTGAGATTGCCGCGCGCGAGGTAGCGATTGGCGCCGGTGCTTTCGACCGAGGTTGAGACGAATGAGATTTCCGGGAAGCGGGCGGGGTCGAGGACTTTGTCGCTTTTCATGGTGTGGTCGATGTCGGAGCGCTCGGAGTCGCTGATTCCCTGGTCGAGGACTCTCATTTGCTCGGAACGGAATTTGAGTTCGACAGCGCGTTTTTCGAGATCGAGGTGTCCTGAGGCGAGCGGGGCAGAGATGATGTGGTTGTGCGCAAAGGCGGAGAACAGGCCGGATTTTTCCACGTGCACGGTGATCTTGGAGGTGGCGCCGTCGATGTCTCCGGCGTGCGCCATCGCGGGGCTGAGTGCGAGTGGCAGTAGTGCGGCGAGTGTGGAGATTCTCATAGGGTTTCCTCGCGCCAACGGGAATCGGCTGGCCAAGTATATAAATAAAGGCCGCCTTCAGAAACGGATCTGCCCTTTTCCTATCTGCCCAATGGTACTGCCGTAACTTGAGAGCAATTCTGGCACTGCATATCCTTTAGCCAGCCTCGGTATCTGAGACCGGCTGCCGGACTGCCGCACGACTGGTGAAGCGTCTCACACGAAAGGGACAAGATGCGTTCGCTTAGAATTCTAGCTTTGGTTGTCTGCCTGACAGGTCTGCCTGCGCTGGCGCAGGAGCCAGCAGCAACCCCGTCGACTACCGATGCCAAGCCGTCCACGGCCACGGTTTACGTTTATCGCTACAAGCAGTTTGTGGGTAGCGCCCTCGCGCCTTCCGTTTGGTGCGATGAAACGGAGCTTGCCCGCGCGGAGAACGGCCGCTACTTTACGGTGAAACTCGATCCCGCGAAACATAGTTTCCGTTCCAACGACAAGCAGTCCGGTTTGGAATTGGATATGAAGGCCGGGCAAGAATATTTTGTCCGCGTGGAGATCGCAACCGGCTTCGCGAAAGGACATGGGCGCCTGGTTCTTATGTCTGCGGAACAGGGAATCTATGAGCTGAAGTCGTCGAAGCTGAAGCCGCTGGATTCAGGCAAGGTGATCGACAAGGCCAGGGTCTCCGTTGAGGAGGCGAATCCGGAACCGCCGGTGGCGACGTCGAAGGCAGCTACCACAGTCGCCGCGCCGCCCGTAGTGCAGTCGTCGAGCTCGCAACACACGGTAACCGGTGAAACGGTCAGCGGCGGCGATGGCGCGTTGATTCCGGCGAGCCAGACCGGAGAGCAGATTTCCGTCGCTGAAGCCGCCCGTCGCGCCCGGGAGAAAAAGTAACCGCCGAAATAGACCTACCGCCGGCTCGTTTACCTGCCTCTCTCCGACTTCGGTGAGGGGCGGGTTGCCCACCCTTTCACAATAAAGTACAAAGCCCCGGCGCTGCCTGTCCGTCCTTGCTAGCCGCCGGGCCGGAACATACCCATCGCAACGAAACGTGTAATGATTCCAGCAAAGGTCGTACCGATAGCAAACAGGAGCCAGCGGTACCGCTGCCACAGGTCGCGGAATCCGGAGGCTTGGGCGAAGATGTCCACAACGTAGGCTGAGCAGTACGCTACGTTTGCGATGACCGCCAGCAAGAACAGCCCCAGGCAGAAGTCGATGGAGAGTACTGTCCTGGATAGCGGATAGCTGACCATAAAATACATCGCCACGATTGCCGTAAGCACCAGGTTATAGGCTACGCGCCGAGGCTCCCAGAATCTGATCGCGTCCGTGGCGTACTCTCGCAAGTCGGTCGCGTTCATGAAGACTAAGTGTACTGCAACTCCGAGGGGACTGGTCCACGCCGTTCGTGGGTATGAACCTGCTTTTACACGAAATGCGAACTTCGCGGGCGAGGCCGCTCGCGCCACCCGCTTCTTGGATAAATTCCTTCGATGTGGCCCATAAGCTTTTTTGATAGGCGCGCGGGTAGCCTTCGCGGTAATCTAGTTGGTGCGAGCCAGCCGTAGGATCCCCACTGCAACCCCGAGCTTCACTGAAATGAAGGAGATTCATGTCGAACGAACTGCGTAATTTTCTGGCGCTCTCCTATGGAGAATTGGAAGAGCTGAATTTGCACGCCAAAGAGCAACGTATGAAACGCGTGGCTATCCAGAAGATTCAAGAGGAGCGGCTCAAGTACCTGACCGACGAGAAGCGGATCAAGGCGGTGACGGTACTCTTTAGTGATCTGGAAGGCCGTCTGCACATGCTCGATTACGACAAGAAGTTCCTGCTCAAGAGCTGGGACAACCTGACTTTTGACGGTTCTTCGATTCGCGGCTTCACCGCCCAGCGCGAGAGCGATCTGCGCCTCGGCATCGACTGGAGTGCGTTCTATTGGGGCCCGGCGGATGTGTTTGGGCCAGGCAAGGTGCTGGTCTTCGGCGATGTTATCGACAAGGGGGGAACGCCTTATGCTGCCGACATTCGCGGCATCCTGAAGACCTATGCAGAGGGACTCTACAAGAAGGAAGGGTACACACTGAACGCCGCCAATGAAATTGAGGGGTTTCTATTCCAGGGCCCAGATGCGGAGCGACGCTACCACGAAACCGGGAAGTTCGAATACGTCAATACCGGCGGGTACTATCACTCGCTGCCCGGCGACCCCTTACGCACGTTCATTGATACTACGGCCGAAGTGCAGCGCTCGATGGGTTTCCAGAACGAGAAGGACCATCCCGAAGTGGCGCCTTCACAGTTTGAAATAAATTATGGCTACGCGGAGGTCGTGGCTGCAGCGGACCATATCCAGCTTTACAAGCTCGTCTGCCGGCAAGTGGCGACGCGAATGGGTTTTACCGCATCGTTTCTGCCCAAGCCGGTGGTGGGGGTGAACGGCAGCGGCATGCACACCAACGTCTCCATAAGCAAGGGCGGGAAGAACCTTTTCTGGGATGCGAAGGGAGAAGAAAAGCTGAGCAAGATGGGCTGGGCTTTCATCGATCGCATCCTTACCCATGGCAATGACATTTGCCTGCTGCTGAATCCAAGTGTGAACGCTTATCGGCGGCTCGATCCGCATTTCGAAGCGCCCAATCAGCTGAAGGCGTCGCCCGTCGATCGCGGGTCGATGATTCGTATTCCGATCGGAAACGAGAGGAGTATGCGGGTAGAAGTTCGGTCAGTCGCTCCCGATGCGAATCCTTATCTGGTGATGTACTCGATCTTCAAGACCGGCATCGATGGCGACACTGCAAAAATCAAGAACCTTCGGCAAGCCGAGCGCTACTTGCCGGACAATATCTACGACGCGCTGGCGAACTTCCGCAAGGCCGAGTGGACGACTAAGCTGCTGGGCGGGGACGTGAAAGCCCGCTACGCCGATTTGAAGCAGGCCTCCGCCGATCGCTGCTCGCGTCTGCTGGGAACCTTCGTGAAAGCTCCAGAAGTGCAGTATCACCACGACGTCTACAATCAGTTCCTGTGGAATTTGTTCTAGAGTGACGGAACTGTGCGGTAATTGCGCAAGCCGGGCTGAGGAGCTCGAGTCGTACCTCGTTTACGGCACACATTCTCAGCCCATTTCCACGTCCGGCTGGCGGAAAGAAACATATTTCCGAATGTTTATCAGCCTCTACTGAACCTGTACTTCTGATTACTCGGTCGAACATTGGCCTAACGATTTTGCTCCCCCGCCGATTGTTCTCTACGATCCCCTTCAAGTTACTTCAACGCCTATAGCAATCCGCTGGGATGTTCCGTGCTGCACACAGTTCCCGGTTTTGCGCGGTGCTCCCTGCCGAAAAATCACTCTCAGGGGAAAATCGCATGCCAATCCGCACCGTTGTTCTAATCGGCGTCAACCTTGTGCTTATGGCGACGCTGGCCATCGCACAAGCTCCCCCACAATCGCAGGCCTCCACAGTATCGCAGCCGGATAATCGCTATTGCGCCCCTAGAGACGCACCCAACTTTGGCGCTGCGCAAGACGGTCCTGCACAGTTGCCAAAGGCTTGCATTTACACCGCCCTGTCTGGCACGCCGTCGCCCGGACATCTCATGCAGGTGATCGCAGGCGCTGACTTACAGGCCGCCCTCAATTCCGCGCAGTGCGGGGACACGATTGCACTGCAGGCGGGTGCAACCTTCACCGGTTCCTTCACCCTGCCGGCAAGGCCATGCGACGACCAGCACTGGATCACTATCCGAACCAACACTCCAGACACCGGCTTGCCTCCGGAAGGCACGCGGGTTACTCCCTGTTACGCCGGGGTGACATCCCTTCCTGGGCGGCCAGCCCTCAGCTGTCCCACCACGGGGAATGTGTTAGCAAAAATCGTGTTCCCGCACGGCTACGCATCAGGCCCGATCGATTTTGCTCCGGGTGCAAATCACTATCGCCTGCTCGGACTTGAGATCACCCGAGTGCCGGGAACTGGTCGAGTAACAGATCTGGTGGCGGTGCGGTCTAAAGGGAACGCCGATCATATTGTGGTCGACCGCTCCTGGCTGCACGGCACAGAGCAGGACGAGACCGAAGGAGGCATCAGCCTGAGCGGTATGACCTATGCGGGTGTCATCGATTCCTTCTTTACTGACTTCCACTGTATCGCAAGAAGCGGCTCTTGCACGGACGCGAAATCCATTGGCGGTGGCACCGGCAGCTATCCCGGCGGCCCCTACAAGATCGTAAATAACTTCCTGGAGGCCTCCGGAGAAAATGTCCTGCTCGGCGGAGGTTATGCAACTGGCACTCCGGCGGATATCGAGATTCGCCGAAACCATTTTTTCAAGCCGATGATCTGGAAGCAAGGCGAGCCTGGCTATGTCGGGGGCGCATCGGGTAATCCTTTCATCGTCAAGAACCACTTTGAACTGAAGAACGCGCAGCGTGTGCTTTTCGAAGGCAACGTACTGGAGAATAGCTGGGGTGGATTCACGCAGACAGGTTTTTCAATTTTGCTTACGCCCAAGAACCAGCAGACTCTAATAGGCACGAACGTATGTCCAATTTGTCAGGTAACCGATGTCACGATTCGCTACAACACGATCAGTCACGTCGGCAGCGGCTTCCAGATTTGCACGTGTATGTCCGGCAACGGCACTAATGGAGCCGCAGCCCTGGCCGGAGCGCGCTACAGCATCCACGACGTAACTGTGGATGATATCAACGCCAGTCGGTACGCGGGCTACGGCACGCTAGTCCATGTGTCGAACGGTTGGAAGGCAAACGTGCTCAACAGCGTCACCATTAACCACATCACGGGCTTCACTGACCCCGACGGCCACGTTCTCATCCTGCGCAATGACATAAGGAACCCTTCGATGTGGGGATTTAACTTCACCAACAACGTCGGTGTGGCTGGCCGATATCCGGTGTGGTCGAGCGGCGGCGGATCGACCGACTGCGCCTTCTCTGATGTCCCAGTTATAAGTTTCGCCAAGTGCTTTAGCACTTATAGCTTCAGCAATAATGCAATTATTGCGAGCCCCGCGGCTTTTCCGGTATCCAAGTGGCCGCCACAGAATTATTTTCCGATCGACCCGGGCGCGGTCGAATTCGTCAACTATAACCAAGGGAACGGTGGCGATTATCACCTGTTGGATTCAAGCCCCTATGAGAACAAAGGGACGGACGGCAAGGATCTAGGCGCTGATATCGACGCCTTGATGAACGCTATCGCGGGAGTGCGATAAAGGGAGGTCAGTAGTTCATCGCTTTTCAGAGGCCAGGTTGGGGCAACCGATCTGGCTACTTTCTTTTGTCGGACAACCTGGTGCCAGAATTCCCGCTAGCCAAACGGGGTTAATACCTCGGTGTTGGACTATCCACTGCCATCCGTAGCACCCTACTGGCATAATCAAGCATTTATGGACCGTGCTCTTCCATTGGTAAGCCTGGACGATCGCTGGGTTCCGCAGTCTGTCCTCTGCCTGCGCGATTACAACCTGAACAAGTTTGTACACGATCTGGCTGCGGGAGTGACGGTTGGCCTGGTAGCCCTGCCGCTGGCCATGGCTTTTGCCATCGCCTCAGGGCTCACTCCACAAGCCGGAATTTACTGTGCCGTCGTGACCGGATTTCTGATTTCAGCGCTGGGTGGATCGAAAACCCAGATCGGTGGGCCGACCGGCGCCTTCGTTGTGGTTGTCGCCGGGATCGTGGCTGCACACGGCGTGGACGGCCTGTTCATGTGCACGGTACTGGCGGGTATTCTGCTCGTGATTCTGGGCGCGACTGGCATGGGAACGGCAGTAAAGTTTATTCCGCGTCCTGTGGTTGTCGGCTTCACCAACGGTATTGCGGTACTGATTGCCAGCACTCAGCTTAAGGACTTTTTCGGACTCCACATCGACAAAGTTCCAGGCGTGTTCTGGCTGCGGATGGAGGCGATCGCGAAGAACTTTCATACTTTGTCGTACGAAGGGACTATCCTCGCTGTCGGCACCGTAGTTGCAATGTTGTTGTGCCGCGCGGCTTCAAGCCGCATTCCTGGACCGATCGTGGCCATGCTTGCTGGCACGGCCGCGGTGTTTGTCCTCAAACTGCCGGTCGAGACCATTGGGACTCGCTTTGGCGGGATTCCAAGCGGGTTGCCTCACTTCGCAGTGCCACACTTTCACAGCGATCTGATTCACGGTCTGCTGGGGCCAGCCTTTACGGTCGCGATGTTGGGAGCTATCGAGTCGCTGATGTCGGCGGTCGTGGCAGATCGCATGAGCCATGATCACCACAATCCCAACGTCGAATTAGTGGCGCAGGGCGTGGCCAACGTAGTTTCGCCCTTCTTCGGCGGACTTCCGGCTACCGGCGCCATCGCCCGGACCGCGACCAACATCCGGGCTGGGGCCAAAACCCCAGTCGCGGGAATGATTCACGCTCTGACACTGGTGTGCGTTCTACTCTTTGCGGCTCCGCTCACCAACTACATTCCCATGGCAGTGCTGGCAGGAATATTGATGATCGTGGCTTACAACATGGGCGAGTGGCGTGAAATCCCGCAACTGCTCAAGCTGACCAAGACCGATATCAGCGTCTGGCTGGTGACGTTTGCGCTAACCGTGTTTGCGGATCTTACGGTGGCGGTCGAAGCTGGGATGATCCTGGCCGCCCTCCTGTTCATTGGCCGGGTGGCCAGCACCACGACCGTCTCGCAAGTCACGGATGACTATGTCCGTGATGGTCAGGTCCACATTTTGCAGGACAAAGACATTCCGTATTATGCGACTATTTTTCGCATCCACGGGCCATTTCTCTTCGGCGCCACGGACAAGATTTCAGTGGTAACGGAGAAGATGCACCAGTTGCCCCCCGTGGTGATTCTGCGCCTGCGTAACATGACAGCCATCGACGCCACCGGACTGTTCGCGCTGGAAGAAATGGCGCGTCAATTGCACGCGACCAAGCGGACACTTATTCTCTGCGGCGCGAGGGAGCAGCCGGCGCGACTCATTCGTCAAGCCGAATTCGAAGAAGTGATCGGCCGCGAAAATATCTGTGACAACGTGCAAGCGGCCCTACGGCGCGCCGAAGACGTGTTCGAGAAGCTGGAGTCGAAGGCGGTTTTGGGCACGAAATAGGCGCCTGTGTGGCGCACTCCCTACTTAGTTCGGTCTGAGTCGGTTCTCGCCCGCCAGGGCGCTGTTGGTGATAACAGTTTGTATCCCAGGTTGCGCTCAACCGCCCGGAAGTCTATAGTCGGCGTGCCGTGGAGGAGAACGGCCGTATGAGACATCTGCTGAACTGGGCGCTTAGTGCACTGGCAGTATGGCTGGTGGCGCGGCTGGTGCCAGGTTTTCACGTGGGCGGGCCAGTGGCGGCCCTGATCGCTGCCTTGGTGATCGGATTTGTGAATGCAACGCTCGGAGTTTTCCTGAAGATTGTCACCTTTCCTCTCACCCTGCTGACGCTCGGCATTTTCTGGCTGATCATCAATGCGGTCATGCTTGAACTGGCGTCGGCAATCGTGCCCGGTTTCCGCGTAGACACATTCAGCTCAGCTTTCTGGGGAGCGATCGTGCTCAGCCTGGTGAATATGTTTTTCCGTTGGCTGGTGGGTACGGGCACGACGCGCCCCTGAACCAGCGATCTGACATGGCTATTCTTTCGGTGATTTGCGAGGCTTCATTGCTTGCCATTCTTTGTCGGTGAGCATCCTGCCTAAGGCGGTGAATTCGCCCGCGCCCTGGAGCCATTCGCCGCCGTCCATCGTGACGATTTCACCGTTGATGTAAGCGGAGCCGTCGCTTACCAGAAATGCGGCGAGGTCGGCCAGTTCTTCGACCCTGCCGAAGCGGTTCATGGGATTGCGCTCCCGGGCAAATTGTTCAAGTTCCGGCCGCGGCAATAGACGCGAGAATGCTCCTTCGGTGGGAATCGGCCCAGGAGCAATAGCATTCATCCGGATGCCGCGATTCCCCCACTCCACCGCTAGGCTTCTAGTGAGCGCGACGACACCGGATTTGGAGATGGCGGACGGGACAACATAGGCCGAGCCACTCGAAGCATAGCTAGCCACGATGTTCAGCATTACGCCGGGACGCTGCGCTTTGAGCCAGCGGCGTCCGCAGGCCATGGTGACATTGATCGTGCCCATCAGCACGATTCCGATGATGGCATCGAAAGCGCGAGGTGAGAGCTCTTCCGTTCGCGCCAGAAAATTTCCTGCGGCATTGTTCACTACCACGTCCAAGCCGCCATCTTTCCAGATGGTCTCGATCATTTCCTCGACAGCTTGCAGGTTTCGCACGTCGCACGAGAAAGAATCGATCTTAGCTTTCGTGGCTGCGCGTAATTCGGCTTCGGTCTCAGCCAGTACCGCTTTGCGGCGGCCGCAGATATAGACCGTGGCTCCGAGCTCGAGGAAACGACGAGCCATGCCCTTGCCTAATCCGGTGCCGCCGCCAGTGATGAGGATGCGTTTGCCCTGCAGCAGGTCAGGTTGAAACATTATGGTCCCCGGTGGCGAACGTTGGACGAGCTTGTGATTGTAGTGCAGAGTTAGGGTTAAGTACTTCGAGGCGCAGAGAAAAAGCAGTTGCCTGGACTGGCCCTCGTAGCGCTACGGCGTGCACGCCACGCGAAAGCCGTAGTCTGCGTAGTGGAATTCTGGAGGGATACTCGAGCGCGCGGCGCAGCGTGTCACTTTGATGTGATGGCGCCAGGAGCCTCCGCGAGAAGCCCGCCGCTGACCGGTTTCCGGTCCCGGCGGGTTGCGCTCGGGAGAGGCGGCATAGTAATCGGACTGGTACCAGTCGCTACACCACTCGTGCACGTTCTCGCAAATGTCGTAGAGGCCGAAGGCATTGGGCGTATACCGCGCAACCGGTTCTGGGCCGTTCTTCCAGCGGCGTTCATAATCGGGTAATGACTCGGGCGGGGCGTCGGCCCAGGGAAAAAGTTTGTTTTCGATTCCACCACGCGCGCCGCGTTCCCACTCGGCTTCCGTGGGCAGGCGATAGTGCTGGCCAGTAACGCGGCTAAGCCACTCGCAATAATTCGCAGCATCGAACCAGGAGACTGCCACTACCGGCTGTTGAGGATGATTGAAGTTGGGGTCATGCCAGAAGGGCGGGGCTTCCGTTCCGGTGGCGTCGAGAAAACGAGCGTATTCCACCTTCGTCAACTGGCAAGCCGCTAGTAAAAATTCATCTACCCATACGCGGTGCACCGGACGTTCGTTGTCCTGGCCGATTTCCGAGCCCATTAGGAACCAACCCGCGGGAATTCGGACCAGGTCAGGTTCGTTTGCATTGAATTGCGCGGGGAAAGACGATTTGGGTTGGGAGAACATGCGGTCCGGTGTTGTGCCAAGAATATCCTAAGTTACCGCTTCCGTTGACTTACCCAGCCACCGTCCCTAACATTGCTTCCCCGAGGGGAGTTCAGCCATTTGATCGAACAAAACATTTCACACTACCGCATCCTCGAGAAGTTGGGCGGGGGCGGGATGGGTGTGGTGTACAAGGCTGAGGACATCAAGCTGGGCCGCTTCGTAGCGCTCAAATTCCTGCCCGACGATGTAGCCAGGGATCCGCAAGCTCTGAGCCGATTTCAACGTGAGGCGAAGGCGGCTTCCGCCCTGAATCATCCCAACATCTGTACCATCTACGAAATCAGCGAGCAAGATGGCAAGCCATTCATCGCCATGGAGTTCTTGGATGGAACCACACTGAAGCACCGCATCACGGGCCGACCGCTGGAAATGGAGATGGTGCTTTCGTGTGGGATCGAGATTGCCGACGCCCTCGATGCTGCTCACGCCGAAGGAATCGTCCACCGCGACATCAAGCCGGCTAATCTGTTTTTGACCAAACGCGGGCACGCCAAGATTCTCGACTTCGGATTGGCGAAGCTAACCCCCGTTGGCGACCGGCTGGGCGAAGCCGCAATGGCAACGGAACAAGAGACCGCATTGAGCGAGGAGCATCTCACTAGTCCTGGAGCCACCCTCGGCACGGTCGCCTATATGTCGCCCGAGCAGGCACGAGCCAAAGACTTGGACGCTCGTACAGATTTGTTCTCGTTTGGGGCAGTTCTTTATGAGATGGCAACCGGGACGCTGCCTTTTCGGGGTGAAAGTTCTGCCGTCATATTTAATGCAATTCTGGAACGCCCACCCGTACCCGCAGCGAGGCTGAATCCAGACTTGCCAGCTGAGCTGGAACGAATCATCAACAAGGCACTGGAAAAGGACAGGAATCTCCGTTACCAGCACGCTTCGGAAATGCGGGCTGACTTGCAACGTCTGAAGCGGGAATCGGACTCGGGGCGGACTTCTGCCGTGTATTTAGAAGAAGGTCGGCACCCGAGCGGTGTGGGAAAGAAGGTCGCCATTGCCGCTGCATCAGTCGTGTTATTGGGAGCGTTTGGCGTTTGGCGGTGGGCTTCCTCGCAGAAGCCTTCAGGGATGCCAGGGGTAAGCACACCCGCGTCGCAACCGGCGGTGCGGAGCGTGGCGGTGTTGCCCTTTCGCGATCTTTCCCTTCACCCAAGTGAAGAATCCTGGGGCATTGGCATGACTGACGCCATCATCACGCGGCTGGCATCGCTGCAAAATCTTGCGGTGCGACCCACGAGCGCGGTCTTGAAATACGCCAAAGAGCCCGCCGACCCGGGCAAAGCCGCGCAGGAACTTGGAGTGGATTCGATTCTGGACGGCACTTACCAGCGCGTGGCGGGCGTTATGCGGGTCTCAGTTCAACTGGTCGATCGGCAAAATAGCGCGATGCGATGGGCAGAACATTATGATCTGCGGGCTGACGACATGCTGAAGTTCCAGGATGAAGTGGCGCAGAAGGTAGTGGAGGGATTGCGGGTGCAGGTTTCTGGCAAGGAGCAGGAATCACTGGCGGTGAAGCCGACGACGTCGCCGGAAGCCTACAACCTGTATCTTCAGGCGCGTTTTTACATGAATGAATACTACATGCGCACGAGCCTGGAGAGTCTACACCAGGGACAACGTGCTCTCGAGCAAGCCATAGCATTAGACCCAAATTTTGCCGATGCCTACGCGTTGTTGGGATTGCTCTATGGCCTGGAAAGCGCTGATGTTCTGGAGAATGCGGCGCAAAATCTCGCGAAAGCCGAGAAGACGGAACGGAGGGCGCTGGAATTAAATCCGAATTTGACGGAGGGGCTGATCAATCTCGGGGCAATATTGTCCGAGCAGGGCCGGAATATGGAGTCGATTTCAACGTTGAGGCGGGCAGTGGTTATGGCTCCCAACTCGGAAAGGGTGTGGGATCACCTGGGCTACGAGTATCACTATGCCGGTCTGGATGATCTGGCTGAAAAAGCTTACCGCCGCAGCGAGGAGTTGAACCCAACGACGACGCGAATCCACTGGATGCATGCCCGTATGCTCCTTTACCTCGGACGCGCATCGGAGGCGGAACAAGAGATGAGGCAGGCATTGGCGGAGAATCCGAATCAGTTCAAGGCGATGGCCTTCCTGGGCAAGTTCCTTTACTACCAGGGCAAGTTCGATGAGGCTGAGCCGGTGCTGGAGCGGGCCGTGGAACTCAGTGGCAACAGTGGTGATGGATCTCCTCAGATGATGGCGGCATTTCTGTATGCTTCGCGAGGTCAACGGGACAAAATAGATCCAAAGATCTCACGAGCTCGCCCCACAGACGTCATCGATGGAGACTACGCGTATTGGACGGGAGCCGTACATGCACTGCTTGGAGAGAGAGAACAAGCGCTCGCCTGGCTCCGCCGGGCCGTGGAAGTTGGTAACCACAATTATCCGTGGTTTCAGAAGGACAGGAACTACGATAGTCTACGCGGCGATCCCGAATACCAGCGCATCATGGAAGAAGTTCGACATCATTGGGAGCAGTACAAACAGACTTTTGGCGCGGCATAGCCCCCTTGTTCCCGGCGATGACACCGAAGCGAAGACAGCGCCATGTTCTGGTCAACGAACCTCGGCGAGTTCTGTGCGTAGTTTATGTGTGGCGCGAAACAGAGTGTTTTTGATTGTGCCTTCGGTGGTATTCAGGATGCCTGCGACGGTCCGCAATCTCATCCCGTGGTAGTGCTTCAATTCGAATACCATGCGCTCGCGAGCGGAGAGCCGGGCTAGGGCGCGGACGATGCATCCCCGCAACTCCCGGCCTGCCAGGCTGCGTTCCGGGCTAGCGTCGGCTCGGTGATCGGGCACTCGGTCTAGCAGTTCTTCTTCCTCGCCATCCGGAGAAATGGTTGTGGTCAGGTCCCGGCCGCGAGAATTCCTCTTGCGCAGGTGATCGAGGCAAAGATTCGTAACGATGCGGTAGATCCAGGTATAGAAGGAGCACTCAAAACGAAATCGTGCCAAATTTATGTACGCGCGTAGGAACGCTTCCTGATAAATGTCCTGACCGTCTTCTTGCGAGCCAGTGAGATGAACCGCCAGGCGCAGGACCGCACGGTCGTATTGCCGCACCAATTCTTCGAAGGCGGCAGTGTTGCCCAGTTGCGCCTCGCGGATGAGTTGGCTATCGTCCACGCGGGCGGGGCGTCCGGCTTGCGCTTGGCCCGAGGGGACGACCCCGATGCTATTCAGAGCGGGCCCAATACGAATTTTGCCAGTGTCGGACATCATCATTTCACCGTTCAGCCAACGAACTTATAACCAGTGCCGTGCACGGTCAGAATGAAACGAGGCTCTTCGGGTTTAAGCTCAATCTTCTGGCGCAAGCGGACAATATGCGCGTCCACCGTGCGTGTAGTCGGAAAGCGATCGTAGCCCCAGACTTCTTCCAGCAAGCGGTCGCGAGTCAGCGTCTCCCCCGAATGACAGAGGAAGTACTTGAGCAGTTCAAACTCCTTCGATGAGAAATCCAGGGCCTTGCCGCTACGCGTTACCTGGCAACTGCGCAGGTTCACCTCAACGTCTCCGAAGGTATAGCGGTCCTGTTCTTTGGGAACGGCGCGTGCGCGACGGAGAACGGCTTTCACCCGAGCCAAAAGCTCGCGGATGGAAAATGGCTTGGTTACATAGTCGTCCGCGCCCAGTTCCAGTCCCACTACTTTATCGATTTCCTGACCTCGGGCGGTGAGCATGATCACAGGGATCGAGGGCCGTTTGCTCTTAAGCTGCTTGCAGACATCGAGCCCGCTCATGCGGGGCATCATGACGTCGAGGATGACGAGGTCGGGCGCTTCATTCAGGGCGCGCTCCAGACCGGCAATGCCATCCGGCGCGGTGATGACGTGGTAGCCTTCGAATTCAAAGTTGTCGCGCAGACCGGCCACCATGTTGGGCTCGTCCTCGACGATCAGGATTCTGGGCATCTCACGCTCTCCGCTACCGGTTTTTGCCTTTGCTGGAGACTCGACGGCTGATTTGATGTTTGTCACTGCCCGCTCTCCCTTGCCGGCGTTCATGCCGAGGCTGCCTTGCTTCCGTTCTCTCTCCGAGCGACGGGCAAGGTGATGGTGAACTTGCTGCCCTGTCCCGGCGCGCTGTCGACAACAACCTCGCCACCATGGGCCTGCGCGATATGACGTACCAGGGAAAGACCCAATCCGCTGCCCTTAGTGTTGTGGACCAGCGGGTCCCCGACGCGATAGAACTTCTCGAAAATCTTTTGCTGTTCCTGACGGGGTATGCCGATCCCGTGGTCAATTACTTCCAACTTCACCGATCCGTTCTCTCGATATAGGTTGACGCCGATGTACTTTCTGTCCTGCGAGTACTTGAGCGCGTTATTGACCAGATTCACCAGGGACCGAGCCATGGCTTCGCGGTCCACGCGGAGAGAAGGCACTTCGTCTATCTTTTCTTCAAAGGTGAAACCGTGTTGCTCGATCTGGTAGCGATAAGAATCGAGCGTGTTATGCACCAGCTCGCGCATGTCAGTTTCGCGGAAGTCATATTCCTTGCGCCCAGCCTCGATCCGTGAAAAGTCGAGGATGTTGTTGATCAGCGCAGTGAGACGCTCGCTCTCTTTGCGAATAATGCAGTAATATTCCTGATATTTCTCCGGACTAGTCAGCCTCCCCATTTCAAGGGTTTCGGCATACAGCCGGATCAAGGAGAGAGGAGTCCTGAGCTCGTGCGAAACGTTGGAGACAAAATCTGACTTTACCCGTGCCAGCGCCATCTCCTTGCTGACGTTGCGGTAGGTCAGTACCAATCCACCGGCTAACAGCAGGGATAGGCCCGCGAGGATCAAGAAGCTAGTCCGCACGAAGCGTTGGCCGATGGCCTCTAAGGTGGTGCCACGCAATTTAATCGCGAGAGCCAGCCCGGGAAACGCCCCTTCCATATTGCGTTCCACCTCTGGGAGCCCGCCGTCCCATCCGACCGAGGCTGCCATCGGAGCTGAATCGCTCTTGGCGTGAACCATCATCACGGCATGGCTGGAATTGCTCTGGCCCTCGCTGAGGTTGTGATTTATCACGTCCTCGAGCATCTCCGGAAAGAAGTGATCGCGAAGGTACTCGGCATCGAACACTATGCCGGCGATAACCTTGCGTCCGCTTGCCTCATCCGTTTTCAGAAAATATGCTGCGGTCTGGTACAAATGTTTGTCCCCTCGGGATGCCCAAGTCCCCTCGCAGACGTAAGGGGTGCCCTTTTTCTCCATCCTTGCCAATTTCTTCGAGAAATCATCGAACTCGATCTTCATCCACATGTCGGCCATTCTGGAAAACTCATCGGCCTCGGCCCGGAATTCGGGCTCTTGCAGCCGGTGGGGCTGGGAGCGAAATATCAGCCCGTTCTTGGGGTCGTACAGGAAGACGTGGGCGATGTAGGGATGCGCGGCGAGAAGTTTATCCAGATTTACACTGCAGGCTTGCCCCGGAGACGGGAAATCGTTTCGAACATCGTCCGCCAAATCGTAAGCCTTGTGGTTGATGTGCTTCTCGGAAATCGCCAGGACCTGGCTGAAGTCGCGCTGGATGGCAGCTTCGACAGCCCGGTCGCGCTGAATATGGTTCAAGTGCCATGCGCTCAGAATCACAAGGGCGGCGGCGGGCAGAACTACGGCGAGCTCCAGGGTCAGTATCAGTCGAGTTCGCTCGTTCCAATTGCGCTTCAGCTTCATAGTGACGCTACGAAACATAGTTTAGCGGCCCAGCGCATGTGTCAATGGGGGGTAAAACGATGTAAAAGATTGTGAACTGGTTAATTCTGAAGGTGCGGGGTATCTAATGCCGGATGGCGACTGTGCTTAAGGTAGCCGGAAATCCACCGTCACGTAGGTTTGGGTTTCGACTGCCTGACCGTTCAGCAGATAGGGCTGGTAGCGCCATTGTCTGACGGCTTTATAAGCAGCTTGGCCCAAAAGAAAAGAGCCGCGAATCAGCTTCAAGTCGCGGATGGTGCCATCCCGGGCGATCCACGCCTGGAGAACCACTGACCCTTGCAATCCCGCCTTCAACGCCCGCTCGGGATAGCTGGGCGAAACCTTTTGTAGCACCAGCTTTTGGGCAAGCTCTTCGGACAGAGTCACGGGCTCCAGTGAGCCCAGGAGGGACGAGGTAACTCTGGAGGAAACATCGCGCAGGTTGGCCTGGATCGGCGCCTGCAGACTGTTCGGGATGTGAGTGACGTTAATCGCCACAAGGGCCGGATGGATCTCGGCCGATGACAACGGCGGCTGGCTGCCGTTGGGTGTGGGTTGGGCTGGTGCAGAGGATTCGGGCACTGGCGTGATCCGGATATGCAGGGATCCAGTCCGCGCATGGGGTGACACGAGGCTATCGTTCTGTGCTACTTGGGAGGGCGGGGGCGTTTCGTTGTTACTTCTGTCTAACCAGACGTGGGTCTTCTCCAAAGCGCGCCCGTAGATCTTGGCCACTGCAATGGTCACGGACTGATTCCGTAAAGGTTCGCTGAACACGTAACCGGCGGAGAGCAGAGCTACACCCAATGCTGTGGTGAGCAAAGACCTGCTATATCTGCTTCGCGGTTTTTCGTCAGGTTCACTTTCCGCTAGGGTGGAAAACAGGGTTTGAATTCCGAAGTGGGAAGCATGATCCTCGAAGTTCGGGATTGCGGGAGCCGGTGCAGGAATGCGGGTGACCTCACCGCGTAAGGGAGGGGAGGGCCGATGAGTACGTGCTGTCGCCGGTTTCGCTTGGTCTTTCTCATTTGGGAACCTCGACTTGTGACCCGCGCTCTGAGAGGCAGTCTCTTCCGCGGTCGGGAAGCCCAGTTTGGGCAACCAGGTCCGCATATGCCGAAGGAACTCGTCGCAAGTTAGCAAGGCATACTTGGCCTTTTCCGGAACGATCGGTAGGCGGAGAACGAAATTTGCGCCCGCCTCGCGGGCTGCACTTGCGGAATCCGCGTCGGCCACAGCGATGGTGAACGCGCCGCTATTGGCTTTCAATTCTCGGGCCGACTTAAGCAGGAACGCGGCTTCAAGTCCTTCCTGCCAGTCGCAAACAATAATGTCGAAGCTTCGGCTGGTGATCTTTTCCACTGCAGCAAAGATCTCCGGACAGTGCTCGACTTCCAGCTCAAGCTGTTGAAGAGTTTGGATCAGAGCGTGCGAGGTCTCCTCGTCGGAGGAGAACAAAAGAGACAGCGCCGACATAGCAATAAGGCTAGGTCGGAGCCGAAGGGACGACAAGTTACGAACTGCCGCGAGATCGGCGCCAATCGGCCCCGTAACCGACGAGCTGGTTACCTGTCCGTTAGGACAAATTCCCGCAGTAATCGAGAGCTTCTCGGAGTTTCGCTCCTACGCCTTCAGCCCCAGGCGATGCAGGAGCCGGGCAAATCTTGGATCGTTGCGAAGTGGATCGGCTAGCGGTTCGGTGGGCAAGTACACCAGATATTCGCACCGTTCATCAAAGGCTTTATCGAGCCAGCGGAAAGCTTCATCGTTCTCGTCGAGGCCGGTGTAAATCAATGCAATATAAACGCTTGGTATGTATCTCGCGATGCTCATCTGCTGGAGCTTGGCAACAATGGCACGAGCTTCCGCTTTTCGTCCTGAAACAGCATAGTCATGGGCGATCAGGGCAAGAAGGACAGGGTCGTCGGGAACGAAGGCCAGGATCTTTTGAAAGGCCTGCAATGCTTCTGGATACATCCTCTTCTGCTCGAAGGCCCGTCCCAGATTGATCAGGGCTATGGCGTAACTTTTATCCAAAACGAGTGACTTCTGGTTCTGAGCGATGGTGAGGTCGAATTTTCTGGCCTGGTAGTAGGCCTCGCCCAGCGCTGAGTTGAGCAGCGGAGAAGCCGGCTCCAACTCCTGGGCCTGTTTTCGCTCCGCGATGGCTTCGTCGAGTCGGCCCATGGCGGTCAAATAATAGCCGTAATATTGGTGGGCAGTGGCATAGGTTGGCCGCAGTTGCAGGGCGCGCTGAAACTCCTTCTCCGCCTGGGGAAAATTCCGGTCATATACCAACTCGGAATACCCGAGCGAGACATGGGCTTCGGCCAGAGTCTCGTCAATTTCGAGTGCCTTTCGAGCCGCGGTTTCCGCCTTCGGGAAGGCCTGGAGCGGAGGCAAGGCAGTGTATGGCGCAGACCCCAGCAAGGAATAGCAATCCGCCAAGCCCGCATACGATGGTGCATAACTGGGATCTGCCTGAATTGCCTGCTGAAAGTAAGCGAGCGCGCTGGTGAGACTCTCCGTTGTGCGCCGGTTCCAGAGATAACGCCCGGTCAGGTAAGCCTCGTAGGCCGCCTGGTTTACCTGGTGCGCAGAACCCAAGTGTACAGGCAGCTCGTTGAGCACGTTCTTTACGATGTCACCGGCCACTTGAATCTGGACGGGAATGATTTCCTGGGGAGCGCGCAGGTCGGGCTCATATCGTCCGCCCCCAACGCTGGTTCGGTCTTTCACCAACGCGAGCTGATAGGTAATGACCAATCTTTGCCCCTCGCTCCGCGCGCTCCCTTCCAATATGTAGTTCGCCTTGAACCTCTTACCGATCTGGTCAAAGGGTAAAGCGGCATCGGCAGGGGCCAACTCGACCACCGCCAGCCGTTCGGGATGCAGCTGGCCCAGGCGGGTAAACATCTCCTCGGTTAGTCCGTCCGCGACGCGTTGGGTCTCGGGCCCACCACTCAGGTTCTTGAAGGGCAATACCACTAACCTGAGTGGGGATGGCCAGAACAAGTCTCTTGCATAGCGCCAGGCGAATGGCAGGCTGACAGCGGCAGCCACCGCAAGCGCGGCGAGCACTACCGTCAAGCGTCGCCGCACGGTTGGATGAGAGCCCTCTGATTTCGCAGCTACGGAGTCCAGTTCATGCGCCGCAAAGGAGGCCTGAACCTCCTCGCTTCCGTTGTCTTCGGTCTTCGCGTCGCCGATCTGGGTTTCGCGCTCCCGCCACCAGGCATCGATTTCGGACCTGTAAGCGAATACCGTTCCCTGCTTGTCACGCGAGAGGCGGCGAACGGGCAGGCCTAGATTCTTCTCCCAGCGCTGAACGGTGCGGACTTCTCGCTTCAGGTAGACCGCGATCTCCTTCCAGGAATCGAGCACATCGGCTCGTGGGGCGTCGACCTCCGGACGCAGTTGCGGACCTCCCCTCGCCATCCCCAATCTCCTCGCTAAGAACCCCGAGTTTGGCGCAGAGTCTACTCTGGTTACATCATGGAAGCAATGAGCGGAGGCGGCGAACTAACCGGATTGCCCCAGACTGACGTACAATGTCGGTCTTTGTCGCTTGCCAATTGGGGCGCGCACGGTCTTTAATCACCTGCGTCGCGGGAATCCTGCAGCGGGGATTAGTGTGACTGCGCGATTCCACAAGCACTAAGAGCGATAGATCCTCAATGAAACTAAGCAACTTCAGCCGGACGCAGTGGCGTGTGCTATTGATTCTGATGCTGGTCAACTTTGTGAACTATGTTGACCGGCAGATCATTTTTTCTTTATTCCCAGCCATTCGCCGCGACTTTCCGCTTTCCTTTGTGCAGCTTGGGTACTTAGCCACCGCTTTTACGGTGGTCCTTTCGCTGGCCAGCTTCCCTCTGGGGATGCTCGCCGACCGCATTTCCCGTCGCGCCGTAATCAGCGCGGGAGTGCTGTTTTGGAGCACCGCCACTTTCTTTAGCGGGCTGGCCGGGTCGTTCCGCTCCTTGCTAGCGGCACGGGCATTGGTAGGAGTAGGCGAAGCCGCTTATACCCCTGCTGGTGCGGCCGTAATTAGTGCTACTTTCCCGCGGGAGGTCCGTGCACGCGTTCAGGGAGCCTTCGACACCGGAATGTTTATCGGCGGGGCGACCGGTATTGCGCTGGGCGGAGTTATGGCGCAATCGTTTGGTTGGCGGCCGGCTTTCTTCCTGGTCGGCGTGCCCGGCCTGATTCTGGGGTTAACTGCCTTGACTCTCCCGAAAAGCGTCACGCTACCGCCGTCGCACGGCAAGAAGATGTCGCTGGGCGAACTATTGCGGGTCCCAGCATTCGTGGCTCTCTTAGTAAGTGGCTGGTTCGGCAGTTTTGCGGGATACGCCTACATTGTCTGGGGCCCAGATCTCGTTCAGGAATACAAAGGCTTCAGCGCTCGGGAAGCGGGATTGGCTCTTGGGCTAGTCATTGTTGTGGGAGGGGCCGTGGGCATCACGACAGGAGCCTATCTATCCGATCACATGGCCCGCATTCGCCCTTGGGGACGCGCAGTGATCATTCCTATAGGCTTCGTGCTGGGCGCGCCCGCAATCTTCTATGCTTTACACGCGACCGGCAAGGTCCATTTTCTGCTTGCATTTGGGCTGGGCGCATTCTTCCTAAGCTGGTATCATGGCCCCCTTACAGCCACGATTCATGATTTGGTACCATCGCGCGGGCATGCGACCGCGCTGGGATTTTATTATCTGTTTGTGAATCTCTTGTCCATGGCTATCGCTCCAATCGTGATCGGCCGCGTGGCAGACCGTTACGGTCTGATCACAGCCTTGCACATTCCAATTCTTGCCCAGCTGGTTGGCGCCGCATTCTTTGTCGTGGTAATTCAGTGCATTCGCCGCCATGGGCTACATCATCCTTCGCTTGCCCGTCACTGGGAACAGGAACATCCGCGTCCACTCGTACCCGTGGTTGAAATGACTGTGGAGGTTTCCGGTGCCTAGAACCGAAATCCTTGTCCGCGAGGACGGGTTGTCGTTCGAGGCGCTCGGCAGTTCACACGATTCCTTAACGTTCGCTCAGACCAGGTTCTGAGAAGGAGAAACGACATGGCACAGTTGGCCACTATTGCCCCTTACACCGCCTATAAGCCACGGCCCTTTACTCGCGCCCAGCGGGAGAAGACAACAATCCTCTACGGCGGGCTCACGTGGAAGCACGAGCGTCTGATGCAGGGGGTGCTGCGCAATCTGAAATATAACGCTGAGCCGCTGCCCAATATTGCGCGCGATGACCTGGACGCAGGCAAGGAACTGATTGATACCGGCGCCTGCTGCCCAACCATCTTCACGACTGGCAGCCTAGTCAACTTCCTTAAGAAGGAAGTCGCTGCGCACGGTAAGGACGAGGTGAACGAAAAGTTTGTCTACCTCACGGCTGGCGCCTGTGGTCCGTGCCGCTTTGGCCAATATCACGAGTCTTACACCATGGCCTTAGACGGCCTAGGTTTGCGCGATTTCCGCCTCTTCCTCCTTGCGCAGGATGAGTTGGACCAGGGTTCAGCGGATGGCGGCGGCCTGGAGATCAACTTGCCCATGAGCCTGGGTTTGATCTGGTCGATTCTTTGCGGTGACCTGCTGGTCGACCTCGAGTATCTGACTCGGCCGTACGAGGTGAATCCTGGTCAAACCGACGCGGTTCTGAAAGACAGTGTCGAGTATCTGTACGAGGTCTTCCTCCATCGTCCCGATCGGGGCAAAAAGTACGGCACCCTCGCTTGGCATCTGATGAGCAACTACTTCACTAAAGCGCTGCGCGAGGTTCGCAAGAAGTGGGATGCCATTGAAGTCGACCATCTACGGGTTAAAGCCAAGGTCAAAGTGACCGGGGAGTTTTGGCTTCAAACCCACGAAGGAGACGGTAACTACAACATTAAACGCTGGTTGGAACAGGAGCAGTCAGAAGTTGTGCCTCCGCCGGTCGCTGTGTGGCTGCATTACCTATTGCATCCCGAGATCCGCAAACTGGAGCACCGGAACTCGAAGTCGAAGCATCCGCAGTTGCAGCACATGGCTCTGCAAGGACTGGAGAAGGTCTATCGCGGGACTTACAACCGCTTCCGCAAGGCTTTGGCGAATCTTCCAAACGAATTGCCGGATCAGGTAGAACTCAAGGAACTGGCGGAACCGTTCTATCACTTCGAACTGCGTGGTGGCGAAGGCCACATGCTGATTGGAAAGGCACTGCACGCCTATCACCATAAAAAAGCGCACATGATTTGCGAACTTTCACCGTATTCGTGCATGCCCAACACCATGTCGATTGGTTCAATGGCGAACGTTCTGGGGAAGTATCCCGACTTGCTCTATGCGCCAATCGAAGTGAAGGGCGACGCCGAAGTTCATGCTTTGTCCCGCTGCCAGATGATCCTGACCGAGGCAAAAAAACGGGCTCATGCGGAGTTCGAAGATGTGATGAACAAGACCGGACTTACAGTCGAAGCCATTCGAAAATACGAAGCCAAGCATCCTGAGGTAAGGCGCGCAACGTATAAGGTGCCGCATCTCGGCTACGCTGGTATGGCTTCGAACTACGTCACGCACTTGGCCCGCAACTGCGGAGTGGCAAGAGCTTAACAGCGAAGGTAAACGAACCCAAAATCGGAAAGAGGCTAACTCATATATGGCCACTGACGGTCTGGTCCAGATTCAGCCGCTGGACGGCTCCTTCTCTGTGCAATCGCATGCCACGCGGGAAACGTCTGTCGAGGCGAGCGGCGCAAAACTTTGCGGCATCGATGTGGGTAGCACCACGTGCAAATATGTGATTGCTTCCGCAAGCGGCGAGGTGTTGGCGAAGGCCTATGAGCGCCACAACACCAAACAGGCGGAAAAAATCCTGGACTTTCTGGGACGCCTGGAAAGCGAGCATGGTCTTACTCCGGAGCGTGACCGCATCTTTTTCACCGGGTCAGGAGCGGGACTGATCGCGCCACTGGTCGGAGGGAAAGTCATTCAGGAAGTTGTGGCTGTAGCTGCCTCCGTCGAAAAACTCCACCCCTCAGTACACTTCGTCAGCGAAATCGGTGGCGAAGACATGAAGACGATCTTCTTCACCGGAAATTCTGGGAGCAAAAGCAAGCAAGTCCTGATGCAGAGCGCGTGCTCCGGGGGCACAGGCACGTTCATCGAAAAGACTGCGCGCAAGCTGGAAATAGCGACCGAGCAGCTGGCGAAAATGCGTTACACCGGGCACACGCTACATAAGATCAGCAGCAAGTGCGGCATTTTCGCCGAAGCTGACGCCAACACGCTGCTGAAAGCCGGAGTAACGGTGGATGAGATCATCGCCTCTTTGTTTGAAGCCGTGGTCTATCAAAACCTGGCCACTCTTACCCGCGGTAACACTCCAATTCCAGAGATCTTGCTTCTGGGTGGCCCTAATCTTTTCTTCACCGGCTTGCAGGAAGCCTGGCGTCATCACCTCACCAAGCTCTGGAAGGAGCGCAAGGTGGAGATGCCGGAGGGTAAACACCCTGAATCGCTGATCTGCGTGCCCGACAACGCCCTCTACTATGCGGCGCAGGGATGCGTAGAAGTGGCTTTGGGTGAACCACCTTCTACAGGCATCTACTTGGGAGCCAAGAAGCTGCGCTGGTGGATTGAAGAAGGCCAGCACGAAGAGAAAAAGAAAGCCGGGCGCGGCGGCCTATGGAAAGACATTGAAGAACTCGAGTCGTTCAAGGCGCGCTACGGCGGAAATGGCAACGGCCACGGAAATGGAAACGGTAACGGCCAAGGTAACGGCAATGGCAATGGACACCATGCCGCGACTGCACAGCCTCAAGTTCGTACATCTGGGAATCTCGGCCCCGTATCCGTCGGTTGCGACTTTGGATCTACCACCGCCAAAGCAGTTTGCCTCTCGCCCGACAAAGAGCTGCTGTTCTCCTGTTACGCACTCAGCAAGGGGAATCCCATCGAGGATGCCAAGTCGCTGTTTCGGCAGATTCGAACCGCAGTGGGAAATGGGGAAATTCTGGGACTGGCGATCACGGGATACGGCAAGGACTTGCTGAAAGACATTCTCGGCGCTGATTGTCCCGTGGTTGAAACAATTGCACACGCCACTGCCGGACTGCACTATTTTCCGGACGCGGATTGCATCTGCGACGTCGGCGGCGTCGACGTCAAGATCATGATCCTGAACAACGGCGCAGTGACGGACTTCCGGCTGAATTCACAATGCTCTTCGGGAAACGGAGCTTTCCTTCAGGGCGTGGCCGAGCGCTTCAACATTCCCATGAACGAAATGGCCGATGGTGCATTTCGAGCCACTGCCATGCCCCAGCTTTCCATGGGCTGCGGTGTCTTTCTACAGAGCGATATCGTGAATCAGCAACGCAAGGGTTGGCAGGCGGATGAAATTCTTGCCGCTCTTTGCGCCATCCTTCCGCTCAATGTGTGGATCTACGCCGGCGGCTTGAACAATCTTAAATCGGTCGGCCGGAAGTACATCCTACAAGGCGGAACCCACAAGAATCTGGCCGTGGTGAAGACCCAGGTGGATTTCATTCTGTCCAAGATTCCCGAGGCGGAAGTGGTTGTGCACCCCTACTCTGGCGAGGCGGGGGCGATTGGCGCGGCGATAGTTGCTTTGGACTGGGCCGAAAAAGGCGGACGCACCGCATTTCGCGGTTTCGACTCGATCGAGAACCTCACCTACAAAACGGCGACTTCCACCGATACGGTTTGCCACTGGTGTCCAGTAAATTGCCAGCGTAGCTTCATTGATGTGGAGTTACTCGGTGGCAAGGGACGTGAGTGGAGCAAAGTGCCGCTCAGCACGGGATGGGAGCGGGTGATTGTTAACAACTCCTGCCCGAAGGGGCTGGTTGAAGATCTCAACGAAATGAAAGTCATCAAAGCCGGAATCGAGAAGACAAAAAATGCGTTTCCCAACGTTGCCGACCTGGTTCGCAAAGAAGCATTCCGTCGCGTCTCCGGTTAAGGTCAAAGACCGCTCGCAGTTGCGCGTCGGAATTCCGAAAGTGCTGAATATCTGGACGACCGCCCAGTTCTGGGTGGGTTTCCTCAAGGCACTTGGGGTGTCGTCAGAGAACATCATCTTCAGTTCCGACACTTCTGAAGAGCAGGGGCGTGAATTCGGTAAAGGCCGTGGGACCGTGGATTGCTGCTATCCAGTGAAGTGCATCAGCGGTCACTATGGTGAATTGATCTTCGGGCAGAAAAAGAAGATCAACATTCTATTTAGCCCGATGATCCACACTCTGCCCTCTATTCTTCACGGCCATGTGGTCGACACCATCACCTGCACCCGCGTGATGGCTGGTCCCGAAAGTATCAAAGCCGGATTCATGAAAGAGCGCGACATATTTGCCGAAAACGGGATTATCTATGCGTCGCCATTTGTTAGCCTCGGTGATCGCCACATGGTTGTGGAGCAGATGCATAGCTCGCTCAAAGACGTCCTCGATCTTGACCTGGAAGAGACAAAACAGGCTGTCCAGGCCGGATTTGAAGCTCTCGACAGTTTTACCGCCAAGGCCCGGCAGCAGAGTCGCGACATCTTGAAGTGGTGCGCGCAGAATCAGAAACCGTGCATTCTCGTGCTGGCCCGCCCCTACCACATGGACACGGGAATTGGCCATGAGATCGAAGCTGAGCTACAGGCCCATGGTTTTCCGATCCTGTGGCTGCAATACCTTCCAGGGGAAGATGATCTGATGAACTGGCTCTTCGAAGAGGACCTGCGGAGTGGGCGCATCAAGAGTCCGTTTGATATTTCTGACGTTTGGACGTCCTCATACAGCAGCAACACCAATGAAATCATGTGGGGCGCCAAGTTCGCGACTCGCTGCCCGTGGATCACCTGCGTAATCCGGCTGTCGAGCTACGAATGCGGTATGGACCAACCCACTTACACGCCCACGCAGAAAATTGTCGAAGCCTCACGCACCCTCTTCTTTAAGTTCGGCGATCTCGACTCCACCAAACCCGCTGGCAGCATAAAAATCCGCGTCGAAACCGTGGTCCATTACATGGCCAAGTACTCCCAGCAGATCGTGGCTTCGAAGCTGGCCCGCTTATCTCCTAAGTGCCCTCTGGGTCCTCTGCTGGAGCTACCCCGGCCTACGGATGCTGGGGTCCCCGCGACTATGCCCGACCCGACCCCCGCGCCCGCGGTTTCGCAACTGTAGTTGGCAGCAGGAGTTACAGCTTCCGACGCGAACAGCGCGGAATCCGCGTCCAGCACGGACTGTGAGCACGAATTCGATTGCGTTTGGCGCGTTCTGATGATACAAAAAGGGACGCATCTGGGCCCTGCTTTCGTAAGTGCTTCGTGAAAGGGTTACTCTGGATGTAACTCCCCGGTTATCCCCCCAGTCTTTGCAGACGCGGCTTCGTCGCGTTTGTGCGACGTACTGACTTAAATGAACCAATTAATGTTTTAAGAACCGAGGGGGAATTCTCGGCTCTGGATCGACTCGAAGTTCGGGGACGCTAAATGCACAGAAACCACTTCGCCAGATCTGCCGCCACATCTCTACTGCTTAGTCTCGGCTTCTTGTCCAGCGCTTCGCTGGGCCAGGTGAGCATCGCCACTTATCACAATGACAACAGCCGAACCGGGCAGAACCTGCAGGAAACGACTCTCACGACCGCCAACGTGAATAAGACTTCCTTTGGAAGACTTTTTTACTATCCCGTCAAGGGCTACGTTTATGCGCAGCCTTTGTACTTGCAGAGTGTCACGATTCCCGGGAAAGGCGTGCACAACGTGGTTTTTGTAGCCACTGAGCAAGATATGGTGTATGCCTTCGACGCCGATAGCAATGCTGGCAGCAACGCAACCCCCTTGTGGGTAGCGAATTTCACCAATCCTGCAAAGGGAATCACTGCCGTTTCCAGCACTCAAATCGGATGTAGCGATCTGGTCCCTGTGATCGGCATAACCAGCACACCCGTCATCGACACCACGACAAACACGATTTACGTGCTGGCGAAAACCAAGGAAAAAGGACAGTTCATTCAACGCCTGCACGCTTTAGACGTAACCACGGGAGCGGAAAAATTTGGCGGTCCCAAGGTGATCCAAGCTCAAGTTAAGGGCAGTGGGGACGGCGGTACCACCGTCACGTTTGATCCCGGCACGCAAGCGCAGCGCCCAGGACTCCTGTTGCAAAACGGGCAAGTTGTGATTGGCTGGGCGTCCCATTGCGACAACGGATCGTATCACGGCTGGATCATGGCGTATGACGCCCATACGCTGGCACAGGTGGGAGTCTGGAACGCAACGCCGAATGGTGTTGAGGGAGGCGTCTGGCAAAGTGGCGGCGGACTCGCCGGTGACGCGAACTTCAACACCTATTTCGCAACTGGTAACGGCACATTCGATGTTGGCCCAAATGGCGGCGGAGGCGTCGACTACGGCGACAGCATCGTGAAACTCGCGCCCCCGAGCGGGGGGTCGTTCACGGTCGCCGACTACTTTACGCCGTTTGACCAGGCATCCCTCGACATCGACGACATCGACCTGGGCTCAGGCGGCGTGATGCTTCTTCCAGACCAACCTGCTGGTTCGCCGCACCTGCACTTGTTGGCCCAGTCTGGTAAGGAAGGCACGCTCTATCTGGTGAACCGCGATAGCATGGGTAAGTACAACCCCAACAGCAATGATAGTCAGATCGTGCAAAACATTCCTGGTGCGAACGGAGGCATGTGGAGTTCTCCGGCCTGGTGGAACAATACGCTCTACATCGGGGGCCAATTCGACAACCTCAAAGCCTTCTCCTTTGACGTCACCACCGGCAAATTCAATCCTTCGCCGATTTCCGCGACGGCAACCTCCTACGGTTTCCCGCCGGCAACGCCTTCTATTTCTGCGAACGGAAACTCGAATGCGATCCTGTGGGCCATTCAAACCGAGGGCTACAGCTTGAGGAGACCTGAAATTCTGCACGCTTACGACGCGACCAATCTCGCCAAAGAACTCTTCAACTCCACTCAGGGCAGCGGCAATGGAGCAGGAGGCGCAGTCAAATTCGCGGTACCGACCATTGCCAACGGCAAAGTCTACGTCGGAGCCGTGGGCAGGCTCAACGTTTATGGTTTGCGATAGTGGCTTAGTTTAAAGCGGGCAAGTCGAAAGCACCATAAGCAGGACGCGGGTACTTACCGATCTCGGCAGGACCGAAAGCCACAGACTTCGGCCGCGACTGCGACGCTCAGCCCGCACGACGTCGGTGATGGCGCGGGCCAGGAAATGATTCGTGTCGGCTAAGCGCCTCGACTGCGGGAAGCAAAGTGCGGGCGGCGCTGGACTTTACCACATAACCCCTCCCTCCCGCCTCGATCGCCTCGCGCATCATCTGCGGAGAATCATGCTGCGTCAGAAACAGGATTTCACACGCCGGGGCGGTCTTGCGGATGCGTCGGCATGCCTCCAGTCCGTTCATCTTTGGCATGGTGATGTCGAGTACGATGATATCGGGGAGCAGGCGGCTCGCCTTCTCGACGGCTTCCACCCCGTCTTCGGCTTCATCAATCACTTCCCATCCCGGGTGTCTGCCAAGTAGATTCTTGAGGCCCCGCCTCACGACCGGGTGGTCATCTGCAACTAGGATGCGAATTGTCATCAACATTTTCAAGCTCGGGAACTGAAAAAGAAGCTACTAGTTGCGGTCCAACTTTTCGTAAGTTCCGGAAGAAAGGGACTGTCGTCGACTTTCGGCTACCGCCTGATTATCATTCCTGCGCGGCGAGTTGCGAATACCGGGAATCCTGTAGTTTCTGCGGTAGACCATCCAGCCCACTTGGTATGCGACTTGCTCAACGGGAATTTTTCTCCGGCGGGCGTTTTATGTACCATAGCTTCACACCTCCGGTGTACGAATAATGTCTCCCCATAAGAAGGCGCAGCTGGCATTCGCATCGGCTGTGATCCTGCTTTTGCTGAGTGGGCTAGCTGCGTACGTGACGATTGTCCGGTTGCTCGAAAGCGAAAAATTGGTCATTCACACCCACCAGGTTCAAGTCGCCTTGGGAGACCTAGATTCGACGTTGGCGCGAGCCGGATGGGCGAGGGAAGCTTATAGTGCGGCGGAGGCCGGTGCCGAGGATTTCGAAGTTGTGGCCGCTGAAGCTCCTGAGCAATTACGGTACCTCAGAGAACTGACGAAGGATAGTCCAAGGCAGCAGGAACTTAGCGCCCGCCTGGAAACCGAAATCAATAACAGCCTGGCGCTGTCTCGGCATTCAATCCAGTTCAAGAAAAAGTCGCCTCAGGTTGCAGCGGGACAGGATGAACTGGCCCGTAAGAGTTCTCCAGTTGCTTCTGAAATCACTTCAATCATGCGGCAGATGCGCGACCAGGAACAGCGATTGTTAGCTGCCCGCGTAAGGGTTTCCGATCGTCTATTCGTCCTGGCCGTCGCAATACTGGCAGCGACGTTTGCGCTGGCGATAGTGCTTTTCGCCATCAACTACCGGCTCCTCTCGGCTGAACTTAAGGCGCGTGAGCAGGCCGAGCAAACGGCCCGTGACCGCGAAGAGTCATTGCGCCGGCTTACCGTGCGTTTATTGCGCTTGCAAGACGAGGAACGCCGGAAATTCTCCCGGGAACTTCATGACAGTCTTGGGCAGTATCTGGTAGGTGCGAAGATGAATCTGGACATGCTTGCGAAAGAGCGGCCCGCCGACGAAGTGCTGACAGGAGCAATTCATCTCCTGGATCAATCCATCGCTGAAACCAGGACGATCTCGCATTTGCTACACCCTCCGCTTCTCGATGAAGCTGGGCTCGCCTCCGCCGCCCGATGGTATGTGCAAGGCTTCGCGCAACGCAGCGGCGTCGAGGTCCAGCTAAACATACCTGACGAGATGGCCCGCCTGCCCAAGTCTATTGAGCTTGGGCTCTTTCGCGTTCTGCAGGAGAGCCTGACCAATATTCATCGTCACTCAAAGAGCTCAAAAGCGGAAATTGAGCTGAAGATAGCACCGGGCTGCGTCGTTCTTAAAGTGAAGGACTACGGAAGAGGCATTCCGGGCGAGTTGCTAAAGAGCTTTCGGACCAAGGGAACAAAATCTGGTGTGGGTCTGGCGGGGATGCAGGAACGCATTCGCGACCTGGGAGGCAAGCTTGACATTCAGTCTAGCGGGGCAGGCACTTTGGTTTCCGCGGTGATGCCGCTCTTCGAGCTAAAGCAACCAGCCGACGTATCCGCGGCTGACTGAAATTCAGATGGCGAATGCTTTACCTGCTTGTCCTTTGAGTGCGCCGTCCGGTTGTGCTCCTTCAGTTCGTAATCGCTATCAAAAGGTTGATGGCAAATGTCACAAGTTACCTGGTCTGTTTGATGTCGGGGTCAGTTCCCCTTTTCCTCCAATTCTTGTCGATATTAGCTTCTGACAACCACCCGAAACCAGGGCGCGGGGTCAGAAACTCTGCTCGGCAATCGTAAATCAGTCTATGCGGCGCGGCGGACGTGGGGACATCGGGTAGAGACCCTAGAAAGGCGACGTCTGGCTTGGCCTGTGCTTACAAAAATTTACCCTTAATAAGCACCGCACACAAAAGTAGAGTAGAAAAGTATGACCCGTGTTTCTCTTCAACCCGTATCGCGCATGCCAGGAAGGCCGCCTTAGAAGACCTGTACGATGCCGTTTCGTACTGCATACAGCGTCAAGTCCGCGACTGAATGCAGATCAAGTTTTCGCATCACATTGGTTCGATGGGTCTCGGCGGTCTTCACGCTTAGATTCAGAGTCACAGCTACTTCCTTGCTTGTTTTCCCCTCGGCGACAAGCTGTACCACTTCCCGTTCACGTGGAGTGAGGCAGTCGCGATAATATTTTTCTTTCTCGTCGTCACGACTTAGATATCCCTCAAGCACCATCTGGGCGACCTGAGAAGTAAAGAAGGTTTGGTTGTGTTGGACTGCTTCGACAGCCGTCACCAAGTCGCGTCCCGCGTCCGATTTCAGCAGGAAACCACGCGCTCCTGCCGCGAGAATTTCCCTCACTACCTGGTGAGAGTGGTGCATGGTTAAGATGAGAATACGTGCGCAAGACCGGTTTGCCAGAATTTGCCGCGCTGCATCTAGACCGTTCAGATTCGGCATTCCAATATCGAGCAAGACAAGATCGGGCTTCTGTAAGTTAGCAAGTTCTACCGCCTCGCGCCCATCCTGGGCTTCGCCCGTAACTTCCCAGCCGGCATGGCCTTCCAGCAAGGCGCGGATCCCGCGCCGTACAACTTCGTGATCATCGGCTATCAGAATCCGGAAGTTATTCATTACGGCCTCCAGTCGATGACTTGACCATAATCCTAGCAATTTACTCTGAAATCTGTCGTACCTGATTGAGCACAAGACATGCCAAACCGGCCGGGACGTGGAACTCATTGATTCCTCGATGTTTCGGCGGATGTTCGGAAAGTTTCCTATGTAATTTTTTCGGGCGATGACAAGAGTCTCCGCCGGGTGGCGCAGCATTTCGCTTGAAAATAAACAACTTAGCTTGTCACTCGGGCTTGATCTAGACGACGAGCCGTCTTTCCAGGCCAGGGGAACTGAAGAATTTGCCAAACGGGGAAACAGGACGGGAGAAATGAATTGTGGAAAACAACTGTGGTGAAGGCCCGCAGCTTATCTCCTCTTCCGCGCGACCTTCACCAAAATCTCCTGCGGATTTACTACAGCCGTCCCGTCACTGCGAGGACGAGCACGATGACCAGAACCAAGCCCAGTCCGCCGCTAGGGTAATAACCCCAGCCGGAACTGTACGGCCACGTCGGCAATGCGCCGATGAGCAACAAAATCAGAATAATGAGCAAGATGGTTGACATGAATCTAGGGTCCTCATTTATTTGCTTCGGAAACGGGCGAACCCTTGTCCGTGGCGGGTGCCGGCTCGTTTACGCTGCCTTGTTCTCGTGCCTGAGTAGAATATTTCTTCACTGCTGCCAGGAACGGAGCACTCTCAGCAGGGGGCGCAACCTTACCGTTAAGAATGTCGGCAAAGTCGACCATTTTCCCATACAAGACTCGAGTCTCATCTTTGTCCTGGCTAATTGCCGATCCTGTCAGGTCGATTCCGGCGAAAACGCCTCGGGCGCGAGAGTAAGTCAATACCTCGGCCTTCATCTTCCAATCGGTATCGGCGCCAGTATCGCGGCCAACCGGCCCAGCGGCTGCAGAGGCATCCGCTCCCAGCTTGAACTTACTAGAAAGCAGGTGCTGCATTCCTTGGTCGTTGGTGACCACCATCACCAGATCCACTGCCTGGCCGCCAAGTTGTAAGCCGAAGCTGCCTCCCGTGATCGCGATGGGCGCGGGAGCGCTCCAGCCGTGCTCCGCTCTGCAGGTCGCAACTCCCTTCCCGTGGTTGCCTCCGAAGCCAACCGCAATCTTAATCATGGATGGTACGACGGCGATGCACTTGGCATCCCTCATCACTTTGTCGGGAATTGCCTTGTCTGGAGTTCCCATGATTTCACTCAATACATTGCCGGAAGCTTCCAAGCGTTTATCGATGTCAGACCTGTCTTTGTCGCCGGCGGCCCAGCTCATGGTTGCCAGCAACAGCACCATGGCACAAGGAGCCACCAAGCACTTCATTGCCGACTTAGTTGTTGACGTCATTTGGTACCCCTCTCTTTATCGTGCCCAATGCGAGCACCAAGATATCCTCTTCTTCCGGCGGAACTATAGTCTTGCTTCTAAACCCCTGCCATCCAGTGTAGGCCCTAGACGAACTGCGGATATCACTTAGGATGTCATCACGCGCCGGTCGTCGCCCATTGGCTGATTTGACCTATCGGCTGCCTTGCCGATGCCGAATGGCCGGCCACAGCGGCAGATACATTCCCAATCTGTTGAGCGCGCACACGCAAGCGAGCACTCGCACCAGGGCGAGCCTGACGAGCAGAACTAAGAAACTCCCGAATCCGTAGCTTGGCTTTGTGCAGTTGCGATTTCGAGTTTCCGACCGAGCAATCGAGCAGTTCAGCAATTTCCCGGTGCTCGTAGCCATCGACCTCGTGAAGCAGGAAAATTGTCCTGTACCCGTCAGGGAGTTCCTTGATTGCCTGGGTTAAGGAGATGCGATCTGCCGAGCTGGCCAGACGCCCGTCCCTGCTTCCATATTCTCGCCGGACCAGCTTGCCTTCCTGCTCGTAAGGCTGGTCTAACGAAAACTGGCGTAGGGTCTTTTTGCGGAAATGCATCAGCACCGTATTGACGGCGATGCGGTACAGCCACGTGGACAGCGCCGAGTCACCGCGAAATGTTGGCAACTTACGGAAGACCTGCAAAAAGGCGTCTTGAGTAAGGTCCTCCGCCTCCGCAGTATTGCTGGTCATGCGCAAACACAAGGAGTAAATTCGCGCCTTGTGAGCATGAAACAAAGCCGCAAATGCATCTGCGTCACCTTGCTGAGCTCGCTTTACGACATCGAAATTCGTGGGACTCGGGTTACCGTGACCGTTCACTGGCGTCTCCTTTGCAGCGACTCACGCTTCTGACCAACGACTATTCGCCGCCCGCGCAGTCAGGAAGGTAGTTCTGGGAGACACAAATGGGAATCCGGCACAAGCTGTATGCATTTCGATATGTTGCTGTATCGTGTTGCCGCCGCCCGCTGATGACTAACCGGGACGATAGTCGCAGCTTAACGGTGAAGATAGGCTCGCGCGGGTGCAACAATTTGCCGTTTGGAAGCGGGGCGGATAGGGACGAAGTAAGCCAGAAGGACTACGTGAAATCAACGCGAACAATACAGGCTTGGCAGGATTGCCGCTCGACGGGTACCCAACTAAGCTCCACAAAGATTCTCCTCAGTATCCCGCCTTGCAAGCAGGAGCTGGCCCGATTTGTCGAGTCGGCTCCTGCTTCGCACCTTCCCGTCAGGGCAATGAGTAGCCCCTACGCGAAATCAATTGCTGGGCTACTGGGTCAACCGGATCGCTGGAAGATCGCTCCCAGACTATCCTCATCCGGCAGTGAGAGTTGCGGGAAACCGTCCTCTCGAGGGAGGGATTATGCTCTACTGGGCGCTGATGTTCTTGCTAGTCGCGATTGTTGCTGCACTGTTTGGCCTCACCGGTATTGCGGTTGCCGCGGCGAGTATTGCGAAACTGCTGTTTTTCATTTTTCTGTTGTTGTTTGTGATTACGTTCGCCACCCACCTAACCCGCGGGCGCCACTCTGGAATCTGAAGTTTTGGTGGCGGCGGTTGGACTCGAACCAACGACCTACGGATTATGAGTCGTCCAACCGGTACTGACTCTAAAGAACTTCAACAACATAACTCGGCAGACCCCGGTAAAGTCGTGCAAAATCCGCAACCCAGGCGCAACCGAAAGGCTGACGAAGTGTGAACGCTCCCGACTCAGGTAGCGTGACGGAATCGAACTATCGTGCGGAAGATCAGACTCACAACATGTTAGGCACCCGTGTCAGCGGAGGAAAAGAGCATGCGAGCACAGACCCTAGAGATACGAATTGAGAGACTCGAGCAGGCCACCAAGGAACGGTCGAACTTCCCATCTGACTGCATTTGCTTTCCGGAAAAAGAACAGCCTTTCGTCGGCTTTCCGATCGAACTAAGTGTCGCCTCCAAGGTGAAGTGCCCTTTGCACGGCGAACGCTTTAAGCCCCAACGATCCTTTGTGTACGTGTCCCGATGGCTTCGAGAAAAGCTATGGAAACACCTTTGGAGCCGTCACAGTGAACAGTACCGAAAAGCATGGTTTGCCAGCTTTCCGCCGAAATTGTGGCCCGCGGAAGAAATCGTGGCGGATGGAAAAACGGTATTGCGGCTGAAGGATGGGACCATCCTTCCGATTTGGTAATCGATACTGGAGGAGTTATGAGCAAACATTGCCGAGCGAAAACGAAGGCAGGCAAGCTCTGTAAAGCGAGTCCTGTAGAAAGGGGACTATGCGCATTTCACGCGGACCCGAAGAGAGCAGCTGAACTGGGGCGCATTGGCGGACGCAAGAACCGTTTGCATGAATCGCGTTCCGAGCCGGAACCCGTGCGTCCACCCCAGACGCCCAAGGAAGTCAAGAATCTGCTCGCTGAAGCGATGGCCGGTATCCATGCCGGTCGACTACAGCCCAAAATCGCCAGCGTCATGGCATATGTCGGTACTGCGCTCTTGAAAGCTTTCGAGACGACCGATTTGCAGGAGCGTATTGAGGCCCTGGAGCGATCCAACCAAAGGCTTTGAGAGAAACAGCGCTTCGCGTCGCTTCGTTGCTCGCTTTGGCCCGCTTTAACTTTTCGCTTGAACCCACGCCAATTCTCGGTTCATGCCCCTTGAGCGGCAGGGGGAACGCTACCTTGACACGGTAGAGGCCTGGTTTTGTTAGGATGGTTGTACTTTCAGCGAGTTTTTGCGTTGTTACAGCGAGTGCATATGGCAGTGTAGGCAGCTCTTCCCGCCCGTTTTGTGCTTCTTCGACTTCCCCAACTAAGCGCTCCTCGAAGGCTGTCCGCAGGCAGGGTTTCGGTTAGGGCCACCATAGCCCTCTCGAAGGCTATTTGCGCCAATAGAGGGAGTCTTGAAAACACTACTAGTGCTGCTGCTCGCCGCATCTGCTTTGGCCTGGCTATGAATTTGTCGTTGACTGGTCACTGTGGAATGTATTCCAAGTGCATCGATTTTTGGCTCACCAAATATGTCTTTCCCGTCCAGTGGTAAAGCCAGTGCTGCCGGGTTCTGTCTAATGCGAAAGAAGATCCTGGAGGGTGGGCTTCGGGTGCTAATAACGTTAGGTCATCGTGGGGCCAGCCTGAACCTGGACGATATTATTACGAACGGCATAGAGCACCAACTCGCTGATGGAGTGAATGTCCAATTTGCGCATGATGTTCGAGCGGTGTGTCTCTACTGTGCTTACGCTTAGGTCTAACGTCGACGCTATCTCCTTGCTGCTCCTTCCCTCAGCCAGAAGCTGCACGATTTCGCGCTCCCGCGGGGACAGAATCGTGAGACTCGGCTCTTGCTCAGCACTAGGACTCAGGTAGCCGTCTAAGATCCTTTCCGTAACGCCGCTCGTGAAGAAAGTGCGATTGTGCTCGAGTGCGTCGACTGCCTCCAACAAATCGCGTGCCGCATCGGATTTCAGCACAAACCCTCGCGCCCCGGCATCCAACACCTCCCGAACTACCTGCTCTGCATCAGTGATAGTAAGAATTAGGATCTTCTGCTCGGGGTGGGCCCGCAGTATCTGACGTGCCGCGGTCAGGCCATTCAGGTTTGGCATTCCGATGTCCAAGATGACGATGTCTGGCTTCAGCAGCTTTGCTTTGTCGACAGCTTCCCGGCCGTCGGCTGCTTCACCACACACCTCCCACCCGGCATGGGATTTCAGCAAAACGCACAGACCACGGCGCACCACTTCATGATCGTCAGCAACCAATATGCGAAGCGCGGACATGCTTACCTCCGAGGACCGGTAGTCCTGTTTTCTTCAGTTCGCGGGGAACTTTATTGGCGGAGGAGGTAGGCACGAGTCAACGCGCCTTTCATGCCTATAAGGCTAGTAGGGCAGTTTTGATGCCACCGGCACCGGCTCAAGAACCCTCTGATCTTGGGAGTTGCAACCGGACTTGTAGAGTGGCCGTGCAAGATCCTGCACCTTGAGCGCAAATTGCTGCATCCCGCCGGACTACCGTGCTCAAATATGTCGATTACACTGTGAGACGTGAATCAATTCTAGGTAGCGACACAGGATTTCTTGCCGGAACCATCTTCTTCGAACTTTGCAGCCTGTATCCGCTCAATAAGGAGATCAAAGAAGAACTTGCTGCACTTTTATGTGCGGCTACGCAAAATCGGCTAGCAATATCAGCGACTGGGCCCCTCACGCATTGCGCCGTCGATGGATCGCTGCGGGAAAATGATTTCCATGTAGCGATGGATTCCGTCACCACGGAGGATATAACGGAGGGTATAAGCGATAGCAACTCCTCGCCTGTGTTTGGTCCCTTACATGCTCTTAGGCTAGTCCGTTGGGCTTAACCAAAAACGGTGGACTCCTGGCAGGGGCACCGCGTTTGACCATCCGCGGTTTCTGAGTCGGATCTCGGGTGAGGGCGACAAGGGAACCGCGGTACGCCGCGATTCCCCCGACCATTTGTCTCGGTATGCTACCTATTCGAGTAGCCGGTCTACGGTGTGCCACGAGGCGGCCTAGAGTTTGGCCGCTGAGCAGTTGCCCCGAGGGAGGGCTTTATGAAGCTAGCAACTAATTGGTTTGTGGGGCTGGTTCTATTCGTGGCTCTGTTGGTAGGCGCTCCACTATTGTCAGCAAAAGACAAGGACAAGATTTGTAGGGATAGGAATGGGGACCGCGATGATCGTGGTTGCGCTGCCGTTCCGGTCCCGGACTCATATGGCGCCCCGCTTCTGGCCCTGACCGCCGGAGTCCTTGGAGCAGCAATGTTTGTTCAACGGCGGCGAAAGGTTGCTTCCTAGTGCTGCTTGTGGCCGGGACTTGCGCAGCAGCTCCGTACTTGATCCTGAACCAAGCAGTTTGTTCTGCAACGCCTGGGGCAGCTGTGGGCTTAGATGCGCCGTCAGCTGTTTCCAGCTTTAACCTCGCTCCTCTCGCCTCAGTTTGGTGAGAGGAGTTGAGTTTCGACATCGTTAACGAGAAGGAGCCATAGCTCGGGTGGTAGAGCAAATGCCCTTCTAAAATTCGGATCAAGCTCGATGGCACGATGATCGTAGGCCAGGGCTGCGGCGGAAGCCTTTCTCATTCTTGGCCTTCCGGCCAAGGCTGTACGCTCTCAGCGCATCGAGCGAAGACGTGGTGGCCTGTTCTAGCGGAACGTCAAACTTCTTTACCGTAGCCAGGGATTCGCCCAGCTCGGTGCGCAGCTTCGATGCCGCCTCGCCCAGTGCATCGAGCACCTTCTCCTTGGACGCCGCCGTCACCTGCTCCTGCGCTAGCATGTCTCCGCTCTGGCAATTCACTGCCTTCAACCCCAGCACATATTCGCTGCCCAGACCGCCAACTGTTCCAGCAATGTAAGCCTTGCTGCCCGCACGCAGACAAAGCTCGCGGGCCAGTTCGGGCGTGAGTTTCGTGCTGGCCGGACGGGTCATCTGCTGCAACGCGAAATCGAACATGGCGCACACCAAGAACACAAGAAGGATAGCCGTACCGGGATGTCGCGGTGTCTGGCCGGGGTTGACATCTCGCCCAAGCGAGGAGACCAAGGGAGTCGGGGGTCGAAGTGATGACGCACACTTCTTGCAGAAGATGAGTCCAGCATCTGCACGAGTGCCGCACTGCGTGCAAAGGCTTTCGGCGGCTGCGTCTTGAGCGGGGTCGTCCACTAAAAGACCTATCATACGCGTGGCGTAACTGTTGTTAACAGGCTCGGCAGGGGTCAATGAGCGTAATGGCGATATTACGCCAACAAACCCTTTCGAGATTCCTTGGGGGCTTCTCTGGGCGTGCCGAGATTGCCGAGTGAGATCACATCGGGGGGTTTCGCGTGTTCTGGACTCGCCGATTCGGTCTCATTTTGCGGCCACCATGGCTGCAGTTGATTGTGGTCCTGAACCCGCCGGTTACCTGGGTTTCCACGGGTACGCCCTCAACTGTGGTCGGAAAATTTTCGACGGGGACGCGCGCGTCTTTCAAAAAGAGCATGATCACTGGTCTTCCTGACCCATCTTGCGCTAGAGACACTCCGTGGCCTACGACGCCCGGCAAATGCAACAGATATTCGTCGTAACGATCCTTAACCTGCGAGACTCGTTCTACTTCGGGGTCTGTCGGACTTTCCATAGGCGCTTCAGCATTCGAGCCCACAAATTTTATCCCAAGTGCAGTGAGCACGGAGTTGATCGGGTTTCCGACTGTCGTACTGGGGCTGCCCGCGAACAGCAATCCTACTGGCTTCGGCTTCGTGCCGGACGGCGGCTGGGTGACAATCAGAGAGCCAGAGTCACCGGCACCACTAAAGGTTTGGGAATTGATCAGGAATTGCTTAACAAATATCGCCGTTTTCGTGCCCATACCACAGGGACCGTATCCAGAAACCGTCACGGTGACGTTGGTGGAGCCGATCTTACCAGTTGTCTTGGCGGTGGTGCGGCCGCTCTTTTCCACAGCAAGACCGACCGAAGGATTGACGATGGTCGCACTCACAGTACCGATCTCCAAGATCGATCCAGTCGGACTTACCTGTCCCGAGATGACCTTGGCAATCGCCGCGTCCACCACATTGTTTCCGCCGGCGAAATTGAGCGTGACAAACTTTGTCAAGTTCGCCACGTTGATGGTGCCATTCTTCGAGCAAACAGGCGCGGTGTCTACGTACCCCCGCTGCATAATCGTTTCACCGGCCTTCGCCGCATTGGAGCGTGCCAAGATATGGTTGGCGCTCAAGATGTACTGGTTGCCGCTCGCGTCCTTCACCACAGACCCGAGCGTACCCGTACAACAGAAAGAATTGTTGATATCCTTTACATTGCTCCCGCTCGTGCCCAGCTTGATCGGCGGCGTCTGCTGAGCTGTGTTGCCAGCAAAACCAAGAGTCGCACCCCAGAAAACCAACACGAACCATTTTGCGGCCAGCTGACTGAAAGACTTCTTCATGACCGTCTCCTTCACTGCTGATCGATCTGAGAGTTTCGATAATTTGCTTTGACCTTCGAACATCGCAACCTTAGATTTTAGCTCACGGTTGACACTATCAGGCGATAGCGCGTATTGACTGACGGTCAACTTGTGCTTATGGCGATTTTTCACCAACTACCGACAATTCCACACCTCGGCTGTTGAATTGACCCTTCAATTTACGGTCGCAAACGGACAAGCCTCTTGAATCTGGGGTCATCGCGCAGATGATCAAGGTCTGCATCCGTCCCTAATTGATCAGCCAGATCGTCATTTTTTGGCCCTTCCTTAATTGCTCTCTGCAGCCATTCCAACGCTGGCCTTCGCTCGTCCTTCAGTGCGTAGCAGGAGCCTATAAGGTACATTGCCTCGCCTCGCCGGACTCCGAGTTCTAAAGCATGCTGGAGAACTGGAATCGCTTGATCGCATTTGCGAAGGCTATGCAGCGAAGAGCCAAGGCTGAACCAAGCCTGTCCATTTTGA
>Ga0210408_10000641_pt1 | contig 41952 bp, 27 predicted proteins | sample IncBWH4MmetaG_FD_155471 | JGI IMG/M metagenome (GOLD analysis project Ga0210408, IMG submission 155471) | Forest soil microbial communities from Barre Woods Harvard Forest LTER site, Petersham, Massachusetts, United States - Inc-BW-H-4-M | ecosystem: Environmental > Terrestrial > Soil >...
GCGTCGGCGCCACCGCGACCGCGACGGTCACCGTGGTCCCATTGATCTCTGGCCAGATCTTCTCCTCGGCGACCGTCGCCTCCAGCGATCCGGAGTTGAACCCGCTCAACAACGCCGTCACTGTCTCGACCCTTGTTACCCCACCGGTAGCAGACATGGCTGTCGGTCTGGTCAGTTCCCCCAATCCGACTGTCGTCGGCGCTCCGTTTACTTATACCCTCTCGGTGACCAACAATGGCCCGGCCTTTGCCAGCGGCGTCGTGGTCACCAGCACCCTGCCCACCAGCTTGCAAATCAACTCGTTTGATCACTCCCAGGGCTCGCTGGTCTTCGTCGGCAACACCGCCATCTTCAATGTGGGGTTGCTGGGCAAAAGTGCCACGGCTACTGCTACCATAAATGTGACGCCGCAGGCCTTCGGCATCTTCTCCGCGACCGCCGTTGTCAGCGCCATCCAACCCGATCCCTTCCTCGCCAATAACACCGCGACGGCCATTACGACCGTCGCCCAGGCCGCTGATCTGAGCATCACGCTGGGAGCCCGGCCCAACCCGGTGGTCATTGGCAGCAATCTCACTTACCTGATCACGGTCACCAACAAGGGGCCTAGTACCGCTACTAATGTCATCGTCAACCAAACCTTGCCTGTCGGAGTGTCCGTCATTAGCAACTTCACCTCCCAGGGCACGCTCACCCTCAATGGTTCCACGCTGACAGGCAATCTCGGCACGATCGTCGCCGGCGGCAACGCCACGATCGTCGTTCTGGTCACCACGACCCGCCAGGGCTCGTTGACTTCCACCGCGACTGTCACCGCCTCTCAAGCCGATCTCAATCCCGCTGATAACAGTGCCACCGTTACTGCCATCGTCTCGGCCCCCTTCCTGAACATCGTCCCGGCCGGCGTCTCTTTGACCTTCGAGAGTTTCTCCCCGCCCGATGGCGCCATCGATGCCGGCGAGACCAATACCATCCAGTTCCGCCTCCAACACGCTGGCAATGTCGCCAATACCAATCTCATTGTCACCTTGCTCACCAACGGCGGCATCATCCCGCTTACCGGCCCGCAGGTATATGGTATTCTCAAACCCATTGGCATCCCTGGGGCCGTGCCGGTTTCACGCCCCTTCATGTTCTATAACAACGGCGTTAATGGCGGCACCCTCACTGCTACCCTCGCCATCCAGGACGCCGGGGGTTACACCACCAACGCTGTCTTTACTTTCGCCCTCCCCAACCTCGCTGGCTTTGCCAATACCAACACTATCATCATCCCCGACCATGGCATCGCGACCAATTATCCTTCCGTTATCGCCGTCTCCGGTATGGCCGGGCAAATCGCCAGAGTCACAGCTACCCTCAACGGCTTCTCCCATACTTTTCCCCAGGACGTCAGCGCCCTCCTGGTCGGCCCTACCGGCGTCAAAACGTTGCTTATCTCGCACGCGACTGACCAGGGTTTCTCCCCGCCAGCCCCGGCCTTCACCTTGACCTTCGATGACCTGGCGCCCGCGCCGCTTCCCGCCTCTGGCCAACTCAGTTCCGGTTCCTGGCAGGTCTCGGACTATCCGCCCGCGGTCATCTTCTCCAACCCCGCCCCGGCTGGGCCTTACGCGACGGCCCTCTCCGCTTTCAATGGCGTCAATCCGAACGGCAACTGGTCTCTATATGTGCTGGATGATTCGCCTGGCGATGCGGGCACGATCGCCAACGGCTGGAGCCTGAGCCTGACGTCGGTCTCGCCCGTGAACCAGATCGCCGACCTGGGCCTGGCCATGTCGGCCCTCCCCAACCCGGTCTTCGTCGGGGATTATCTCACTAACAACTTCGTTATCTCCAATGCCGGCCCCAGCACCGCTTCAGGCGTGCTGTTCTCCAATGCGCTGCCCCAGACGGCTGATGTCGTAGTGATCACCAATTCGCAAGGCAACGTCATCACGAACGGTGGGCTCTTGCTGGCCAACCTCTTCAGCCTCCCCGCCGGCGCAACCGCCAGCGTGAGTGTCGTGCTCAAACCCAATTCACCGGGCTTGCTGACCAATAGCGCCTCGGTTTCAGCTTTCGAGACTGATCTCCATACCGGCGACAACAGCGCCACGACCGTCAACACTGTCATCCTGCCCCAAGCCAGCTTGGCGCTCGCTGTCGCCGCTGCGCCTAACCCGGTTACGGTCGGCAGTAACCTGACCTACAGCATCTCGGTCACCAACAACGGGCCCGGCAAGGCTCTTAAGGTCGTCGCCACCGACCCCATCCCTGCCGCTGCCTCTTACGTCTCCGCTCTTGCCTCCCCCGGTTCGGCCAGCTTTGCCTCCGGCGTTGTGACCGCCAATTTCGGTGACCTGGTCTCGAATGCCACTTCGACGCTGACCCTTGTCGTGACTCCTAACTCCGCGGGTCCGTTGACCAACCTGGTTTCCGTGAGCACCACCTCCAGCAATATCTCTAGCCCGAATGCCACTCTCCCCTCGGTGGTGACCGTCGTTAACCCGGCCCCGGCGATTTCGCCCGTCGGAGCCGTGCTGCTCAGCGAAGGAAACCAGCCCCCCAATGGCGCCGTTGATCCCAATGAAACCGTCACCGTCTCTCTCTCCCTGGCTAACACCGGCCTCGTGGACACCGTCAGTTTGGGCGCGACGCTTCTGATTACTAATGGCGTCGGCTCGGCAAGCGTTTCGAGCAATAATTATGGTGCTCTGGTCCATGGCGGCCCTGCTGCCTCGCGCGCTTTCACCTTCACCGCCGGCGCGCCCGCTAACGGCTTGGTCATCGCTACCCTCATGCTGCAGGATGGCAGCAAGCCGTTGGGCACCGTCGGCTTCACCTTTGTTCTGCCTGTTACCAGTACCGTCGTACTCAACCACAGCATTTCCATCCCGGACCACGGCCCTGCCACACCTTATCCCGTGGCCACCAACATCTCCGGTATGACTGGCTACGTCGGCAAGGTGAGCGTTACGCTATATGGTGTGAGTCATAGTTTCGCCAGCGATGTCAATGTCCTGCTTGTGGGACCGGGTAACCATAACGCCCTCTTGATGTCGCACGCCGGAAGCGGTTACGGCCTCAACAACGTTAAACTGACCTTCGATGATGCCGGGGCCGCTTTGCCCAGCGCTGCGCCCATCCCCACCGGCACCTATAAGCCGTCCCGTTACGCGGGTTCGGTCGCTTTCCCCTCTCCTGCTCCTGCCGCCCCGTATGGCTCGGCGCTTTCGGCCCTCAACGGCATCGACCCCAATGGCACCTGGGCGCTGTATGTTCTGGATGATTCAGCCGGCGATTCCGGCGTCATCACTGGCGGCTGGAGCCTGACTATTACGACAATCGTTCCGGTTAGCCCGCTGGCGGATTTGGCCGTGGGCATGAGCGGTTCTGCCAACTCTATCTTTGTGGGCAATGTCGTTACTTACACCATCAACGTCACCAACCTCGGCCCTGCCGACGCCCCTGGCGTGGTGCTCACCGATCCATTGCCGGCCGGCTTCAACATTGTCTCCTACTTCTCGACTGCGGGCAGCATCTCCCTCTTCAATGGTTTACTGACCTCTTCCCTCGGAACCTTGACGGCAGGCTCGAAGGCCACTATCACGGTCGTCGCCGCACCGCCCCTGGCCGGCACCTTTGTCAATACCGCCACGGTTTCCGGCGCCTGCACTGACTTGGTTCCCGGTAACAACTCAGTTCAGGTCAATACCGGCGTTTTCAGCCCCGTGCCCCCCAGGCTGACCGGAGTTGTTTCCAATGGGTTGCTCCACCTCACCGTCAATGCGCAGTTCGGCCTGACCTACGTCATTCAAGCCTCCACGAATCTCGCGGTCTCCGGCTGGGTTCCCATCTCCACCAATGTCGCGGCGCTCGATGGTACCGTGCATTATACCGATCCCAGCACCGCCACCTTCAAGACCCGCTATTATCGCGCCGTTCGCCAGTTGCCTTGAAAGTCCTCGGCGTTACCGGCGGCGTCGGAATGGGCAAATCCGCCTGCGCCCAACTCCTTCGCGCTCGCGGCATCGCGGTCGTAGATACCGACGACCTGGCGCGCGAGGTCGTTGAACCAGGCCAGCCCGCCCTGGAGGATATCCGGCGCGTCTTCGGCCCGAGCGTCTTCGGTCCGGATGGCCGCCTTCTTCGCGAAAAATTAGCCCGGTCTGTGTTCGCCTCTCCTGAAGCTCGTAAACAGCTCGAAGCGATTCTCCACCCACGCGTCCGCGAGCGCTGGCGCGCCCAGGTCGAGTCCTGGCGGCGTGACGGACGGCCCCTCGGGGTGGTCGTCATTCCGCTTCTGTTCGAGACTGATGCCCAGCGCGAGCTGGACGCGACGCTTTGTGTGGCCTGTACCGCCGCCACCCAAACCGAACGCCTGCTCGCCCGCGGTTGGTCGCTCGAAGAAATCCAGCAGCGCCTCCGCGCCCAATGGCTGCCCGAAGCAAAGATGGCCCGCGCGGACTACGTCATCTGGAGCGAAGGCGGCCTGGACCTCCATTCCGAACAGCTCGAACGAATCCTGCGCTGCCTCTCTTCATGAACTTCCACACCCGCACAGAATCCGCGTGGTTATTGGTTAAAATCAAAAAAAATCCTCCGCTGGGACGGCTGGGACGGTCCGGGACGGCAGTGGGACGGTTGCAAGAGTGAGAATCGACCGTGTTTACCGGCCTCGGGACGGTGGGACGGCTGTACACCCCCAAGACACCCCCTATCCCCCTCCTCATCTTCCGCTTCCTCTTTCTCTTCATCGTCCCTCCTCCATCAACAGCAATCAAAGCCAATCAACACCAAAATCGTTCCCCAACCGCTGCGCTCCACCTGACCAAATCTGACCAATCCTGGGTAATCCTGGGCAATCCTGAGTTCAAAAACATTTTTTTACGTTCCGGACGACTTTGAACTGTGCCGGAGCGCGGACTTTCCTGTCCGCAGCAAGTTCCGACCTCCAGCGCGGACCGGATTTACCGGTAGCCGCTCGGTAACCGCTCGATAGCCGCGCCGTAACCAGACGATCACCGGACGTAGGCGTACAGTAGGTGGCGGTAGGTGTACGGTAGGTGGTGGTAGGCGCTGGTAGGTCCTGGTAGGTCCTGGTAGGTGCGGTAGGCGGCTTTCCGCATCCTTCCGCATCCTTCCACATCCTGCCTCTTCGCCGCCTTCTCGCAATTCGGATGGATTTCGGCGCCTGGACTTGGTCTATTTGCCAGGATGATGAATCACGTGTCAGTCGGTTATTTGCTGCTGGCCTTCGCTTTGGCGGTTGGCGGTGGTGCCTTGAGCACCTCCCTCGGCAGTTCACATCGACGATTGTGCGCCCTGATCAGCCTCGGGGCCGGGACGTTGCTGGGCGTGACGGTCTGGGCCATCATCCCCGAGACTTTGGCCGGACTTCCCTGGTGGGGCCTTTTGCTCGCATTAGGCTCGGGTTATGCCGTTTTTTCTATCATCAGCAAGTATGTCTATCATGTCTGCCCGGCGTGCGCTGCCAGCCATTTTGACGAGGCGACGACCCACCGGTTTAGCGAGATTGCCACGGCCATGATGCTCGCCCTGGCGATTCATTGCACCGCCGACGGCGTTGCCCTGGCGGCCGGCCATGAGGCCAAAGCGGCCCAGGTTCCTGGAGGTCGCGTGCTGGACCTATCGCTGGTCATGGCTATTTGCGTGCACAAGGTCCCCGAGGGCCTGGCGTTGGGCGCGTTGCTGGTCGGCGCCGGTTTCAGGCGGAGCGGAGTCCTCACCCGCGTCGCGGGGGTCGAGGCCACCACCTTGGTGGGCGGGGTTTTAGGCTGGGTATTCCTGCAACACGCCAGCGGTGTTTGGCTGGACGCTGTCGTGGCGCACGTGGGCGGCGGCTTCCTGTTCCTGGCGGCGCATGCCGTCTTCGGCGAAATCCTCAAACACCATAAAGGATTGGTCCTGGCTAATTTTCTTCTGGGATTTGGCGCGATCGGGGCCTTGACATTGCTGTTGCGGCATTGAAATGAAGGCTTCCGAGCGCAGCCAGTTCGCTGAGGAGCGGAGTCCCGTCCCGGGCGCCCTCCGCGGCGACTCCATCGCTTCCCTGCGAGGCGTGAGCCGGTACTTTGAGGGTCCGGCGTTGGTGCGCGCGTTGACGAACGTCCATCTTGATATTTACCGGGGGGAAGTATTCGGTCTGCTGGGGCCGCGCGGCTCCGGCAAATCCACCGCCCTCAGGATTCTTGCGGGGGCCCTGTCTGCGTCAGAGGGTAAGGTCAGGGTGTTCGGACGCTCCCCGCGCCGCCGCGCTGTGCGCACACGCATCGGCTATCTTCCCGGTCACGACCGCCACGCTCCGCCTGCCCTGGTTGCCCGAGCGCGCGCATTTCTGAGGGTCGTTCTTGCCGGGAAACAGCGTGCTCCCGCCGCGGTAGATGCTCGTGCCGGAGTCCATCGACGCGCTCAATTGACACAAATGCTTTTAAAAAGCCCGGACCTGGTGCTGCTGGACGACCTTTTCCATGGCCTCGACCCCGCTGGTTGCGGCGAGATGAAGGAGTTGATTGTGACTCTGTCAAACCGCGGCAAGACCGTCATCCTGACGAGCGATTCCCTCTGGCCCGCGATGGATATCTGCCATCGCCTGGCGATCTTTCATGGAGGCACGATTGAAGCGACAGGAACCACCGAGGAGTTCCTGGCCGCGCCGGGCGCTCTGCGGCTCATCGGTGATTTGCTGCCCCCTGCGACAGCCGTGCGGGCGTTACAGGTCCTTGGTGAAGACCTCCGCGCCCGGAGAGCCCCAGGTGCCGTTCTTCCCGAGCGGTCGGTGGACTCCCGGCAGGGGGCGTGTGAACAAGTCCCAACCGAACCGGGCGGGCCCGTCGCTACCAGGGACACGCTTCTCACGCCCTTAGTCAAGGGGACTTCGTCGGAGCTCTCACAAGCTGCGCCCACGAAAGCCAGTGCCGAAGTAAACCATGACTTGCTCGCCTCGCTCACCAAGACTGACCCTGGCACCTTGCCACCGGATCAAAAGGGGACCTGACACGTCTCTGACCTAATGGAAGAGCCCGTCTGTCCGTGCGGAATCACCAGCTTTCTCTGTCGCGACCCCTTTAACCCAATTAACTCAATTACCCTTTTAACCCTTTCAACCCAATCAACTCCTTTAACCATTCACGGCTTAAGCGTCGCGCGGTAGTATTGCGTCGGTGGCGGGTTGGTCCCGAGTTGGGTGATGAAAGTCAGCGTGCCGGAACCATAAATCAGGTCCAGCAGTGGGCCGGTGGACCAGTTGATGAGGTTGGTGCTCGAGTCCAGCGTGAACTGCTGGTCGGGCTCGCCCGCCACCAGGAAGATGTTCTCGCCCGACGATTGCGTGTAGCTGACGATCGTCAACGGGTTCAAATCGGGGACCACCTGGCTGCGCAGGATACTGCCTTCCAGCCCCACCACAAGTAATTGGCCGTTCTGAGTCGCCGCGCCATACAGCGACTTGCCGGTAATAATGCCGGCGTTGGCCCAATTAACCCAGTTGCTGCTCGCCAGCACGGTGCCGTTGTTCCCGACGATGTAACAGGTATTCGAGACCATGACCGCGTCATTGAGCCATTCGGTCGTGGCGCCGCTGGCCGTCAAGGACCAGTGCGAACCATCCGTGCTCTCCAGCGCCGTGCCGTTTTCGCCCAGCGCTAGGAAATACCCGCCGAGCCAGCGTGCCCGCACCAACCCATTGGTCGTGCCGGAAGTCTGCTGAGTCCAGGTGGAACCGTCCGGGCTGCTGAGAATCAGGCCGCTGTCACCCGTCAACACGAGAGTATTCGTAGAGGCGGCGATGCCGGTGAGGTCGGTCGTTGTCGGCACAGAAATTTTCGTCCAGTTGGTGCCGTCCGGGCTGCGCAGCACCGTGCCGTTGCCCCCCGCCAGGTAATATTGATTGTTAAATACGCCGATGCCCGCCAGGTCGTTGGTGGTCGGCGCGGCCAGAGGATACCAGACCACCCCCAGGGAGCCGACCAGGTTGGTAAACGTCGTGCCGTCGGTGTTGGTCACCACCACCGGCACGGGGTTGTTGGGACTCACCGCCAGGCAACCACGCGTGCCGGCCGCGACAAAGAGATTCGTCGTGCCGCCTACGCAGAAAAAAATGTTCGTCGACGCCGGGCTGGCGACCGAATTGGTCAAAGGAACCGCCTCAATGCTCCAGTCAACGCCGTTCTGGCTGGTCATGATCCGCGTGTTATCGCCAACGGCAACGTACAAGTCCGCGGCGAGACCGACCTGCCAGAGCAAATCGCGCGGCACGAGCGAATACTGCTGCTGCCAGGAGTAGAGGTTAACATTGTTCGTGCCGTACACCATCATCCCATCGTCCCCAACCAGGCGGTAGGCGAGATAATTGGTGTCCCACAAAGCCGCATAGTACGTCCAGACCGGCGCCGGGAATGCCATCATGCCCAGGGCGTTGGTGCCAAGTGGAACGGTTTGTCTTTGCCAGCCAGCGGTATTGGTGCCGAGCTGCATCTCGGAATCGCCGGCCACCAGGCCGGTGGCTGGGCTGGCCGCCACCGCATACAAAATATTAGTGGCCGGATTAAGAAAGTTTGAAGCCAGGCTGAACTGTTGCCAACTCACGCCATTGTTGGTGCTGTAGATGGCTTTGACCGTGCCTTGACCTGTGACATAATCGGAAACCGCCCAAAAACCTGTGTAAGGAAACAAGCTCGCCGGATTCGTGGTTGAGATGTAGGCCACTCGCGTCAGGTTGGCGCTCAGACCGCCGATTGTATGACTGGTCCAATTGGTGCCATTGCTGCTGGTTGCCACGTAGCCCCCCTCCCCGGTGATGACGAAAACCCCGGCTCCCCAGGCCGCGCTCAAGAGCCAGTCACCGGAGGGATTGTTCGGTGCTTTTCCTTGGTAATGCCAGTTGGCTCCCTCCGAACTGGTATAGATGACCGCGTTGTCCCCTACCGCGACGACGAGATTCGAGGAGACCGCTAAATCCACGAGCCAATCGGCGGGCGTATCGGGTGTGCTCAGCGTCGAGGCATGAAAACTCACTCCGTCATCCGAATACCCCACCGTGCCGTTGGCGCCGACGAACACGATGCGGTTGCCGAAAAATCTTACCGCTTGAAGGGTGTTGGTGGTTCCGCTGTTTTGAGGCAGCCACCCATAAAAACCCAGGCCGGTATAGATCTGCCCCAATTCGGTGACCTGCACCGCCAGGCTCCCGTTCCAGGCCATATCGACAATGTTATTTCCGTGCGGCAGCGGATTGGACCAACGCCAGACCATCGCGGAGCAAGGATTGGAAGTCAGCAGAACGCCGGCCAATAGCATTGGCTGCACGCCCGCGAAGCTGACGCCCCATGATTTTAAAAAACTCCGGCAGCGATTCTCCCTCTCCCCAGGGGAGAGGGCCGGGGTGAGGGGGAACGTTAGGTCCGATAACCGCATAACGTCGTTCTGTTTTGGAGAGCTAGGTCAGGTCAAAGCTGTTTCTCGCAACTTCGGCTTTGGTGCGCTGGCCGTTTCGTGCGGAATGGTCAGGCGGAAGGTGCAGCCCTGAGGTGTGGATGTCTTCAGTTCCAGGTCCGCGCCCAGGTGGGCCGCCAATTGGCGGCTGATGGCCAGGCCAATGCCGCTGCCGCCCTTTTTCGATGACGCGCAGGGTGTGAAAAGCTGCGCAGCGGCCGCCGTGGACAAGCCTGGTCCTTCGTCCTGTACCTCCATGGCCAGGCAGGGTCCTTCATTGGCCAGTTTGACGCGAACGGTTTTGCCGGCGGGCGTGGCTTCCAGCGCATTCTGCGCCAGGTTCTCCAGGATCAGCAGAATCAGATCAGCCTCGCGGTTGGCCAGCACCGACGCGCCCTGCACCGCCGTTTCCAGCCGCACTCCGGCCGTGCGCGCAACCGGCTGCAGTTTGCCTTCGAACATTTCCGCCACTTCAGCGAGTGAAATTTCATACTCCGTCACAGCTTCCTCTTCCTGTAGCACGTGGACCACGCGATTGATGAGATTTCCCATCCGTTTTGTCGTCGTGACTGCCAATTCCCACTCGGTGTCCTGCCCGTTGCCCTGGCCCGCCGCCCGGTCCTGAACGAAACTTTGCAAGCCGCTGAGTGGGTTCTTGAGCCCGTGAATGAGGTGCGACGTAACCGCCCCAACGGCCGAAGTCTTGGCGGCCAGTGCCAGCTCGCGGTTGGCCTTTAGCAAGTTGCTGGTGCGTTCGGCCAGTAAGGCATTGGCACGCTGCACCCGCCGGAAGGCCAGCGCCAACCCTCCTGCCAGGATGCTGCCGCCCAGCAGGAACGCCAGCGCCGACTCGCTCGCCAGGCGGCGGTCCAGCTCGACATACTGGGCGGCGATGCTCGCGCCGTTCATCAGGAACTGTGCGATCCCGGCCAGGCGCTTCTGGCCCTCTTCGCGTAACGGGATGTTGACCTTCAGCAGCGCCACCGGTGCGGTATTGGTCCCGGCCAGCAACTCCTCCTGGTCCAGGTGGGCCTGCGGGAGGAAATGACTCACGGGCTTGAACGTGCGCAGCCCCGCCAGATCCTCCGCTGCCAGCGAGGCCTCGGTGATGTAAGCGGGCACCGCATTGACGAACTGCCCCTCCGGCGAAAAGAGCCGCACTCCGAGCACGTTGCGCAGCCGGGAAATCTTGAACACGAGCTGGAGCTGCTCCCCCGGGTCGTCCAGGGTGGAAATAGTTTCGTCGCTGGTCTTGTCGTCGAGGTATTGCATCGCGGCCACGGCTTCGAGGATTTCACCGTCGCGGCTGGCGATCTGCTGTCGGATATGCTGGCGAAGCTGCAGCGCGCCGCCGATAATTGCCCCCGCCAGCACCAACAACCCGAGGGCCAGCCCGGAGACCAGCGCCCAGCGGGAGCTCAAACGCCGCCCGTTGGCGGGTGAAACTTCAGCATTCATGGCTTTGAACATTTCAGACGCAATGAGTCACCTACATGTTACGGCCCGTTCCGGCTAACTCTTTTATGCCATGTAACGCATGTAACCATGTAACCCATGTAACCATGTAACCCATGTAACCCATGTAACTTTTTTAACTCAATTAACTCAATTAACCCTTGGCCGCGCTGGGTCATTCGTCGTTTAAAATCGCCAGCTCAATCCGCCGACAACGCTGTTCACCTTGTATTCGCTGCTCGGATCGTTCGAGACGGTCTGTTCGTGCTCGAATTGGCCGAAAAGACGCAGGGTTTTATACAGGCGCCGCTCCAGGCGCAGCGTCAAATCGAGGGTCGTCAGATAAAGCTTCAGGCTGTCTGGGGTAGTAACGGCTTGCACGGGAAAATCGGAATACGAGAGGCCCGCGCTGCCGCGAATTTCCCAGGCGGCCGTGCGAAAACACAACTCCTCCGTCACCGAGTAGCGGTAATAATCGAAGAAGCCCTCCCCATTGTCTCGGTCGCGTTGGACGGTAGCCCTGGTCGTCGAGCACCAGTGCCGGGCCGTATCCCAGTTGTGCTCGGATTTCACCTCGGCAATCTGCCTCCAAACCGCCAGTTTCGTGTCATCCAGTTGGTTTCCGCTCGCGTCCAGCGCCACCCATTCGTCGTGCGGAATGTAGAAGCCGCCGAAACTGAGCGAGACCTGTGAGCGATGCCCGTAATCGAATCCGAGAATCAATTGCCCGCCCAGCTTCCAGTAATCATCCAGCGGGAATTGCCACCACTCGCGGCTGATCGGGGCTTCCAGTTGCACCCACCAATTGGTCCCGAAGTCATGCCGGACATATGGCCTGGCAGTCAACGTGTAGCCTTTGGCGACGATCGAGTGCACCCCGCCGGTGTCGCTGAGCGCTTCGATAACCTGGTCAACATAGCTGCCCTTGATTTCCAGTCCGCTGCGCCAGTGGCCGGCAAAGTATTTCTGGACTCTGGCGCTGGCCAGGAACAGGTCCTCACCTTGGACCCCATTCACGTCCCGCAGGAACCGCGTATCATCCGCCGTTATCGCCAGGTTCACCTCCAGCCCATCCAGGGGAATGCGGAAGACCGCCAGGTCCAGCCCGCTGGCAAAAAAAGCGCTGCCCTGCGGCTTGGAAGGACTTAACAGCACGTTGTCCTTGTAGCCGGCGCCGGCGCGCAGGGTGATGTCCTTGTCCCACAGCATAGACTCGGGCCACAGTGAAACGTTCTCCGGGATGAGGTCTTTCTTCTCATCGAAGGGCTTGTCATTTGCAACATCGGGCCGTCCCCGCGCCGTGAGCGCCGCCATGGCGGCCGCCGCGAGGGCCAGCAACAGCTTCAGATTTTTACAACTCAAAAATACGGGCCAAGTCGCGCACGCGTCCAACCTGCGTGTTAACGAAACCGGCGGCCAAGTAGCGCGGGCGTCCCGGCCCGAAGCCTGCGCTGCTTTTTGAATCGGCGCTCGCTGTACAAGGAACCAAGCGGCCTGGGTAGGCCGCCTGGTTCGAGGCGCGAGGTTAGCTGTCTGCCACAACGCGCAGCCAGCTAAAGTCTGTCATTGGTTGCGATGGCGGTGCGAGCCTTCTCGCGCCGCATCTTTGGCCGCGTCGAGGATCCGGCGCAATTCACTCAGCGTGATGTTCTTCGCGTCAGCCTTGATATCCGCCTTCAGGTCCTGCCGAAAGTCCTTCAGGTCGGCCAGAAACTCCGCCCGATTGGCTTGCAGTCGGTCCCTGATCGCTTCGCGTTCCGCGGGAGTGGTCGCGTGTTTCAGTTTGATCAGCAGCAACCTCTGCTGCATCAGGTACTGGTCGCGCTGCGCGTCGAAGTTGAGGATGAGGGTTTTGATGTTGTCGGGCACGCCTTGCAGGTCGCGCAATAGGTCGCGGTCATCGCGGTCCTGTGGCACCACCGTGGGCGGTGTCGTCCCGTCGGCCATCAGCGCGCGAGGGCTGATGAGGCTGGCGGCGGTCGCCCCGACCATGATTAGCATTCGGAAGGTTTTCATAAGACTGGTCATTTTTTGTCGCTTTTTTGTTTCGGCCGGATTCACTCTCTGGAATCCGCTATCTGTTACCTCCTGCGCAGAGGCCATGCCAGGTCCTCGTTGGATGGCGCAAGTGCCTGAGACTCAGTTGAATGCGGAAATAACTGGAACACCATCGCCTGCGGCAGACTTGCTCACCTGGGGACTTTCACCCAGGTTTGGCCTCTCCTGGCGAAGAGGAACGGGGCTTATTCCCCACCCCTGGCCTCGTATTCAATCACGTAGAACCCGCTCGGGAATTCCTGGCAGCGGCCAATGATTTCTTAAGATTCTCCAATAACTCGTCGGCGTTTCGTCCCTCATCCCCGGGAACCAGCTCCTGGTACCGCGTGAGCGCGCCTACGGCGGCGGCCAGCTCATTGTTGATCGCTTGAACCAGCGCCAGGTTGAAATACACGTTCGGAAACGTGGGGTCCACTTCCACCGCCATTTCATAATGAATTTGTGCCAAACGGAAATCGCTTACCTCAAAATACAAGTTACCCAGATTATAATGCGCTTCAGAATGACGTGGATTGAACTTCAATGAAGTCGTAAAACAAGCAAAAGCCTTGGCTGTGTTGCCCTGTTTGGATTCGATAATGCCCAGATTGCAATGCGCGTCGGCCACGCAATCCTGCTCCTCAATCGCCTTCCGGTATAACGCGGCTGCCCTCAGATCCCCCCGCTCGTCCAGCATCAGCGCGTGCTCAAAGGAACTCAGCTCAAGCGCAAGCTCCAAAATCTGCGCCGTGGGCTGGGGAAATAAAACCAACTGATCGGGATTTTCGGCGGCCGGTGCGCGTTTCCTGACGCGCTTGTAACCGAATTTCGACGCTGAAACCGGGAACTTTAAAATCTGTCCCATCCTGCTCTCAGAGACCCGCCGACGCCTGTGGTTGCGTGGATAGCGTCACGCGGCCTGTTTCCTCTGCTTGGCCGGTTTGGCTTCGGCTGGCTTGGTTTCCGCCGGTTTGGCTTCGGCCGCTTGTTTCTTTTCCCCTTTGGCCTTTTCCATCGGCTTCTTCTGCGCCTTCGTCCGTTCGATGCTCTGCTTGAGCGCGGTCATAATATCCACCACCGGTTTTGCCTCTTCGGGAACGCTGACCACTTCCTTTCCGGCAATCTTGGCTTCAATCATCTCGCGCAAGGCGTCCCGGTAATGGTCGGTTAAGTCCAGCTCTTTCAGGCTCGAGGCCATTGATTCCACCAAACTGATCGAAAGCTTCAACTCGTCTTTATTGACGTCCTTTTGCTCGAGCTGCGGAACGGTGTCGATTTTCCGCAGTTCGCTCGGGTTGCGCAGTTTATAAAGCACCAGTCCGCCGTCCAGCGGCGATATCATCACCACCTCCTCGCGGTCGCGCAGAACCACTTTGCCGACGCCTACTTTTCCGCTCGCCTTCAGCGCCTGGGTCAACAGGGAATAAGTCTTCGCCGCCACCAATCCGTCCGGGCCGGCGAAATACGGCGATTCATAGAGCGTCGGATGCACTTCGCTGGCGTCAATGAAACCCTCGATTTCGATCACTTTAGTGCTCTTGAGTTTGATCTTGTCGATGTCCTCCGGCGACACGATCACGTATTGTTCCGGCTCGAACTGGTAGCCCTTCACAATTTCTTCCGCCGTCAGCGCCTTGCCGCATTTTTTGCACTTTTTCTCGTAACCGACCGCGCCGTTATCCTCCTTGTGCAATTGATTGAACCGGATCGTTTCTTCCGTGTCCACCGCGTTGTAAATCCGGATCGGAATCGTGACCAGCGAAAACCGAATGTGACCTTTCCATATCGATCTCATAACTCACCTCGTGTTATTGCGTTAACTTTGAGCCAAGTAGCGCAGGCATCCCGCCTGCCAGTTTTCGCGGCGACCCTACGCCGCTTTGATTGTTTCGTCAACCATTAGCATAACTCTTGCCAAAAAAAGTGCCACTGCCGTTTGCCTGGTGATTTCCTGCACCATTCAAACCTTAAACCGCCAGGTCAGGTCTCAGCCTTAAAAATACCGGCTCTCGCAACATCCCGTCTTTCGTCACCGAGGCAAATTCCACTTCGCAGACCAGCTTGGGCTCAACCCAGACCGACCGCGCGTCATCGAGGGGCTTCTCTTTAACGGGTCTTTTGATGATTGTCAATTTTTCCAATTCAGCCCAAACAGCCTTGAGCGAAGCTTCATCGAATCCGGACCCGGCTTTCCCAAGGTATTTCAGTTCGCCGCCGCTGGCCTGGGCCAGGTGCAGCGCGCCGAAGCTCCTTTCCCGCTCGCTCTTGCCGCGCGTGTAACCAATGATCACGCACTCCAGGGTCTGCCGGGTTTTGATTTTCAACCATGCGTCGCTTCGTTTTCCGGGCAGATAGGTGCTGTTGCGCTGTTTGGCCATGATGCCTTCCAGCCCCATTTGTTTTGCGGCCTCAAACAGGGCCGTTCCTTCTTCGACCACTTCACTCACTCGATAGGCGGAATCCTTTTTAATCGCGTCTTCCAGCCACTCGCGTCGCCGCGCCAGCGGCTCATTCACGATGGCCCGCCCATCCAGGTAGAGGCAGTCAAACACATAACACACCGCCGGATGTTTGGCCCGGGCGCGTTCAATCCCGCCCTCGGTCGTTTGCTGCATGCGATGGATCACCTCTCGGAAATTAGGTTTTCCATCCGCTTCGAGGCAGACGATTTCTCCGTCAAATAATCCTGAGCTCGCCCGAAACGCCGCTTCCGGAACCAGCAATTCCGGAAATTGTTTCGTGAGCTCCGTCCCCCTGCGCCCGTGGATCCTGATTTGTCCTTCATCCAGGGAAATCAGCGCGCGCAGGCCGTCCCATTTGACTTCGTAAAAATAATCCGGTGAGTCCGGCGGTTTCAGCGCGGGACGCGACAGCATCGGTTCGATCGGCTCGCGCAGCCAATCCGTTTGCGGCGTATCCACCCGCTCGAGCAGCCACTGATTTTCCTTCGTATGATGCGCGCGGTATTCGGCGTTCAATTCCCGCGACTGCAAGCGAAAATAAAATCCGCTCTTTTTCTCTTTCGTGATTTCATACCGCCCTTGCGCAAATTTCCACATCATCCCGCCCCCGTATTCGCCCTTGGGAATTGCGCCTTCGAAATTGATGTATTCCAGCGGGTGGTCCTCCACGTTCACCGCCAGTCGCATAATGCCCGGCCGCGGCGGCAAGCCTTTCGGGACGGCCCAGGATTTCAGCACCCCGTTTTGTTCCAATCGCAAATCATAATGCAGCCGGGAAGCATGGTGCCGATGAACCACAAACGCGCTTCCAGTGCCGAGGACCGCTGCCGGCGGCGGTTCGGGTGTCTTTTCGAAGCTTCGTTTCTTGGAATAATCTTTAAGCTGTTCCGGCGTTTTGCGGGTGCGTGCCGGCTTGAGCTCGCTCTTGAGCGGTTTGGTCTCTTTCTTTTCCGTGTGAATCGGCGTTGCATAAGCGGCGATCGCCTCCCACGGATCTCCGTTCTGCATGACCCGTTGGGGAACGTTGAGCAGCGCGAATGCCTTCGGACTCTCAACCGAGCCCAATTCTTCCCACTGCAGCGGGGTCGAAACCGGCGCTCCGGGTAGTCCTCGCACGCTGTACGGCGCCACGATCGTCTGCGACGGTCGGTTGCGGTAAATGTCCAGCAGCACTTTGCCTTTTCGGTGCTCTTTCCTGATCTGCAGCGTCAAGGTCGAGGGGTGCGAATCCACGAACGGCTGTGCGACGGCCTTTGCCGCTTCAAACGCTTGGCGAAACTCCCACTTCGGTTCGATCGGAGTCACCACATGCAAACCCTTGCGGCCGGTGGTCTTGACAAATGCGTGGTAACCAAAACTCTCGAGGTGTTCTTTGAATTCCAGCGCGAGTTCGGCGACCTGTGGAAATTGAAAAGTCTCGGGCGGGTCGAGATCGTACGCGATATAATCCGGCTTATCAAAATGCGGCGCGCGGGAGTGCATCTGGTGCAGTTCGATGACCGCCAGGTTCGCCAGCCAGGCTAGCGAGGCTTCCTCGGTGGCGATAACGTAATCCTTTTTCTCTTCGCCGAGCGTCACGTGCTCGAGCCAATCGGGCGCCCAGTCCGGCCGGTTTTTTTGAAAGAAGGATTCACCGCCGATGCCGTCCGGGTAGCGCACCAGCGACAGCGGCCGCCCTTTCACGTGCGCTAAAATCGTGGGGGCAATTTTAAGATAATATTCGATCAACTGCGCTTTGGAGATCTGCTCGTCGGGAAACAGCAGCTTCGTCAGATTCGAAAGCTCGAGCTGTCGCTTGCCAACCTGGGCAACTTGGGCGGTCCGCGAGGGCATTATTCAACGGATTTAACAGGAGAAAACAAAGAAAACAGAGAAAAAAATCCCTCTCTGTTCCCTCCGTTTCCTCCTGTTAAATCCTTCCCGTTTCCCGTAAATCGTCGTCAATCAATGAAAGCCCGTTTTCCTCCCGTGTATGGTTACGGCCTCCCCGCCGACGGACTTATCACTCTGTCCTGCCATGATTCTGTCTCTTGGCCCCCACCCACTCCACGGCTCCCGCACGTCCGCCATCAATCGAAAATCAAAACTCAAAAATCCAAAATCCTCCCCTCTGTTCCCTCCGTTTCCTTCTGTTAAATCCTTTAGTCCTCATTGGTTCGCTCCCGGCAGAATCAGGCGGTTGATTCCATCAGTAACTTTCATCTCATGAAAATTGATCAGCAGACCGAGCGGCACACCAAGCAGTTTCATGTAACTCAAAAGTTGCGCCTTGTGAAGCGGTAGGACCTTTTCCACGGCTTTGGCCTCAACCAGTACGCAGTCCTCGACGAGTACGTCGAAGCGTAGCAGTTCTTCCCGGATAAAACCTTTGTACTCGATGACCACTGATCTTTGGCTGATACATGAGAGGCCACGCAGTCCAAGTTCCTTAAGCAAACACCACTCATAGATCGACTCAATCAACCCCGGCCCCTTGTCTCGATGAACCTCGATTGCCGCAGCTATAATTGTTTGGGTCAGCCCGTTCGCCTTCTGAAACAACGGATGCATTCCCAAAACTTAAACAAAATGAGAGGAAAAATAAAAGATGTTTTTTCTCTGTTCCCTCCGTTTCCTCCTGTTAAACCCCCTTCCCGTCCGCCAGCTCCACGAACCGCTTCGCCATCGCTGGCCCCTTGCCCTCGTCCTCGTGCTTGAAAAACACAAACGCATCCCGCCACTTTTGCTGCCCCACGCGCTCCCCCCACGCCTTCAGCTCCACATTGCCGTAATCAGGCCGGCGCAACCGCAGATAACCCCAATCCGCCGTCGAAACAAAAGGAATCTCGAGCTCGTTCTCCGCTTCGGCGATGCACAGCGCCGCGTGATGCTCGCGCAACAGGCCGAAAACCTCTTCATCGAACCAGGATTGGTGGCGAAACTCGAAGGCCGACCGCCGCTCCGCCGGCAGCAGCGCGAGAAACTCACGCAGCCGGGGCGCATCCTTCTTCAAATTAGGCGGCAACTGAAACAGCAGCGGACCCAGCCGCTCCCTTAGTACCACGGCGACTTTGACCAGATACGATACCGAATCGCCGGCGTCCTTGAGCCGTTGCATATGCGTGATCCGCTGCGAGGCCTTCAGCACAAACTTGAAATCGGCGGGCACCTCGCCGGCCCAGGCTTCCAGCACTGATTCCGTGGGCATCCGATAGAACGTGTTGTTGATCTCCACCGTTCGAAACCGCTCCCCGTAGAAGCTTAGCATCTTCTTGTCCGGCAAGTCCTTCGGATAAAACGTCCCTTTCCACTCTTTGTAAGAATAACCGCTGGTGCCGACGTAGAGATTCATATTCCAATCACAGGTTGTGACGAGCGTACCGTTTCGATCCAGTCCGCCAGCGTATCCAACAGTTCGGCCCTCACTTCCGGCTCCGTGCGTCCGCTGCGCGCGGGCACGTGAAACGAATGATTGGCATCCTGAAACAGCTTGAGCGTCGCTCGAGCTCCGAGGCGTTCAACCAGGGGTTCGAGAAGCCGTAAGTCCGCGAACTCATCCCGAGTTCCTTGCATAAAGAGCATCGGGATTTGCACGTCGAACAGGTGTTTTGCGCGCTCATCCGAGGGTTGCCCGGGGGGATGCAGCGGGAACCCCAGGAACGCCAGCCCGCGCACCCCCGGTAGCGGCGTTTCGGCTTGTGCACGCGAAGTCATGCGGCCCCCAAAGGATTTGCCGCCGGCGAAAAGTGGCACCCCCGGCAGCAGACGTGCCGCCTCCGCCACCGCGGCGCGAACGGTCGCCTGCGCGAGCCCGGGCGCGTCAGGCCGCTTCGAGCCCTGTTCCATATACGGAAACTGATAGCGCAACGTGGCCACGCCGCGCTTCGCCAGTCCTTTTGCGACGTTCGCCATGAACGGGTGTGCCATGCCGGCCCCGGCGCCGTGTGCCAGCACATAGCACGCGCGCGCGCCTGGTGGCGCTTCGAGCAGGGCCGAGACGCGCCGCGTGGGGTCAACCGTTACCGTGACGGACTGTGCGCTCGCCTCAACTTCTCCTCTCTTTTCCGGGCCGGTATTCATGAACGTTTTCAACCAGGTTCAACCAGACCACCAGAGTGTATAACAATTTGATTTCAATGTCATTTCGTTCGCCAACTTCCCAACTTCCCCAATCCCGGCGGAATGGCCGAAAATAGCCCACCCTTTCAAGTAGGTAAACCGACTTCGAAATACGATCTTCCCCAATCCCGGAAGGATGACCGAAAATAGCCCACCCTTTCAAGGGTGGGTAACGGGTTTCGAAGCACAACCGAGCCCCGCCAGGGGCGAAAGAATCGCGAGCCCGTGTCAGTTCTGTCGTCGGGACTTGCTACGGTCTCGCGCCACTCTACCCACCCTTTCAATTTCAAGTGGGTAAACCGACTTCGAAATACCGACTTCCCCAATCCCGGAGGGATGCCCGAAAATAACCCACCTTTTCAAGTGCGTAAACCGAGTTCGAAAAACCGACTTTCCCAATCCCGAAGGGATGGCCGAAAGTAGCCCACCCTTTCAAGGGTGGGTAACGGCGTTTCGAAACACAACCGAGCCCCGCCAGGGGCGAAAGAATCGCGTGCCCTGGTCAACCGCTTATTCCAAATCACGCTCGACATATGCCATCCCGTGTTTCTTGAGGAACACCTCCAGTTCATCCTTGAAGCTTAGCTTTCGGTGATGCTGCTCCTGGTTCTGGATGTATTCCGTAGTGTCATCGAGGCCGGAAATCCCGATGCTGAAGGCGCCGTAACCTTCCTGCCATTCAAAGCCCCACTGCTCCTTAAACGAGTCACGAATCCATTTGGACGAATTACCCTTGAGAAGCTGGATGGATTTCGCCACGGAAAGTGCGGAGGGAATCGAAAGCAGGGCATGCACATGGTCCTCCACTCCGCCAACCAACAAAGCCTTCATCTTGTTCTCGCGCGCGATGCCGCCGAGGTAAGGCCAAAGGCGTGATTGCAATTCAGGCTTGATGAGCGGGCGCCGTTCTTTAGTCGTCCACACGCAATGCATTAAGCAACTGGTGAATGAGTGCATGGGATTTTGGGGTGGCCATTTCGTTATTATTTATCCGTCGAGAGTCAAGAATCACAAATTAGGCCCGGAGCGCAATTCCGAAATCCCGCAAGAGTTGCTTGAAAACAGCCCACCCTTTCAATTTCAAGGGCAGGTAAACCGACTTCGAAATACCAACTTCCCCAATCCCGAAGGGATGACCGAAAATAGCCCACCCTTTCAAGGGTGGGTAACGGCGTTTCGAAACACAATCGAGCCCCGCCAGGGGCGAAAGAATCGGGGGCTCCTGGGTCTGTCGTCCCTGACGCGCCTTGCTGCGTTCTCGCGCCACTCTACCCACCCTTTCAATTTCAAAGTGGGTAAACCGACTTCGAAATACCACCTTCCCCAATCCCGAAGGGATGACCGAAAATAGCCCACCCTTTCAAGGGTGGGTAACGGCGTTTCGAAACGCAATCGAGCCCCGCCAGGGGCGAAAGAGTCGGGTTCCGCGCTCCGCCCGCCGTCATCGATCGATTACAGGGCCCCCCAAATCACGGCGTACCCCGTCGCCGTGCCTCCCCTGCAGCCGTGGACTTCCGTTTCTCAAAAGCCTTCGCGTCTTCCCGCCTTCGTTGTTAATCTCCGTTCGACCACGCAGGCGTATGCCAATGCTATATTGGCCTGGAGCTGTGCTAACCCGCCACACCAAACTCGCGGAAGCCGTGTTTGGCCCGGTTTAGAACAGACTCTTAACCAGGCTGGCAACCAAGCCCAAACTTGCAACAAAGACCAAAGCGATAACCAGGGCCGTTCCAAACTGACCGGCGAACAACATTGCCGCGCAATAACCAATGACAAGTTGGAAAACGAGTATCACTCCGGGCTCGTATCCACTCCAATCAGTCAGGTGGTGGAGCCGGTAGATGATAAAAACGATGAGACCGGGAACCAACAGAATGCGGCCTCCCCCGTGTAAAACCGATAGCGCCACCCATAGGCCAACCCCTTCAAAGAGTGAAGCGAACGCAGCGACCAGGGCCTCTTTGCCCAGGCTCTCCAATTCGAGATCGGAGCCGACCAGTTGGTAAAACACGCTCAGCAATCCCAAAGCCGCACAAAGCGTTAGGAAAGCCGCACCCCAAAACGCCAGAAAATGAACGGCGTGCATCATGACGGGGTCGAGCTTAGCAAGCCAGCGGCCGCGACGAAAGAGCTTACGCCGAAGGCGCCGAAGAATTCCGTCCCGCACCTTGCGCGGACTCGGCCCACCCTGTGCAGGCTTGCGGCGGCTCGGACGAAACGACATCTTTTCCCAGTATGCTCGACGAACAAAGTTTCCTTGATTTCAAATGTCCCCATTGTGGCGAAGCCGTTTCGTTCCCGCAGGAGGAGGCCGGGTTCCCGCGAGCCTGCCCGGCGTGCATGGAAACTTTGTTGGTGCCGGAAGACGGCAGCGAGTTGGGAGGCAAGCTGCCGCTGCCGAGCCAGACCGCGCGGCTGGTGCTGCGCCGGTTCAGCAGCGCTGACTGGCAAGACTTGCTCGCAGTGGTCTCGGATGAGGAGTTGTTTTTATATACCATCGACACACCGTTGGACGAAGACTCCGTCCTGCGCTGGCTGGAGAGCGAGCGCACAGTGAAATTGACCACGCCGGGTGAGTGGTTTTTCATTGGCCTGGAGCTCAAGGAGGAAAGCAAGCTGATCGGCTACGCCAGCCTGAAGCTAAGCGAGAGGGAGGCGGGGCTGTTCATCCGTCTTCACCGGGACTATCAAAAGAAGGCCTATGCGTTGGAGGCGATGGAAGGCGTGCTCGGATTCTGTTTCGAAGGCATCAAACTCCACCGCGTCACCGCGATAGTTGACAGCCGGAATGCGTCCGCCTGTCACTTATTCGAACGTCTTGGGCTGCGCCGTGAGGGGGAGTCCGTGAAGAACAAATGGGCCGGCGGGGAGTGGGTCAACACAGTCCACTACGCTGCGTTGGAAGAGGATTGGAAGGGCCCCAGAACGTAGTTCTCCACTCGCAACGGGTTAGCAGTGCGAAGTTACTTGCCGGCTTAGAAAATCAGACGGACTGCTTCGGTCTATAATGGCTACTTGACACCCCGGCAAACCGGCATAGGTTCTGGAATTCACCGCGGGCGTGCAACCAGTCCGGCGATTTCCGCCCGGCACCAGAAGAACCTGAATGGTACCAATGCTGAACCTGCAGGGCAGATTCACGCCTCCAGAATGCCGATGATTCGAGCTTCCATGAAACCGGGACGCCGTGTTGCAACCGCTGCTTGGCCTCTCTTGCTTGGCTGGTTCGTTACGGGAGTATTCGCTCAGTCCAATTCGAACTTCACGCTGAGCATTCATGCCGTCGGAACTCAAAGCGAACTCACCTGGAACCAGGCGGCCGGAGTGCTCGAGCAGGCCGACACTCTGTCCGGACCGTGGATGGGAGTGCGCGAGGCTTTGAGTCCCTACCGCTTCACTCCCGCGGGCCAGCCGAGGTTCTTTCGTTTGCTTCTGGGCGCGGGTGGGAGCGCGCGCGGCTATCTCTACGCTGTAGGGCCGGAGACAAACCAACCCCAAATTCTGGTTCCCGGCATCTCCGTTTATGTGGTGAATTTGGCGACGCTGGCACAAAGCGCCAGGGTCACGACCGATGTGTATGGGCATTACCTCCTTCCCATCCTGCCCGCGGGCCATTACCAGTTGTGCTGGGAAGCGCCTGGCTATTTCTCCGGCTGCAGCACCCAACAGGTGGTCATCGCCGACCAGGTAGTGGCGTTGCAGCCGGAGCCGATCCAACCGCGCAGCGATGGCTCCAACGCCGTGCTCTTCGGCCAGGTCCGTTTCCTCGACCACAGCCCGGTCCGGAGGCGGGACCCCGCTCTCTCCATTGATCCTCAAACCCTGGTGAGGTTGGACACCACCAATGGTGTAACGGTGAGTTCCTGCCTTCCGAATGTGATGGGCCAGTACGTTCTTACCGGAGCGCCACCGGGTGTTCCACTTCGCCTGCTCGCCACCTGCGAAACCGTGAGCGCGCAAACTAACGTTACCCTCTCCCCCATCGGTTCTGCGGACCTCACGCTGTCCAACAACAGCCCCGTCATAGACGACCTGCTCGCGACCCTGGGCGGCCACGCCGTGCGCCGGGCACCGGCCGGCGCGACGGTTCAATTGAGCGTCGCCGCTCACGACACGGACGGAGACACGCTCCACTTCCTCTGGGTCCCCGGCTTGAGCGATGGCAGTTTTACCTCTGCCGATTCGACCAATGTCGAATGGACCCTGCCGGCTTCGGCGGGCACGCATTTGATGTACGTCCGGGTCAGCGACGGGCGCGGCGGTTACGGCATCGGCTCCATTCGAATCTCCACCAGCCCCGAAATACTTTTCACCGGCCAGGTCAAGGACAGTGACGGGGTAGCCGTCCCTGACGCGACCGTGACGCTGGGCGATGCCATCGCGACCACGGATGCGGGTGGCGGCTTTTCTCTGGTCGTGACCAATGACAGCCCGCCGTTCGTGCTCACCATTCAGAAGCCCGGCCTCGCGCCGATTTCCCGCGTGTTCGATGATGAAAACGTCGGCGGCCACTACACGCTTTTCAGGCCGGAGATTTTTTCCGCCCCGGCGGACCAGGATATTTCGGTCATGGATTCGAAAGGAACGGAAGTATTCATTCCTTCCAATTCGTTGGCGCGAGTGGACGGGCTGCCGCTCGTCAATCCGGTGAAGCTCTCGATTACGACCATCGATCCCTGCGATCCTCTGGTCGAGTCGCCGGTCAGCCACATCGTGCTGGACCAGCTCACCGGCGCGACCAACTTCCTGGCGAGCCTGGGCACCGCGCACTTCCAGCTCCAGGACGCCTCGAGCAACGCGCTCACTCTGCTCGCTGGCAGCGCCGCCACCGTCGCTTTGGCCATCAGTCCGGCCTGTGCCACGAACTTTCCAGACTTGCCGCCGACTCGCGGCCTTTGGTCCTACGATTTGGCTGCTGGCGTCTGGACGCCGGCCGGGACGGCCACCCTGATAAGCAGTCCGGGTGGCCCGGTGAAATATATCGGGCCGGGTGCCGTTCTGCCTCACGGCGGATACACCGCGGTGGATCCCGTCGAGTACAACACCACGATCAAACTGATCGTGGACCGCACGATTAACCTGCCATTCGATTTGCGCATCCTGGGCGGTGATCTCAACCGGAGAGAAACTATCTTTGTGTCCCCCACCTTGCTCACCGTCCCCGCCTGGAGCCAATTGTCCTTTTCCATCCTGAGTCCGAACCAGGCCCCGGGAATCTTCCAAACGCCGGCCGGTGTCAACCTCACCGACGAGAATAAGACCGTCATCCTCGATTCGCTGGTGTTCTCCCCCGGCCCCAACCTCGTTACCCCGGTTGTGATGAGCCTGGGCCAGCTAATTCCCTATCTCTACAACGTGGAGTCCTTCGATCCGTTTCTGTCGTATGCGAACCTTGGCGATCCGGTCAGCGCGGCGGCCTACTATACCGCCATTGATCCCTTGAATCAGAAGGACACACTCACCAAATGGAAGCTGAAGAACGGGTTCAACGCCACCGACGATCTGGCCGACGACGCCAAGGCTTACTACTTCAACGCCACCGATCTCGGTTTTGGCCGCGCGATGCACATGAAAACCAAAACGGGCACCGACGGCAAAACGGACGTGGCCTTCTACGTCGGTAATCATCCGACCGTGGACCATGCTTTGCAGGGAGTGGGCCAGACGGCCACCGTGGCGATGGATTATGCGCTGGAGACCAACCAGGCTGCCCTGGGCCGGATCATAAAATTCTATGTCTTCGACGCCACCGGCCAGCGCGTGATCAAAGCCGACCTTGACCACGGCGGAGACAAGTATGTGCCCTGGCTCTGCGTCATCTGTCACGGCGCCAACTTTTACTACCCCTCGGTCACCAAGAACACGAATATGGGCTCTTCCTTCCTGCCGTTCGACATCAGTTCCTACACTTATTCCACGCTCGCCCCGGCTGCCCCGGGAGCCCAGGACGCCCAGTTCAAGAAGATGAACCTTGCCATCACCAACTGTGCTTATGAAACCGTGTCCACGCGGGACCTGGTCCAGAATTGGTATCTCAACGGCACATTCGACAAAAACTACGCGCCTGCGGTTTGGGGGGCGGCCACCAACCTGCCGATCTATCGCGACGTCCTCCGGATTACCTGCCGGAGCTGCCACGCCGCGCAGTTGCCCAAGCTTTACACTGGCCCTGATGATGGTTTCGATTTAGCCACGCCCGATAACACCCGTCTGAGTTACGGCAGTTATTGGGTTATCCAGTATCTTTGGATGCCCAGATCCCAGCGGCCCTGGACCACCTTTTGGGGGAGCAAAATCGCTAACTTCCTCAACCCGGGCAGCACGTCCAACCAGCCGGTTGTTCTGAGAAACCGCTACATCGGCACCGACGCCAATTGGGGCTCGCTGCCGTAAAAGGAAGGAAGAGCGCGCCGGTCGCTCGCGCCCCTCGGCCAGCAAGTCGGCCCCAGACGACCGCGCATTATCCGCTTTGTGCAGACGCCATAACCAGGCCATTTTTTCCAATATGCGGTCCGACCATGGGTTGCGTGGTATGAGCCTTCCCCGCAAGTCTGGCCTTCGGGTAGTGGTACAGTTAACTGTCCCACCACCGGCCTTCGTGTGAGCTTGCGCGGGCGAGATAGGCAAGGCATAGTCTTACCGTATGAGTAAGATGGGACTGTTATCTCTGACCATCCGGCTGCCGGCGGAAGAACATGCGGTGCTGTGCGCCAAGCCGAACCGCAGCGCGTGGGTGAGGAATGCGATTGATGAGAAGCTGCAGCGCGAGGCGGCGCGCCCGGTGAAGCCGCGCACCGCCCTGGGGCGAAAGTTGGTGGCCGCCCGAGCCGAATATAAGGCGGCTGGCGGGCGCCCCCTCTCCCTGGACGAAGTGCGGCAGGAGGTGGCGCGCCGAAGGGGCGAGCCGAACGCAACCACCGTGTTCCTCCCACGCCACCCTTAATTATCGTCCTCTGCTATTTGCCATTCACAGGCGTGGGCCGTCGTCAAGACGTCGGTTAATGTGCCGGCCAGGGTTTGGAATTTGGAGTTTTGCCCTTACTCGGCCCGCGCTTGGTTGACTGGGTGATTTTCTCCTTCCGCGAAATCGCTCGCCTCAAAAAACAAGACACCCACAGGTGCGCCGCCGTGCTGCGGCTGCTGATGCTCAAAGGCAAACGGGTTGCCTACGCCGACCTCCAGCGCGACCGACGCCGTCCTCTCAATCGGCTGCCAGCCTGGATCGGAGCCTGAAGTTGATCGTATAAGTCCGTTGAGCTCCTTTGGTGCTGAAGGGCGCTATGAAGGTGACTTGTTCCAACACGCGCTGCACCGAGCTGTCCATGACCTCGTCTCCCGAAATTTTGATGATTTTCGCACCTGCTACTTTGCCGCTGTTCGCAATGGTTACAGAGACCGTTGTAACCGGGCCATCGGGAGCCGCGGCCGCGGCCGGTGCGTCCCAATGACGCGAGTAGATGTCCTTGACGATCTGTTCGTACGATGAATCCCCTTGGCTGGGCCCGGTGCCGATGTTCAAAGTGAGCGGCGATCCGGCCGCGCCGATCCGCGAGATGCGGTCTATGATTTGATTGAGTTGCGCACGCGGAATGCCGCTCGAGACAGGCCGGTTCCCAGCGATGCGCTGGCCCGCGTCGCGCGCCACGAGGTTCGTGCTGATTTGCGGCCCATGAGTTTTGGCCGGATGCGAGTCCCGCATAGAGCTCTGGTCGGGCGTCACTGGCTGGACCGGATGCTCTGCATCGGGGGCTGGCAACTGCGAACTCCTGGCTGGGACTGGATGAGCCGGTGAAACGGCGTCAGCGAACTGGGGAAGACGCTCGAATTGCAGCAAGGCTCTGTCCGGAGAGTCAGTAAGGGCCGGACTTGGCCCGGCAGGTTGCGCAGGACGAAAGGCAGACCCGAGCAAAAGCACAAGCGCGAGCAGGCAATGCAACCCGGCCGAGGCCATTAAGCATCTTCGTTGCAGGCGTTTCATAATTGTAGTTGAGCCAGTGAATCCGGATACAAAGGCCATCTCTAGCCCTTTTGGGGCGGGCGTCAAGCTTTGAACGCCGGGGCGGATTTTCGCGAACAAGACGCCCACAGTTGCGCCGCCGTGTTGTGGCTGTTGATGCTCAAGGGTAAACGGGTTGCCTACCCCGACCCCCACCGCGAGGTGGACTGGCTCGATGTGGAAGCCACCCTCCCGCAACTGGCCTGGATTACCGGCGTGCTCTACATCAAAACCGACCCTCGTCTCGTTGTAGCTTCGACGAAGGCGAGTCTGATTCTTGGGCGACTTGCGCTTCAGACGAAAGAAACCGCATATGTAACTAGCCGAGTAGGCCGCCTCGCGGCGGCTGCGGGTTCCCCTCCTGGTTGGGCATGCTGCTAAACTCACGCGCGAATTCGCCAGTACTTCAAACTGCTGGATGTGTCGATCAAGGGTTCCAAACCCATGCGTCTTTCCGGCGGTGTATCCGTATTCATCAGAACGTACATGTCATGAAGGACGTCGCGAGCAGCTCCGATGTAGCTGTGTCCCAGAAAACTGACGTCGATGTTTGAAACTTCAACCGTGTCGATGCCTTCGACGATCGTAACTGGGGGCTTGTAACCAGCTCTTGGATAATCGTGAAGGAAGCTGGACCCCCAAAGGGCCTTGTCTCTGGAAGAGATATACATGGTTGTGCGCGCCGACAACCGGGCGTAGGCAGCAGCGAGCCGCTTAAACACTGTGCAGTCGATATCTGGAGCCGCGAGGAAGATTTGGTTGAAACGAACCTTGAGATCTTTTGAGACGTCGGAAAGAACCGAGTTGAAGGCCCGAATCAATCCACGGTTACCCATGCTGTGTGCAATTAGGTGTATTCGCTCTGCCCCCGTCTTTGTGGCGAGTGACTCGAGAAAGTCGCGCAGGAAGCCTTCGCTTGCTTCAACGGATGCAACGTCGGCGGCGTAATCTCTCGCGCGCCCTTTCGACGGCCAACTGAAGAATGCCGTAGCGCCGGTAACCGCCAAGTCCGCGCCGATTTGCGCTGCCCGTATTGCGGCCTGGTCGAAAGTCACATTGTAACCGTGGATGAAACAAAGAATTGTCCGTTCATCGCGTGGCTGCGCGGTTAGCACTTGTCGCAGTTCCGCCCAAAAACGCTCTTCGCCGACTGTGTAGCGCGAGCCGACGCGAAGCCGGTCATCTTTCCATACCGGCCACTTCTTCCACCATGGATTCCCGATTTCACCAGTTTTGTGGAATTTTGGGACTACGACCTCGCAGCGCCCGTAGTAAACGCGCTCGTCACGATCAGGCCCAAATCCACTCTCAGGATAGTGCGGATCGAGAGGTCGGCGATTCGTGCCAAACCACACCTCGTATTTTCGAGCTAAATCAGCCTCTGAAACCGAAACGGCAGGGCCAGGATGCTGTGCGGTAGGGGCCTTTTCCGCTTCGTGCGCAAGTCGCTCTCGTCCACTGATTAAGCCATGCCTTGACATTTTTTCGAACGCATCTTCGTTCGCGAATTCAACCCCGCCGTGCCGGTACCCGAGCTCGATTAGATCCTGAATGCCTGCATTCTGGATCTCGGTCCGCGTTGCTTGGGTCGCGTATTCGAAATTCTGCTCGCGCGCGAACGCACGGTAAAAGCTGCCGGAAAACCCAAGTGAGAAATCGAAGATCCCTTTTGCTTTGAGCGTAACAAGGTTTTTGCAAAACGGCAGGAGCTGAACCCAACTTCTGCCAACAGAACAGTTGTTGAGGATAAGGCAATCGGGCGCGACTTGTGCATCACTTAGCATCTTAGCGACAGATTTGCCCAGCTTGCGTTGAATTCGTCCGTGAGCATTTTCAAGGAGGATATTCCCCAACGGGCTTCCGTGTCCTGTAAACTGGAGTATTTCAGGACGTTCGGAGCGAAGGCGCTCGACCAGCTCACTTCCCGTGAAAGCGCGTGCGACGGTGACATCTACACCGTGCTCGCTCGATCTCATGGAGGTCCTAATGATTCACTTTCTTCCTCCAGAAGGTCCTCATTTGTGGAGAATGGATCTGCAGCGACAAGTACGACGCGAGAGTTTCTTCGGGCCATAAACAGGTTCTCCTGCGTATTTAGGTTGCCTGAAGTTTCCCGAGTTTCGCACCCAATTCGCGCTTCACACTATTGTTCACGTGATAGCGCTGCATTACGGCTGCGGTCAGTGCTTCTTCCGAAAGCGCAGTCGCTAGCTGCTGTTGCGACCATTCCTTGGAACCTTGCAACGCCTGGAGTCCCATGACCGTTTCGACGAGTGCTTGCTCAAACCAGGCGCGGACGACCTCTTGGACGATTTTCCTGGCGGCGTCGCCACCGCCGAATTCTTTGTGCCAACGCACGATCATGTCCTTGAAGACCCGAAAATCTGCGTTGATAAGAAGCCGGTTTTGCTCCACCAAAAACCGTGCGGCTCGGTCTTCCAGATCCAGCGACTCGCGGGTCCCGTCTTGAATGCTAATCCAATCAACGTGCGGAAATGGGTCTGGCTGAATTTTTTCGCCCGGGATACCATTCTTCTTTTGGAAAAGGGAGTAGATATTGCCAATCGTGCCTCCCCGGCGCGTCGAAGAATTTGAGTTTCCGCCCGGCGAAGACTTTGATCCAAAGCGTCCAGGCCGCCCGCCCCGGACCGTTTCGTCGTCATCAATCAGTAGTTCCCCAGACGGGACCGGCCGATAGCGGCTCAGCTTGAACAGGTCTAGAACACCCTTCAGCCGGTCGCGGACTGTAGCGGAGTGGTCGCTCGAGGATGACCCAGCAGCCTTCTGCTGTATGAGATCGTCGATCTCGGGCGGCATCTTTTCACGGAATTCGGCTGCCCAGTCGGCCCAAGGCAATGGCTCGTTGTTTATCAAGAGACTTGTGCGCGACGTATTCGTGGTAAGGCGGGCCTCTTCGGTCGCATGCGGCTCCACGTAAATCACGACTTGTCGGTGACCAAAGATCACTCCGAACTGTTGAAGCCGCGCGGCGGTGCTCCTGCCGCTCGTTAATTCATACAGTTCATCCTGATAAAGAGCAGCAACGTGCCCCTTCGATGCGTAATAATTCTCATCCTGACTCAATGCATCTGAATCTTGGAGGATCCACCACCGCGCTGTCGCACCGGTCAGCTTCACCTCTCCGCAAGTTGTCTTGTGCTCCGCCAAGTAACTCGCTTGCCCTGTGACCGTCCGCATTTTGTTGCGGGCAGAGTCAGACCGCGGGTAATCCCAGCCTTCCCGTGCCTTCACGCTAATGCCTTCCGGAAACCGATAAAAACGGGTGTTGAGAAACTTGGCAATCCACCGAGACGGCGACGGAGTGCCTGCAGGTGGCACGATAGTCCTTTCGTCAGAGAAATTTCCGAGGAGGACAATTTTGGTGCCGTGCTCACCGATTTCTTCCGGCTTCACCTCGTCTTCCAAATCAACAAATTCGCTATAGTCGCCATCCGCACGTCTCTGCTGGATTAGCCCGTAAGTCCCATCTTCTGGATTCCGCCACAGATGAATCATCGCGCCTTGTCTATTCTTCCATGACAAATAGACCATCCCTGCGTGATTCCTCGTCGCCGCGGCAATTTTGGCTCCGACGCCATAGTTTCCGCTAAGCGATTGTTGGGCACCGGAGGATGAAAGCTTGTTAATGTGTTCCGCCATCTCGGCGCCGGTCATGCCATCGCCTGTATCGATGACGCACAGCTTCATCACGCCATCAAGGTCGAAGTAGTTCCAATCAACATCCCAAACAACTTCGCCCGGCTTTTGTGTCCGCTGGACGGCCTGAATGGAATTCTGAGTGAGCTCTCTTAAAAACTGTAGCGGGTGGCAGTCCTGGCCAAGGCGATCGAGCAGGAAACCAGTATTTTTGACGGTCATCTGCAGGGTCTTACCCCCGCCCGGAAGGGAGCGTGCGAACATATTTTTTCCTTAATCTGAGTGGTGGGCTTTAGCGACCACTCTCAACCAACGGTGTTCCTGTCCGCTTCAGACGAGTAGGTGGCCGATGCCAGCGACCAATCCTCAGTTCGAGGAACCGGCGGAAATGTAATCACCGAACGACGTGCCCGCAAGCTGAAAACTGTATTAGCGATTCAGGAGTATCCTATTGACGCCACCGACCGCTATACGTGGTGTCTCAGACTCCTCGCGCCGCCCACACTTTGGGGTCGGTGGCGTCAATAGGATACCCCCGTAGCGGTTAGCGAATTCAGCTTCGCGCGCGTGGGTCTCCCCGACACTTTGGTTGGCGAAGTGGGGCGCGTCCGGGGCAAGAAACTGCCGCTGACCGCTTTAGGGGTTCACGCGTTGCGAGACGAATACACCAGCACCATTGAACTGGCCCGCGCCCTCGCCGCCGAAACCTTGAAAGTCGAGCGCACGCTGAGCGACCTCATCAACTAAGCCTACGGCCTGACTCCAGGGGAGATCGATTTAATGTGGAAAACCGCCCCGCCCCGCATGCCCATCCCGCCGCCTTTCCTTTCCTCAGGAATTCCAATTGAAGTCAATCCCGGGTCGGCAGACCGGCGCTGGGAAAAGTTAACTTGGTTTTTCCGGAGCCTTATGGCGTGTAGAGTTCGGCGCTGGAGAGGATGGTGAACGTGCCGTTCGAGTTCTTGAATTCACCGCCGGCGGCGAGCACCTGGCCGTTCGCCAGCCGCGTCGCGGTGTGGCCGGCGCGGGCGTGGTTCAGGTTCCCGGTGAGCAGCCAGGAGTTGCTGGGCGAGTCGTACAGGCGCGCGATGCTGTCGGTGCCATAGGAGCTTTCTCCGGCTGCCAGTAAAACCTTGCCGGTGAGGAGCAGCGTCAGCGGGCCGTTCGGAGGATTGACAGCGATGTTGTGCGTCGCGGTCCAGCGGCCCGTGGCCGGGTTGAAGAACTCGCTGGCGTAGCTGGCCAGATGCCCTCCGAACACCAGCGCATCACCGTTCGGAAGCGACGCCGCCCGGGTGGTGCTCGGGTGGGAGAAGACCATGCTGCTGGTCAGCGTCCAGTGACCGTTGGAATAGAGCTCGGCGGTGTAGCTGGCGCCATTGGCAAGGCCGGCGCCTCCGGCGATCAAGACCTGGCCATTTTGGAGGAGCGTCGCCTGCGCGTTGGCACGGGCGTCGTTCATGCTGCCAGTCGGCTGCCAGGTGCCGCTGGATGGGTCGTAGAGTTCGGCGCTGGCCAGGGCGGCGCCAGAGGAGTTGAGGCCGCCGGCGACCAGCACCTGGCCGTTGGCGAGCAACGTCGCAGCGTGTGCGGCCCGCGGTGTCGTCATGCTGCCGGTGGGGGTCCACTGGCCGGTGGCCGGGTTGTAAAGCTCGGCAGCGCCGGTGTAGGAAGCCACGCCGCTGGCGCTGATGCCAATGAGCCCGCCCGCGACCAGCACCTGGCCGCTCGGAAGCAACGTCGCTGTTTGGAGGGAACGCGCGGTGGCCATGCTGCCGGTGACGGTCCATTTGCCCGTCGCTGGACTGAAGAGCTCGGCGCTGGCAAGCGGCCCGGCATGGTCATTGCCACCCGCAGCCAGCACCTCTCCGTTGCTGAGCAGCGTCGCGGTCTGGTTGACGCGGACGGCGTTCAGGTTGCCGGTGTTTGCCCAGGTGCCAGAACTTTGGGCCGCCCCGGCCACGGCTATGCCCGCTGCCAGCGCGAGGGCGGGCCAGACGGCCAAACCGTGATGGCATTTCCAGCGCTGGCCCATCGGTTCAATCGAGTCGCCGGTTTTAACCAGAGTAATTGGAGTTACTATTGTTTTCACTTTAGTAGATTTTGAATTGTTATGAGAGTCCCTGATTGAACGTTCGGAATTCTGCGCATTTAACATGCTCGCCTTTCTTTCTGCCCTCGTTTTCCCGTCCTGGTAAGGGCTGAACCAAAGGTTAGAGGAATGAGACGCGGCTTTGTTCCCGAACATTTGCTCCCCCTGGTGTACTTCGTGGTTTGAGTCCCCTTCCCGCCACGCCCCGCGCCCAGCCCTCCTTCCAAGTGTGCCAAGTGTGCCAAAATGTCCCACTTTTTTGGGCCATGGCACACCGTGGCACACTTTTCGTGTCACACTCTCTCGGCGCCCTCCAACGCTTGCCGGAGTCACTAATTGACGTAAGCATCCTGAGTTAGAACACCTTACGCATCTTTCCACAACTTTGCTCCACCTCTTTCCCGCCACGCAAAATCTTGGCACGCCGATTGCCTTACTATCCAGGCAGTGAAAAAAGGAAGTGAGAAGCAGAAACCCCCGAGGGAAGCGTTACACCTGTAACACCTTCTGTGGCCCCATACATAGTGAGAACCAATTCTAACAATCAAAACAGTAGAAAGGGCCTCTGCCACCCTGAGCCCAATCACCCATTACAAAAAAGTTTAAACAAAATCGCCGCCCCGCCGGATTTTCGACCTTCTGATGATCCTTAATATATAGAGCCTGCGTTGTCGCAGCCCTCGGCGGACCGTGTCCGCCCAACAGAAAACGAAAATATGTGGCCTAACGCCGCCATCGAGAATGAGAACTCCCGGCCCAGCCGGGACCGGGCGAAGTCCGCATCTGACTAAATCTGACTAAATCTGACCAAATCTGAGTATTTTTTGATCTGCCACGAAAACCAGGCACATACGTGAACCGGATAAACACCCATCGACAATCGAAAATCAAAAATCAAAAACCAAAAATGCAATCCGCCGCCAAACCTTTAATTACTCGCGCCCGGCCTTTAGTTGGTCCCGGCCCAACCTTTATTCACTCACGCCCTAAACTTTACTTACTCCTCCCCAACCTTTATTCACTCACGCCCAATCCGGACCAATCCGGACCAATCCGGACCTAACCGCACTAATTAAAGGTCAAGACCACTTTTCCAAATTCCAATCACCGCTCAAATCGGTAAACAAATGGTCAGCTTTTCTTCGTTCAATCATCCCAAATCGTAAAACATAAATCGTAAATTATGAGACCACCCCTGCTCCTCGCCCATCGCAAACGCACCCGCAACGGCAAAATCGCACGCCTCCCTGAAACCATCCGCGAACGTATCAGCCAAATGATTCAGGACGGCGTCCGCTATCGCGACATCATTAAGGCGCTTGCCCAACCCGGCTGCCCACCTCTCCCATACCCCATCTCCGAGATGAACCTCTCCAATTGGCGAAAGGGTGGACACCAGGAGTGGCTCCGCCGGCGGGACCAAATTGAACTCGACCGCCGCTTCCCCCTCCCCGGCGCCGACAAGGCCGCTTCCATCCGCAGCCTCCTCCAACAGCTCAGGGCCCTAACCATGCCTGGGCCACCCCTTGGCGCGCACCTCGATACCGCCAGCAACCAACCCGAAGCGTCCCAATTGAGTCACGATTTGGGATTTGGAATTTGATGCTTTCCCGGAGCTTGGAGTTTGGTGTTTGGAGTTTTAGATTACCTCGAACCAAATTCACATAACCTGCCAACGATTGTCTCTGGGTCGAGGCTGGCGGAGCTTTCTCAATTCCGCGCTTCGCGGGAAAGAAACGCTCTTCATGAAGACAACAACTTTTAACTTCGCGGTGATGTTGCTCTTGCCGCTCACCACGTTCCTGGCGCAGGCACAATCGTTCAACTTCACGACCCTGGCCGGGTCGGCGCCCATCGGCAGCGCCGATGGCATCGGTGCCCAGGCCCATTTCTCCAGTCCGGGTGGGGTCGCCGTGGACACTAACGGCAATGTGTTTGTGGCCGACAGCGGCAATGATACGATCCGGATGATTACACCTGCCGGTGCCGTGACGACCTTCGCCGGGCAGCCGGACGTTCCGGGCGGCACCGATGGCACCGGCACCAACGCCCTGTTTAACCGGCCGCGGAGCCTCGCCTTCGATACCAACGGCAATCTGCTTGTCGCCGATACCTCCAACCACACGCTCCGCAAGATCACCCCGGCAGGAGTGGTAAGCACTCTGGCCGGCAAGGTCTTGCTCCCGGGCAGCGTCGATGCCACGGGCACCAATGCGCAGTTCAGTTACCCCGCAGGCGTCGCGGTGGACCTGGCCGGCAATGCTTACGTGGCTGACGAGGCCAACGACCTGGTTCGGAAGGTCACGCCCGCAGGCGTGGTCACCACTCTGGCGGGGAAAGCCTCCAGGCCAGGCAGCGCCGATGGCACGAACACCGACGCCCAGTTCTATTTCCCGGACGGCATTGGTCTCGACGCCGCGGGCAACGTCTATGTCACCGATAGTGTCAACAAGACGCTCCGAAAGGTAACGCCCGTCGGGACGAATTGGGTTGTTACCACCATAGCCGGGCGGGTGATGGTGGCGGGCAGTGCGAACGGCCTCGGCACCAATGCTCTGTTTGGAGCTCCTTCCAACCTGGCGGCGGACAGCCGGACCAATATCTACGTGGCGGATACGGACAATAACACCATTCGAAAGCTCACCCCGGTGGGAACCAACTGGATGGTTAGCACGCCGGACGGCCAGTCCGGGACTTGGGGCAACGCCGATGGCTCCGGGCCCAGTGCGCTGTTCCATTCGCCCACGGACGTCGCGCTGGACGCTGCCGGCAATCTCTACGTGACGGACGCCAACAATAACACCATCCGCAAGATCACCACCAACAATGTCGTGAGCACACTCGCCGGCCAGTCCAGCGGCAGCGCGGATGGTTCGGGCGCCGCCGCCCTCTTTTGGTCAACCGCCGGCGTCACGACTGACAACGCCGGCAATATCTACGTCGCGGATTATTATAACAGCACCATCCGCCGGCTCACCACGAATGGCGCGGTGACCACCATCGCCGGCCTGGCCGGCAGCTTGGGCAGCGCCGACGGCGCCAACAGCAACGCCCGGTTCTTCTACCCCTTCAACCTGGCCGCGGATATCCACGATAATCTCTATGTCACCGATTCGCAGAACTGCACGATCCGGAAACTCTCGCCCGTCGGCACTAATTGGGTCGTCAGCACGATTGCGGGACAACCCGGATTCTTTGGCAGCGCGGACGGGTTCGGCACCAACGCCCTGTTCTACCTGCCCACGGGCATCGCCGTTGATACGAACGGTAACGTCTATGTGTCGGATTATGGCAATGACACGATCCGGAAGGTCGCTCCCTCGGGCACCAACTGGCTCGTCAGCACCCTGGCCGGCATGGTGGGCACAACCGGCCACGCTGACGGCACCGGCACCAACGCGTCGTTCTATTATCCTCACGGCCTCGCGATTGACGCTGCCGGCAGTCTGTACCTCGCGGATATGGATAACGCGACCATCCGAAAGCTTACCCCGGTCGGAACCAACTGGGTGGTCACTACCCTGGCCGGGATGCCGGCGAAACCCGGCAGCGCGGATGGCACGGGCACAAACGCCCAGTTTTACTTTCCCCAGGGCATCGCCGTTGATGCCGGCGGGAATTTGTTTGTGGCGGACACCGGCAATGACACGCTCCGGAAAGTATCCCCGCTCGGAACCAACTGGGTGGTGAGCACACTGGCGGGGGTGCCCAGGGTCTCGGGCAGCGCGGACGGACTCGGAACCAATGCGCTGTTCAGCTTTCCTCAAAGCCTGGCGTTGGATGCCGCCGGCAATCTCTTTGTGGCCGATACGCTCAACAACACGGTGCGCTTGGGCCGAATTGCCTCCACCGCACTACCGCTCTTACGGATCACCCGGTCGGGCAACCAGGTGGTCCTGTCCTGGCCAACCTCAGCCGCGGGGTTTGTATTGGAAACGGCTGATCACTTGGGCCCCGGGGCGGCCTGGACCCCAGCGGCCGGTGCGGTCGTGGCGGCAGGGTTCGATTATACCCTCACCACCGCCATAAATCCTAACGCGGCCTTTTACCGATTGCACCACCCGTGATACTATGCAAAGCATGAGTCCCATCGGAGTTCGCCAGCGCTGGTTGTGCCATCTGCACACTGGGACAGTGGCGGGCGGCGTCTTTTGCCTGTGGGCTTTGTTTGGTTGCGGTGTCGCAACCGCCGCGCCGGCCCCCGCGTACATGTCACCCATCGCTGTAACCGGCTGGAACCGGGACGTCATCGTCGAGAGCACCGCTTCGGGGCCGCCTTTCACCAACTACGCATCTGAAATGAACGCCGGCGAAGGGCGAGGTTTTTATCAGACTGGTTTGCCCGGGTTCGCCTGGGGCCTCCCTCCGTCCGGTGGGTTCGTGAGTATGGTTGGGGATAACACCATCTTCCAGTTCCAGCCTTACACGGCCAACAACGCGCTGGTCTTGAGCAGCGACACAGGCCTGAGCAGTGGCACGCTCTCTCTGGTGACACCCGCCACCTATGCCAAAATTGCCGTCCTGGCCCATTCCGGCACCGGCACTAACGCAAACGGGTCGCTGACGCTCAATTTCGCCGACGGCACCACCTTCGCCACCACTTACTATGCCCCGGATTGGTTCAATGGCACCACCAATGTCGCCTGGTTCGGAACCGGTCGTATCCTTCTGACCACCGGCGCCGACGACGGTGGACCCGAAAACCCGCGCTTCTACCAAACCACGATTAACCTGGCCACGCTGCTGGGCGCGACCAACAAACCACTCGCGAGCATTGCCTTCGGCAAGGCGCTTGCCCATTCGACGGCCATCTATGCGGTCAGTGGTCAGGTGGCCGCCGGCGCTACGCCCATCGCTGTCATCGGTTTCAATCGCGACCTGGTCATCGAGAACACCGCTCTTGGTCCCCCCTACACCAGCTATGCTGCCGAGCTGAATCCAGGCGAAGGCAACGCGTTTTACCAAAACGGTTTGCCGGGCACGGCCAACGGCCTGCCTCGATCCGGAGCTTTCACCAGCGCAATGGACGGCGCTCTGTTTCAGTTTCAATCTTACACAGCCAGTAATGCTTTGGTGTTGAGTAGCAGCACAGGAACGGACCGCGGCACGCTGACCCTGGCCACACCGGCGCTGTACAACAGCCTGGCCATTCTTGCCAACTCCGCTGGCGCCTCCACCACGAACATGGGCACATTGACCCTCAACTTTGCCGACGGCACAACCTTCGTCACCAACTACTACGCGCCCGATTGGTTCGGCAACACTGGCTTCGCGTTGCAAGGGGTGGACCGCATCAACCTGTCCACCGGCGTGACCCAGGGTGCACCGACGGACCCCCGTTTTTATCAGACGACGCTCGACCTGGTTGCGTTATTCGGTGCCACCAACAAGCCGCTGGCCAGCCTGACGTTTAACCAGGGTGTCGGCGCCGGCGCCACCGCGGTTTATGCAGTCAGCGGCGTGCGTGGCTCGCAAACCAACGGCCCGTTTGCGCTTCCTTCCGTCATGAACACGCCCGCCCTGGGCATTCAGACTCGAGCGGCAACCTTGACCGGAACAGTGCTCTCGACTGGAGGCGACGCCCCGGAAGTCCTGCTTTATTACGGGCCGAGCGACGGCGCGACCAACGCCGCAACCTGGGCGCAGCGGGTTTGGCTAGGCGTCCAAACCGGCTCCTTCGCCCAATCGCTGACCGGGTTGGCCGTCGGTACGACCTATTATTTCACCGCCGTGGCGATCAACTCCGCTGGAACTGCCTGGGCGACTCCATCCCGCACCTTCACGACCGCAACCGCTTCGCTGGCCACGGTAACCAACCTGCCCGCCTCGAATCTTACTACGAACTCTGCGCTGCTCTCTGGACAGGTGCTGTCAACCGGCGGTGATGCGCCCGCAGTGACGGTCTATTATGGCACCTCAAACGGCGGCAACAACCCCGCAGCCTGGACACACAGCGTCAACCTGGGGACTCAAGTGGGACGTTTCGCTCAGATGGTCACCGGGCTGGCGCCTAATACAACCTTTTACTTCACGGCTCAGGCGGTGAATGCGGCTGGGGCTGCCTGGGCATCCCCCGCTGGCAGCTTCACGACACCGCTCACCAATCCTCCGTCCTCGCCGCTGGTGCCGGTCCTCACCTATCGGAATGACCCGGGCCGCACCGGCCAAAACACCAACGAAACCGGACTCGCCTTGGCAAATGTCAATACGAACACTTTCGGCAAGTTGTTTTCTCAAACTTTGGACGGCTACGCGGTAGCCCAGCCGTTGGTCCTGCCCAACGTGACGATTCCCGGCAAAGGGTTGCACAACGTCGTGTTTGCCGCGACTGAGCACGACTCGGTTTACGCCTTCGACGCTGACAGCAACGCGGGAGCAAACGCCGCCCCGCTTTGGCAAGTGAGCTTCATCAACCCGGGCGCCGGGATTTATACTATCAACGCCGTGGGCGATCTGGCCGGCATCGCCGGCGGCTTCGTCGGGTCCGAGCTCGGCATCACGGGCACACCCGTTATCGACCCCGTTACCGGGACTCTCTATGTCGTGGCCATTACCAAAGAAGTTGTGAATAATGTGACCAACTTCTTTAACCGACTGCACGCCCTGGATGTCGCCACCGGTACCGAGAAATTCGGAGGTCCGGTCCTCATCCAAGGCGGCGTGCCGGGCGTAGGCGATGGCAATGATGGGAAGGGCAATGTGCCCTTTATTCAGTTGAAACATCACCAGCGGTCATCGCTCTTGCTCAACAACGGCACGGTCTATATTGCTTTTACCGGGCACTTCGATTATCCGCCCTATCATGGCTGGGTGTTTAGCTACAATGCCTACACCCTGGCCCAGACCGGAATCTTTAATGCCAATCCGAATGGGTCAGGTGGCGGTTTTTGGCAATCCGGCTGCGGTCCCGCCACCGATGCCGCCGGGAACCTCTACCTCGAAAGCGGCAACGGGAATTGGGACTCCACCAACAGCAACTACGGCGACAGCGTCCTGAAGCTTTCTGTTACTAATGGCCTTACCCTTGCTGACTGGTTTACACCCTACAACCAGCTCGATCTCAATTTGCGGGACATCGACCTCGGTTCTGCCGGGCAGATCGTCCTGCCCGACTCGGCCGGGAGCCTGGCTCACCCGCACCTGCTGATTGCCGGGAGTAAGACCGGCACCTTCTACCTGCTGGACCGGGACAACCTGGGCCACTTTAATGCGTCGGGAGACACGCAAATCGTCCAATCGGTTACCGGAGCGGTTGGTGGAATGTGGTGCACGCCGGCCTGGTTCAATGGCGTGCTCTATTACATCGGCGCCGGGGATCGGCTCAAGGCCTTTGCTGTTTCCAACGCAACCATCAACACGGCTCCCCTTGGCCAGGGGCCTGCCACCCTCACCGGCTCCGGCACCTCACCCAGCATTTCAGCGAACGGCACCAGCAATGCGATTGTTTGGGCCCTGGAAAATGGCGGTTCTCCCAACAACCGGACCATCCTCCACGCCTACAACGGGACCAATGTGGCCCAGGAACTTTATAACAGCAGTCAGAACCTCGCGCGGGATAATCCGGGCAACGCGGTGAAGTTTACGGTACCGACGGTCGCCAATGGCAAAGTATATATCCCTGCGGTTAATGCGCTCTCGGTATTTGGCAACAGCGCCTTCCTCGCCACCCCGCTTATCACCCCTAATGGCGGCACCTTTACCAATTCGGTGGCGGTTACCTTATCCGACTCCGTTCTCGGCACAACCATCTATTACACCCTCGACGGTTCGACGCCGACCACTAACTCCCTCCTCTACACCGTGCCTTTTGTTCTGACCACAAGTGCGGGCGTCCAGGCCGTCGGCACCATGCCCGGCTCACCGAACAGCAGTGTTGCCCTGGCAACTTTTTACAGCAGCTCGACCGTTGGTCACGGCACCGGTTTGCTCGGCCAATACTACGCCAATACCTATCCGACAAATCCCTTCGTCGGCTCGCCGCTGGTCCGCACGGACGCGATGGTCAACTTCAACTGGAACACCGTTTCACCTGACCCGAGTATCCCCACTGTCAATTACACGGTCCGCTGGACGGGCATGGTCCAGCCGCTGTTCAACGAGACCTACACCTTTTACACCACCACCGACGATGGCGTGCGGCTGTGGGTCAACGGCCAATTGCTCATTGATAAATGGGTGCCGCAGTCGCCCACTACCTGGACCGGGTCGCTCCCTTTGCAGGCACTACGGCTCTACGCCATCGAGATGGACTACTTCCAGGCTCAGGGAGGCGCGGTGGCGCAACTGGCCTGGAGCAGTCCTTCAACCGCGCCGGCCCTCATTCCTCAGAGCCAGCTTTATCCCATCAGCAGCCTGCCGCCCGTCGCTTTCACTTCATCCGCGCGATTCACCAATGGAACATTCCAGGCCCAGGTGTCAGGGATGGCCGGCGCAGGTTACGTCTTCCAGGCGACCACCAACTTTCTCAATTGGGTTTCGCTGAGCACCAATGTCGCCCCATCCGACCTTTTCAACCTCCTGGACTTGACCGCAACGAACTTCCCCCTTCGGTTTTATCGCGCCGTCGAGCAACCCTGACTTGCCCGTCCACCATCCACCATTTCGTCATCCACCATTTCACTGTCGGGGCGGGAACAAAAGGGGACGGCTGCGAGTTCAAAAGGGGACAGGTGATGTGGTGGTTGGAACTGTCCCTTGGTCGAGGGGTTGAGGAGGCCTGC
>Ga0210408_10000642_pt1 | contig 41894 bp, 39 predicted proteins | sample IncBWH4MmetaG_FD_155471 | JGI IMG/M metagenome (GOLD analysis project Ga0210408, IMG submission 155471) | Forest soil microbial communities from Barre Woods Harvard Forest LTER site, Petersham, Massachusetts, United States - Inc-BW-H-4-M | ecosystem: Environmental > Terrestrial > Soil >...
ATGAATTACGATCTGGGCTACATCGATCTGGAGGAACGAACTCTGCAACCTCTCGACAATCCGTTTGGCCCAAAAGTGTTACCTATGTAGCCGGTACGTTCTGTTACCTATGTCTCCGGGTCGGACACACAAAAGGAATGGCGGAGAGGGTGGGATTTGAACCCACGGTAGAGTTTCCCCTACACTCGCTTTCGAGGCGAGCTCTTTCAACCGCTCAGACACCTCTCCGCGGCGGCACTTGTAATCGTAGCAGACGCTTCCGGCGCTCAGCAATCTAGTCAGCTCGTTGTGATGCAAGATTTCACCGAGCCGAATTGCTCTCGACTTGTAAGCTCATTGGGAGCGTCTAACGGCGAATAGCGAAGAATGCCTGCAGAATGGCTGCACATTCGCTGGCCAGGATTCCCGATGTCACCTCTACCTGATGATTCAGCCGGGGAGATTGCACTATCTCGAAACAGGATCGCACCGCGCCCCCTTTAGGATCGTCGCACCCGTAAACCAGCCGCGGAACTCGTGCATGAATCATGGCCCCGGCGCACATGCTGCAGGGTTCGACCGTGACGAAGAGTGTAGTGCCTGCCAAGCGATAGTTTCCAAGCACCCTGCTGGCTTCGCGCAAAACCACGATTTCCGCATGCGCGGTGGGATCGCAATCCCGGATGGTGCGATTGCCGGAACGCGCGACCATCTTGTTGTCATGCACCAAGATTGCGCCAATGGGCATCTCTCCTGCCGCCGCCGATTCGCGTGCCACCTCCAGCGCCAGCTCCATGAATTCGATGTCGGTGCGCATGTCGCGTGAGCATAACACGCGCTTGCTTGACAATTCCTGCAGCGCCAAAGAAACTACTCCCTCGTGAAAGCGGAAAATGGAAGTCGAGGTAGAACGATTTTCTAGTGGCTGCGGATGCATTGCAGAGAAGTTTATTCGGAAACGGGTGCGCATTGCGTCGCTGTTGCTGAAGAATCCCGCATGGAAATCAGACGAGATCCGATCACGCAAAGTTGGGTCGTTCTAGGTCAGCGCGAATCGCCGGGCGATTCCGCGCAGCCTTGCCCGTTTGATCCCGGAACAGTGGAAAAGCGGCCGGCCATTTTGAGTTGGCCGGCAGAGGGGCCCTGGCAAGTACGCGTGCTGCCGCATCCCGACCCGTTGTATCGCATCGAGGGCGACCTGGGCCGCGTGGCCGAAGGTATGTACGACAGGATGGGCGCCATCGGCGCGCACGAAGTCGTGGTAGAAACTCCGCACCACGATAAAAAGATGGCGCAGCTGGGTGATGAACAGATCGAACGAGTTCTGTGGGTGTGGGCCGCGCGCATCGCCGATTTGAAGAAAGATCCGCGCTTCAAGTATGTCGCCGTATTCAAAAACCAGGGACCGCTGGCGGGTGATGAGTGGTCGCACGCGCACTCGCAGATTACCGCCACAATTTTCGTTCCGCGACGCATCAAGTACGAACTGAACTCCGCCAGCGAGTGGTTCCGCGAACGGGAACGCTGCATTTTCTGTGACGTTGTGCGGCAGGATGAAAAACAAGGGAAGCGCATTGTCGACGTGCAAGGCGACTATTACGCGCTATGTCCTTACTCCTCGCGCGTGCCATATGAAGTTTGGGTGCTGCATCGCCGGCACAATCACCTGTTCGAACAACCCCGCCCGGGCTCCAATCGGCGGCAACTGGCCGCTCTGCTGGGCCGCGTATTGCGTCGCCTGGAGAAAGTAGCGCCGTCGTATCATCTGGTGGTGCACACCGCGCCGAACACGCTGAGCAAAAAGGGCGAGCTCGCCGGTTACTGGAAGACGCTTTCTGACGACTTCCACTGGCACATTGAAATACTGCCGATCCTCGAAAAGCGCAGCAAGTCGTACAGCATCAAAGAGGTTTACTTCAATTCACTGCTGCCGGAGCAAGCCGCGGAGCAACTCCGCTCTCTGGATCCCAATACATGACGCTAAGAGAGTGGCAATGCAGGGGCCCGTCCGAAAGGGGCGGAATTCTTGCCTCGCTGATCACGCTGGTTGCGGCGATCCTCTTGTTCGTCGCACTATACCTGGCTCGCCATCCAATCTTTCGTATGCTTGGCGAGGGTTGGGTGGTGGAAGACACGCTGGAGCGCGCGGACGCGATCGTAGTTCTTAGCGATGACAACTTTTATGCCGACCGCGCAACACGCGCCTCGCAAATTTACCGGCAAGGCCTCGCGCCCATCGTGGTAGCCAGCGGCCGGCGCTTGCGTCCATACGCTGGAATTGCGGAGCTGATCGAGCATGACCTGGTCGAGCGCGGCGTACCAAAAGAGAAGATTCTGCGAACAGTGCATGACGCGGACAACACGCGCGAAGAAGCGACGGCGCTAGCGCCTGTGGTAGCGCAGAAGAAATGGCACAGCGTAATTTTGGTCACCTCCAATTTCCACACCCGCCGCGCGCGCTATATCTTTCGGCACGTCTTCCCGGAGGACGTAAAGATTCGAGTTACCGGCGCGCGCGATGGCGATTTCGACCCCGAGCGCTGGTGGGAGAAACGAATTTCGGTAAAGGAGTTGACGCAGGAAATGGCCGCTATGCTAGTTGCTATTTGGGAGCAACACACCGGCTCCGACACGCCTGATAAATCGCTACGTATTGGGGGACCTGGAGTACCGAGCCCGCTACATGTGGTGTGGCACGTAACGTCACACCCTAGATTTGCCACTAGGTATTTTCCTTTACATACCCCTAAATCCTGTACTATCTTCACCGTTCCAAGTCGCGAATCCCAACCAGCCGACGAAGAGCGACTTACTGGAGCAAAAATCCTTCGTCGAGGTGTCTCGTGTGGAAGAAAGAAGACGTGAAATCTCAAGGACTTCCGGAGAATGGACCCGGAATTTCCACAGGCTCGCCAGCGATCGGAAGCGTTCCGCGCCCACCGAGCACTAGTGTTCCTGTTTCCGCTGGCGTTTCCGCCTGTATTAGCCAAGGGATTCGCATCAAGGGCGAAGTGACCGGTACCGAAGATCTTTTCATCGATGGTTATCTTGAGGGCAAAGTGAATTTGAGCAGCGGCAGCTTGACGGTCGGTCCCAACGGCGAAGTGAAGGCGGATATTTTTGCCCGCGAGGTAATCGTCCGCGGCCGCGTCGACGGCAGAATTGTCGGCCGCGAGATGATTCAGCTCTGGAGCACAGGCAATGTCGCTGGAGATCTGCAGACCGAACGTCTGACCATTGAAGACGGCGCGGTGCTGCGCGGCCGCGTGGAAATCGAGACCGGCAAGCCTATCGATAAACACACGGAAGCGCGTGCGGCCGTTGCCGGGACTGCAAAAGGCGGCGTGGTTTCTGTGAGCTCCGGATCGGCGGCAGTCTGATGAGCTTCCTCAATAAATTGGGCATCGGTGTGGGCGCAGGCGCTGGCGCAGGGGCAAGACGCGAAGCGCCCATCACGATGGGCGGTTCTGCCCGGCCGCGCAGCAACAGTCCCGCTCCGGTCGCAGCGGTGGGCGCCGCCCGGGCGCCCGAGCTCCGCGAATCCAATCGCGTCTCCAATGGCTTGAAGGAATTCTTGTGGAACCTCGACGGCCTCGGCCGCGGAACCCTCCTGGATCTCGGCCCAGCCTGGCAAACCACCCTGAGTTTCTTCATTGAGCGCGGATTTCGCGTCTCCTCGGAAGATCTGCTCCGCGCATGGAAGGACTTTCTAGTAGAGGAAGAAGGCAAACTTCGAGAAGCCACCGGACGCGCGGCTCAGCACACGTTGGACGTTACGCCTGCCGCGCGCGCCTCGCGCTTCCTGGAGGCCAACCTCCAATATCCAAATTCTTCCTTCGATGCCGTCCTTCTCTGGGACGTGCTCGATTACCTCGAGCCGGTGGTTTGCAAGCAAATGGTGGCGAATCTGACGGAACTACTTCGGCCGGGCGGCGTGGTTTTCGCCATGTTTCACAGCAAGAAGCCGGAAGGCTTCCAGCGCTATCGTGTGGTCGATTCGACCACCCTGCAAGTGATCTCTTCGCCGGTTTTGTGTCCCGCGCAACGCGTCTATCAAAATCGCGAAATTCAGGACCTTTTCGGCCGCTACCGCACCATGAAGTCCTTCGTTGGTCGCGACCAGCTCCGCGAATCGCTTTTCATAAAGTAATCCGGACGATTTATCTGCCGCGTTTGACTCGCCCTTGCATTTCTCCATCTATTCGCTTGCACTCTGGTCTGCGCAGGAGTAAATCAGAGCCGTGAGCTCAACGGGCTCTGGAGGGAGCATGACTCCACCGGGCTTAGAGCTGAACGAAAGCTGAACACACCGCTCTTGCGGTGCGCGTCGCTCGAAAACACGCGTGCAGTACAGCGCTTTTGAGACGACACAGCAAATTGGAAAATGGGGAGCTCTGGCTCCCCATTTTTCTTTACGAGGAGTGGCTCTTCGCCGTAGTGCGAGGGCGGCGATGGTGATTGCTGGCGTGATGCTTCCGCGCGTGGCGGTCGTGAGACGTGGCTCGAGCAGAGTGTGAATGACCATCGTTGCTGGCTTGTGGTGCGGTCTCCGCAGAAGAAGTCTGGGGCGTTGCAAAAGCGATTGGACCCAGTAGCAAAATCGCAAAGATAAACATAGTCTTCATGCACATCTCCACGGTTGATTCGTACGCGAGGTATTGAATCACATTCGCCAGCAAAAATGACCGCAATGTGAAAAGAATGGTGTTCAGGCTCAGCCGCCGAACTTGGCTGTCTCGAGCCAGTGAATGGCTTCCCGTTGACTCGCGATAATCTCAGCTTGCCAAACGAGCCCAACGGCCATAACGCTCATCGCGACCAAACAAACCGCTATGATAAAGCCCTTTTGCGTCTCAGAAACTGGAGTATCAAACCAGCGAACGATCGAAGCCATGGTAGCAGGTCTCCTAGTACTCGGCCGGTACGCTGTGGGCCCCACGCGAGACTTTGCCGGCGAACGCCACGCATCCGCGCACATACCCGGGCAACTAAGGGGCCAGTCCAAATCCGCCACGTGCGCCGCTATCGCCTTCCAGAATCAATAGCTTGCGACTTGACATCCGCAAACCGGCAATTTTGCTCACGCTCCGCCCGTGCAAAATCAGCGCTACAACGGCATATTTCTTCCGCTAAAAACTTCAGGACTTGCCGCTCAAGCCTTCCACGATGCGCTCCCACACCTCTGGCGAGCCCATCTCTATCTGGCGAAATCGCGCCGGCAGCCGTTCTCTTTGAGAATCGGATCCATCCGAGGGAGCCGCAGCCTCTGTCAAAACAAATCCGCGATCGCAGGCGGTCAGAAGGTCGGGCTCGTCGTTCTCGCGCGCAACTCCCACAATTTTTGGCTGCGAACGCAATGCCCGGGTATACAGTTTGGAAAGGCTGCGCACGCATTGTTTCAAGTCCGCGCCCAGGGCCAACGACCAAAGGACTCCTCGCCGCCGCAACTGCCAATTCCGACTGGCGCTCTCCGCGACGAACCGCTTGATGTCGTCCTCGGCCGCCCCGGCGAAGAAGAAAAGCTCGTCGAAGTCCCGGTGACGCATCAATTCCGCTTGCTCTGTTGGCAAGCCGGAGTTTTGCGCCAGCTCCCGGGGCGACAGGGAGCGCAGTGCCACAGCCTCTACACCGGTTTCCGCGGACAGTTCCTCCAAAGCCTCGGCGGCCGCCGGCTGCGGCTCCGCGATGGGCAAGCAAGTGAAGCGGCCCAGGCGCACCGTCTTCGCGGGGCGCAGATGGAAGTAACCCTCGGGGAGGTACACCCCGCACCCGCCTTCCGCTATGAATGGATGGCTATGGCCTAGCTTTCGGCGGGGGTCGTCGATCTGCAGCCGGGTACGCGTTGTCACCCAGACGTTCGGAACGGCCGCGTGTTCAAGGGCCGCGCTGAACTCGTCAAGTCCCGGCGCGATCTTACCGCGCACTGGTATCAGCCCATCCACATCCCAGAATAAAATCGCGGGCGTTTGAAGCACGGGTCCCCTGTCAGCGAAATAGCGATAGGCCTGTAGTGACGAGGCCCGTAGCGACTAGGATTGTAGCGGATTTCCATCGGGCGTTTGCGCCAACAAAAAAAGCGGGCAGCCAAAGCTGCCCGCCGTGCCGCCCGGGGACATTTCTGCGCCGGGGACTTTCTCGCTGTTCTTTAATTGCCGGAAGTGGACGTCGTTGACGCCGTCTGCTGCGGGTTCGCCTTCGGAATGCTCACGTACCCACTGACTTGGTCCTTGCTAACCTTGTTGATGACCATTTCTTCGGGCAGGCGCGTACCGGAGGTGTAGAAGAAAACCGGCTCGTTCAATGCCCGGTTCTTCTTTTCAAACCGCTTGTCTTCCACCACCATCACCACGCTGTACTGATTGCGCTTCTGGTTGACGCCCTTCAGCTCCACGGTCAGGTTTCCAACCTTCTGCGGCTTGTTTTTGCCGGTAACCGTGAATTCCACGTACTCGCGCTCGCCCAGGCGGCGGAGTTGGTCGATTTCATCATGATTACGCGCAATCAACGTTCCCATTTCGCTGCGCGCCATCTTCAAGTCTTCTTTCGTCGTATCGAGGTCCGTGCGAACCCCGCCCACCTTCGTGTCCACGTTCTTGAGGTCATCCGAAGACGCCTTGGTCGCCAGTTCTCCCTTTACGGAGGTATCCAGCGCCGTTAGCTTCTGCGTGGTCTCATCGTTGAGCTTGGAGGCTTCCGCGCGAGCCGTCTTCAACTGCCCTTGCGTGATCTTCAGTTTCTTGGTCACTACATTGAGGTCGCCTTGCAGATCCGTATTTGCTTTTTCGTCCTGCGCCAAGCGGTCTTTTAGAGACGAAACATCTTGCTGCACGGCCTGTTGCGTAGTCTTAAGTTGCGCTGCCACTGTCTGCTGGGTCGCATCGAGCTTGGAAGAGGCGCTCCAGCCAAACCACAAGCCGCCTGCCGCGATAAGTCCCAGCACTACGATCGCGGGAAGCTGCCACGCTGGTGTTTCTCTGTTTTCGATAATGTGTTCGTCGGACATATAGACTATCTTTCTCCTTCGCCCCTACGGGGCGAGAATCTTATTGAGTACCGGCCCTGAGCCTTGTTAAATGCATGCCTCACGCCAAACCCTTCCGTCCCGCCAGAAACGGATATGCTCCCACGTAAGTAAATGAATGAATGAGTGTTGCTGAGGGCCGCTACCGGATGGGATAGGACGGGTGCTGGGGTACTAGTCCCGGGAAAGATTACGCACCTGACGCGCTTTTCTGTGGGCAGGCTGACACGCAAGCTCTCAAACCTCCAACCCCAATTCGTGAAACGCTAGCCCGAGCTGCTCCGGAGATCGGAACTGCACCCCGGCCATGCCAAGCCGCCTCGCCGCTTCCACATTGGACGCGATGTCATCGATGTACACCGCTTCCTCCGCCCCAACCCGGCAAGCCCGCAAAGCTTCCCTATAGATAATGGGACTGGGTTTGCTTGCACCCACAGCGCACGAATAGATCCTGGCCGGAAAGTACGACAATAGGTCGTATCGCGCCTCCATGTGCGCAACATGTATCGGATCCGTATTGGAAAGAAGCGCCAAGCGGTGCTTTTTTGCAAGCTTCTCGAACAGCTCCTTACCGTGAATTGGCTCCGGGTCGAGCACCAAGTTCCACGTTTCGACGAACTCTTCAAACGTCGCTGCTCCCCCAAAACGCTGCTTCATATGCAAGTGCCAATCCCGTGGCGCGATGCGGCCTTCCTGCCAGTCCTTCCAACGCGGATCGTTCTCGATTGCGCTCCACAGTTCCTCTGGCGACAGCGATAGCCCGGACGACATCCCCTTCATCGCGCGGCCCACATCGATGCGGATCAGCACGCGCCCAATATCGAAAATAACAGCACGAATCTTCCGGGCCGCCACGCCTAGCGAGCCTCACCGCGAGCGACCGCGCGTCGCGCCCTGAAGATACTGATCACCGCCGGAAGCACGGACAACACGACCACCACGGCAATCACGTAGTGAATGCGCTGTCCGATATTCGGGACCGAACGCCCCAAAGAGTAGCCGCCCAGAATCATCGCCCCAACCCAAAGAACGCCGCCACAAATGTCGAAGATTAAATAGCGGGAATAGGGCATGTGCGCTGCACCTGCCACCGGCGGACAAAACGTGCGGATGATCGGCACGAACCGCGCGAAAATCACTGCCCGCCCCCCATATTTTTCATAAAAGTCATGCGCCCGCTGCAGATGGCTGCGCCGGAAAAAGAGCGAATCTTCTCGCCGGTAAAGTGCCGGCCCGGCCGCGCGCCCAATCCAATATCCTATTTGATCGCCGAGAATCGCGCACAACATCACAGGCGCTAGCAGCCAGCGCAGCGAAATCACGCCCGCCGATGAAAAAATGCCCGCCGTAACTAGAAGGGAATCGCCAGGCAGGAAGAAGCCCACGAAAAATCCAGTCTCGATGAATACGATTGTGCAGACCAGCGGCGCGCCGCCACTGGCTATGAGTTGCTTTAGTCCTTCAGGGTCGTATAGCGAGCGGAAAAAGTGGAGAATCGATTGGAGCACGCCGCGTTGGTCCTCACCGGATTCATCGTGGCTCGCACCGGCACGAGCTCAAAGGCTCGCTTGCCAGCCGCGCTAAACGCGCCACAGCCAATACGGTAACAGAAAACGCCAAAATCATATCCGCATTCGTGCCACATAAGCCCCGCTGCCGCCAGCACCGCGTACCATGCATTGATTCTCATCATCGCACCGCCTCCGCCAGCCGAAGCTGGCTTTGCTCCAGTGCTTCGCATTCGCGCACGCTCGCCGCTCGTGCCAAAATTTTCTTTATTCTCGGCAGAGCGCTGCGCGTCACCGCCGCGCCGGCCTCAATTGCTTCGTCGGCGCGCTCGAAATCGTCCCAGGCCAGCGACTGCACATCCGGACGCAGCACCAGGTCCGCGTGCCGCTCCCACACTTCCGACTGATGCTTCTGAGCGGCCGTAACCGCGCGGCTGACCACTTGGAAAATATTGCTCGGCGACCCGCGATACCCGTCCTGCATCCCCACCGACACGCCCAGCACAAACGGGGCCCCTAAATCACGCGCCGCGTGCGTCGGCACCGGCGCCACCAGCCCGCCGTCCGCCAGGCAGCGCGTCCCGATTTCCACCGGCTCGAACAATCCCGGGAATGCGCAGCTCGCGCGTATGGCATCAATCAAATTGCCGTGCGTTATCACTACAGGCTCGCCGCTATTCAGGTCCGTGGCCACCACCGCCATCGGAATGTGCAAATCCTCGAAGCTCCGCGCCTCAAAAACGCGCTCGATTAACTCGCCCAGCCGGTGGTTGCTCGCGAACCCAAGCCGCGAAACTCGCCACCGCGCGATGTCCCTAAGACGTAATGTCCGGCACGTAGCCACAATCCGTGCCAGCGACGCGCCGCTCGCGTAGGCCGCGCCTAGAATGCTTCCCACGCTGGTTCCCGCGATACAAGAAATAGGTATGTGATTCTGTTCCAGCACCTGCAGCACGCCCAGATGCGCGAATCCACGCGCAAACCCGCCCCCCAATGCCAGTCCTACCCCTGGCCGTGGGGACGGTGTTGCCCGTTCGAACGGGCCGAGTGCGTGGCTAAGTCTCACGCAGCGAGGATGCCAGCGCACACTGCTCCGGCCAATGGGTCGAGCGTCCCGAAAAAACAGTACGGATGTACTTCGCGCCGCGCGTCGCGCAAAAATCCGCGCTTTCTGCTGGCAGTACTTTCTTACTAGCACTCTGCCCTCGCTGTACCATTGGCCTCCCCCAGTGCGGCGCGGCATTCTTTCCTGCGTCAGGACACTCCACCTGGCGGAGGGGGCATGAACAGCAGCGCGTTCAAACCTTGGATCGGCCAGCCTGTGGTCCTGCAGGTTGCTCTCGGCGATATCAAGGTTCCGTTGCGCGGCAAGCTCTTAAAAGAGGGCGGCGACACCGTCCGCATGCGCATCGGCGAAGGTTGGGACGTAGACATCTACAAGACCATGGTCTTGGCTGTGGAAGAAGATGCCATGGCCACATTTCCTGCTTGAGGTGACTGCCATGAACGGCTCTGTTCCCAAGTACGTCACGCAAAGCCGTGCCGCCATGCTGCTTGGAATTCCGGAAAACGAGCTCTCCCGGCTCTCCAGTGAATCTGGCCTAGGGCACAAAGAGCGTGCCGGCGGGCGAGAAGAAATCTTTTTCACTTACGAAGAGCTTCGCAAGATTTGCCTCATGACCGTGCAACAAGTGCACTAGAGGCTCGCGACTTTCCTCCGGCCCCCCTCTGCTGTACCCCCACCCCGGGTCTTCTTACCCCCCGAAGACCCGGGGTTTTCTTCGCCCCCGTAACGCCACAAAACTTGACCTTTGTTGTACGATGCACGCTCGCTGTTGGCGCTCGCTGTTGTGGGGGACCCGCTTCAGTTTACTCTGAGCCTCGAAGGGTGCACCCCAGCAGCTTTGGCTGCGCGTAAACACATTTCTCGGTAACCGATGGAGTTGGCATGCACAAATGGAACGTGGCCAAGGCGCTAGTGACGCTTGTTCTCCTCGCATCGGTTGCCATACTCGCCTGGAAACTCGATGTCATCGCCGAGGACGCCTACGACGTCGCCATTCTCAACGGCCGCGTTGTGGATCCCGAATCCGGCCTCGACGCCATCCGCAACGTCGGCACTCGCGCCGGAAAAATCGCCGCGATTTCCGCCACATCTCTAAGCGCAAAGTCCACCATCGACGCCAAAGGCCTGGTCGTCGCCCCCGGCTTTATCGACCTCCACGAACACGGCCAGGAGCCTCGCAACTACGAATTTCAGGCCCGCGACGGCGTCACCACTTCTCTCGAACTCGAACTCGGCACCGATGACGTCGACCGCTGGTACGCCGCACGGGAAGGGAAGTCGCTCATAAATTTCGGCGTTAGCATCGGCCACATTCGGGTGCGCATGAAAGTTATGAATGACCCAGGCGGCATGCTTCCAACCGGCGACGCCGCTGACCGTGCGGCTTCGGTCGAGGAGCTGTCCCAAATGACCTCTGCAATGGACAAAGGCTTTCGGTGGGGCGCGCTCGCTGAAGGCATGGGCGTGAACTACACGCGGGGCGCGACGCATTGGGAAATTGTAGAAATGTTCCGAGTCGCCGCCAAGTATGGCGCGTCCGTTCACGTGCATTTGCGCTACGGCGGCCTGAAGGAGCCGAACACCGGTCTCGCCGCCCTCGAAGAGGTCCTCGCCGCCGCTGCAGCCACGGGCGCACCACTTCATGTGGTGCACGTTACCAGCATGGGCTTGAAATACACGCCGCAGCTCATTGCCATGGTCAGAGGCGCGCAGCAGCACGGCCTCGATGTCACCACGGAGTGCTATCCCTACACTGCCGGGAGCACCGAGCTGCAATCCGCCATTTTCGATCCTGGCTGGCAGGACAATATGGGCATCACCTACAAAGACGTGCAATGGAGCGGCACCGGTGAGCGCCTCACCGCGGAAACCTTCGAGAAATACCGAAAACAGGGCGGCATCGTCGTGATCTTTTCCATTCCCGAAGAAGCGGCGCGCACCGCCGTGGCTGATCCCATCGTCATGATCGCCAGCGACGGCATGCCCATCACCGGAGCGAAAGTGCATCCTCGCGGCCAGGCTACGTTTTCACGCGTACTTGGTCACTACGTGCGCGAGGAAAAAGCGCTCGACCTGATGACCGCACTCCGCAAAATGACCTTGATGCCCGCGCAGCGTCTGGAAAAACGCGCCCCGATTTTCAAAGACAAGGGCCGCATCCGAGTCGGCGCGGATGCCGATATCACCATTTTCGATCCAGCTCGCGTGATTGACAAAGCCACCTTTGACGAGCCGTTGCAATATTCCGAGGGCATTGCTTTCGTTCTCGTTAACGGCGTGCTCGTCGTCAACAACAGCCGCCTCGTCGAAGGCGTTCACCCCGGCCGCGCCGCGCGCGCCCCGCTTGCCAATTAGAATGCCGGACGCCAACAAAGTAATCTCTGCGGCGCCGCCTGACTTCACGAACGCCACGAAAAACGCCGGTGCCCATCACGCTGTCCTCGCCGGCTTTCTCGGCTGGACCCTCGACGCTTTCGATTTCTTCGTTGTAGTTTTTCTCTTCGATACTCTCGCGCATCAGTTCGGCGTCCCCAAAAAGAGCATCGTCTTGACGGTCACGGCAACCCTAGCGATGCGTCCGCTCGGCGCGCTCATCTTCGGTCTGCTTTCGGATCGCTTTGGCCGACGCATTCCCCTGATGTGCAACGTTCTCTACTTTTCTCTGATAGAAGTGCTCTGTGGTTTTTCCCCGAACTACACATTTTTTCTCATCATGCGTGCGCTCTTCGGAATCGGCATGGGCGGGGAATGGGGCGTCGGCGCTTCGCTGGTCATGGAAGTTGCGCCCGTACGTTGGCGCGGCATTCTCAGCGGCATCTTGCAATCCGGCTATACCGTAGGCTATCTACTCGCTGCTGTTGCCGCGCGATTTCTCCTTCCTGCGTTTGGCTGGCGCGCCATGTTTTGGGCTGGCGCGGCTCCCGCGCTTCTCGCACTTTACATTCGAACGAAAGTGCCGGAATCCGAAGCCTGGAAGCAGCACCGCGCCGCCAGCACCGGCGAAGTTTTGCGCGTTGTCGCTCGCGAATGGAAGCGCTTCGCTTACCTCGTCGTCTTGATGACGTTCATGATGTTTCTCTCACATGGCACGCAGGACCTGTATCCCGATTTTCTGCAGGAAGTGCACAAGCTCTCCGTGGCGACGCGCGCCAATGTCGCCATTATCTACAATTGCGGCGCGATTATCGGCGCCATCCTCTTCGGCCATTTCTCGCAAATCGTTGGCCGGCGCAAAGGCATGATGGCCGCCCTCGGCTTAGTGCTTTTGGTCATTCCTCTCTGGGCCTTTGGACAAACCCTTCCACTCATTATTTTGTCCTCGTTCTTGATACAAATGGGGGTGCAAGGCGCATGGGGCGTAATCCCCGTGCATCTGAACGAGCTCTCAGCCGACGCCGCCCGCGGTCTCATGCCCGGTCTCGCGTATCAACTCGGAATTCTGCTCGCTTCGCCGACCAACTCCATCCAATACGCTCTGCGCGATCGAATCGGCTACCAATGGGCCATAGCCGGCTTCGAAATCGTAGCCATTGCTGTCCTCGCCCTCCTGTTGTGGCGCGGCAAAGAAGACCACAGCCGCAGCTTCGTCCGCTCCCCGTAACGCAGCGAAAAAGCTTCAGGTCCACACGCCGGACCCTTCGAGGCTCCGGGTACACCTGAGTTGCAGGTCCTCGGCCGCTTTATTTTTCTCTTCTCTGCACTCCTCCGCGCATTCAGCGGCTCACTGTTAGGACCATTTCTTGATTGTTGGCCACAGCTGCTGCAGGGAAATTTTTGGCTGGCGGCAGTAGTAGATAGTGAAATGCTCGTTGGGCATCGAGTACGGGTGACCGACGTGACCCGCGGGTTCGACGGAGTTGAAATACTGCTCAAGTTCCTGGCGGCGGACACCCAGGACGATGACGCTCTCGCCGGTGTACTCTCGAGGTCCCCATAGAAAATAAGTTTGGTGATTGCTGATAGCCGCGGGAAGGCCAAGTTTCTGGCCGAATAGATCGATCGCGCCGGCCTGACCGTAGGTGTTGCTGAAAATGGCTGTTTTGGGGCGCACATCCGGCGGAAGGGAATTATAGATGCGAGCAACTTCGACGGCCGTATCTTCCCAGCCGAACATATCCGCGTAGAACTGCGGAAGTGGCCCCAGTTTGTCCGTTTCGATGGGTGGGGGCACGAGGTGCAGGCCCTGCGAGTAACGAATGTAATTTGTTGGTGACAATACGGGGATGGCCATCGGCGCACCAATCGCCCCGGTTAACAGGAGCAAGGAGACGTATACGGGCTTGAGCCATTGCAGACCGCGACGTGAGAACCACGCTTCCAGAGCCACGCCCCCGGCGCCAAACAGCATGGGATAAGCGGGAGCCACGTAATAAGGCCGCCCGTTGGCCGAAAACATGATGAAGGCGAGGAGCACCAGCGACGCCCAGCCAAGAACGCGAAACCGCTTTCCGTACGGATCAGCGAAAAAAAACCACAACCCCGCCAGGACGAGTGGGACGGAAGTGGGGAGCATGTGCATGGCTATCTGACCAAGAAATTGCAGCTGCGTGAGAGGCACGTTGCGCCCATTATGGCGAATGTTGGCCAGCAGCTCGAAAAATGGGAAGTGATGCTGGATGTTCCAAAGCAGATTGGGAAGAAAGATCAGGAAGGTTAGCAGGCCGCCGAGCCAGATCCACGGCTTTAGAAACATGGAGCGATGTTCCGTCAGCAACAGGCCCGCGACTACGCCTGTGGCGAAGAACACGATACCGTACTTGTTCTCCAGCGCTATCCCGGCGACGAGCCCGAACCACGGCCACAATTTTTGATTTCGCGTCTTGATGATGCGGATCAAAATCAGCGCGCATCCCGCCCAGGCAAGAGGTTCAAAAGCATTCATCGAGATGTAGTGGTTCATCGCGAGAGAGACACCTGCAACGAGCACAGCCACTGCGGCGAGTGCTTGACCAAATCTCCTTCCGCCGAGTTCACGGGCGATCCACCCGGCGAGAAGGACCGTGCCTGCGCCCGCGAGGGCCGCAGCTAAGCGTATCGACTGGAGGGAATCCCCGAATAGCAATCGTTCGATTCGTACGATCAACGCGATTAGGGGAGGCTGGTCGACATAGCCCCAGGCCAAGTGCCTACTACATGCCATAAAATAAAGTTCATCGCCGAAATATCCGTAAAAGCGCGCGGCATAAAGATGAATCGCGAGCTTAAAGAGAGCGATGTAAGCGACGATGGCCGGCCCCGTGGTGGACCGGGACCAGAGTGAAACGTCCGGCGCGGCGTCCGCGGCGACCTGCGGAACTGCATCTTCCATGGCTAGTCCGGTGAGCTGGGTGTTCATCGGTATTATTTTTTCCTTGCTCGTATGTTTGTCGAGAGTTGCTCATACTCTCGCTCGTTGAATCGAATTAACATTGCCAGACTCTGGTGCCAGCCACACAGAGGTGATACATTGCCCGCGATTCGAGGGGCATTGCGGGTTGTGGCCTGGCAATCCGTCGCCAAATCCTATCAGGAAACACTGGTTGTGAAGTAAATGAAAAGAAATATACGAAAAGCGAAATTCGAAAACTGAAACTCGAAAAGGGAAAACGCGGAGAGAAAACATGCGACGGAATTTGAAAGCGACGCGGAGGTCGTTTATGTCCGGGGTTGCCGCAGTGGGCGCGGTGCTGTTGAGCCCGAGAAAATTGTTCGCGGCCGGCAGCAGCGCCGCGCGGTCCGCTGATGCGAAGCTCACGGGCTTCGGCGCGTCCGGGAATGTTTACGAAGAGTTGGGCGTTAGGACGGTGATCAATGGGCAGGGAACGATGACGATTCTCGGCGGATCGCTGATGCGGCCGGAGGTGGAAGCGGCGATGGCGCTGGCGAGCGAGCATTTTTGCAGCATCCCGGAGCTGGAAGTTGCGGCCGGGAAGCGCATCGCGGAGATGCTGAAGCTGCCGGCCGATTACACGGGGTTGGTGACTTCGGGCGCAGCGGCGGCGATGCAATCTGGGCTGGCGGGAATCCTCACCGGAGATAATGAACAATTTATTCAACAGCTTCCAGATCTGACGGGAATGAAATCGGAAGTCATTATTCAAAAATCGCATCGCAACGGCTTCGACCATCAGCTGCGCTCGACGGGAGTCAAACTGATTGAAATCGAAACGCGCGAGGAGCTGCGCAAGGCGGTGAATCCCAGGACGGCGATGATGCACTTCAGCAATTTCGCGAACGCGGTGGGGCACATCAAGGTGGATGAGTGGGTGAAGCTCGGGAAGGAAAACAAGATCCCTTGCTTTAACGATGCGGCGGCGGATACGCCTCCGGTCTCGCACCTGTGGGAGTATGCGCACATGGGTTATGACCTTATTGCGTTCAGCGGAGGCAAAGCGATTCGCGGACCGCAGTGCGCGGGTCTGCTGATTGGGAGAAAAGATTTGGTGGCGTACGCGTTGCTGAACAACAGTCCGCACGAGGATACGCTGGGGCGCAGCCAGAAAGTCGGCAAGGAAGAGATCATCGGGATGATCAAAGCGCTTGAGAGCTATCTGAAGGAGGATCACGAGGCGCTCACGAAAGAGTGGTGGCGCCGGCTGGACAGCATCTCCGCTGAGATCACGAAGGTGCCAGGAGTGAGCACTTCGTTTTCGGTTCCGGGCATTGCCAATCATGTGCCGCACCTGGAAATCCATTGGGATCCACGGCGCATTTCGCTGGAACCCACAGATGCGGTGAAGCAACTGCGCGGGGGCAAGCCGTCGATCGTGGTGGCGAGCAACGAAACCGGGCTGATCATGAACTCGTTCATGCTGCAGCCGGGCGAGGTAAGAATAATGGGCGAACGCCTGACGCAGATCTTCCGCGGGCACTCCGGGTAGTGAGGGAACTGTAAGTGCAATGTCATCAATACGATGGAAAGCAAACCCAGGCAGGAACGAGGTGCTTTCGCATGAAAAATCTCTTTGAAGCGGCGAGGGCGGAAGAAGTGAAGGGGCGGATCGCACGGTTGCGGCCAGACAGCGAGAGGCAGTGGGGCACGATGAGTCCTGCGCAAGCGATGGCACATTGCTCGGTGGCTATGGAGTGGGCTGTAGGGGACAGGATTCCGGCACGGATGTTGCTAGGTCGGATCATTGGGGGGATGGTGAAGCCGAAGGTGCTGGGGGATGACGAACCGATGCGCCGGAATTCGCCGACGGTGAAGGACCTAGTGGTCAAGGATGAACGGGACCTGGGAAAGGAACGCGCACGGTTGTGCGGGTTGATCGACCGGTTTGCCTTGGCAGGGCCGAAGGGGTGCACTACGCACCCGCATAGCTTTTTTGGGAAGCTAACGCCGGAAGAGTGGGCGACGTTGATGTACAAGCATGTGGATCATCATCTGCGGCAGTTTGGGGTCTAGTCGATGTTGAATGGATCGCTCTAATACGCCTTGCATTGGCAAGAAGCAGCCTCTCGAGAAGTCGGTACGTTCAAGGGAACGCAATGCGCTCTCCACGTCTGCGCTCCCCAGACGCGTGCAAGAGGAGATCTAGATTGCGATTAGGCGTTGAAGGGCTTTCGCCTTGCCGCGCCAAGGGCTGCCAGGGCGGAGCCTAGAAGGAGTAGGGTACCGGGTTCGGGCGTTGGGCCGGTGACTTGGGTGATGATTTGCGTGGCGCAGCCGGGACCGGGTGGAACGCCAGGAGGAGGGCACGCGCCGTTGGGAAAGAGGGGTCCTAGATTGGGAATTCCATAGCCTCCGGGGGTGCCACCTCCGCCAGTTATGTTGATAACGGGAGGAGTGTCACCTGGGATGCCACCGCCGGGCATGAGATTCACGGGGGTGCCCGTGCTAGGAGTTTCGAAACCGAGGAAACATAGGGCGTTGCAGAACTCGGTGACGTCGAGCGGCACACTATAGAAATTCCCGCCGTAAAAGTTCGCGTTATAGTCGAAGCTCTCATTGCCGGTGTTCAAGGTGTAGAGGTTGCCGAGCGGAAAGTTTTGCGAGCCGCCAAATCCGAAAATGTTCCAACTCGCGGTGATCGAGGCGGGCACGGCCACACTGGCGCTATTAACAACGGGCATGGCGAGCTGAATGGCCGGCAGAAAATTGTAATAAATTTTTTCGCCGTTCGATAACGCGCCAAGGGCCGCAAGGCTGGCCTTGTCGTCAGCAGAACCGTTGTCGAAGACGTTGGAGATAGTGCCTCCGGAGCCTGCAACGAAGTAGGGTTTGTCCGCAGGTGAGAACGTTTGAGATGTGCTGTACCAAACCAGATCGCCAGTGAGGACCGTGGGTTGCGCGACAATGGTTTGTTGGATCTGAGTGCCGACGTTGAAAGTGAGAGAGGCGCTGGCGACGGTTACACAACCGATAAAGCAGGCTTGGGCTTGCAGGCCGATGCCCAGGCTTGCACCGGGACCACCGACGCTCTGCGACGAGATGGCGGGAGTGGAAAAATTCAGGTTGGACGCGAGGTTAGCGCTCGCGGCGGGGATAGAAAGAGGCACATTTAGAATGTTCTGGGAACCGTTGAAGGGACCGATGTTATATACAAACTGGCTATTGAGATTGCCGTTTGCGGGAGGGGCGGCCGTGAAGGCTCCGGTCCAAGAGGGCGTATAGCCAAGATTGAGCACCGTTGAGCCTGGTATGAAGGTCTCACTTCCGGAGACGGTGCTGTTCAAGGTAAATGAAGTGGAGCCGCCGGTGCTTACGTCCAAGACGCCGGGCGTTATGCTGGCAGACGCGGTGAAGCCGAGGTCGCTCCAAGGGAAGGGTCCGGCGCTCTGAATGGTGGTGGGATAGGCGGCGCTTGCCGAGCTGCTGGTGCCGACATTTTCGGTTTGGGCCTGCGCGGCCACGCTAAAGAGCAGCAAGCAAAGGACTAGAGGAGGGGTGCGTCGCAGGATAGCGCTCATGTGGCTCCTTCGGAGTAAGGTAGGTTTCGGCTACCGCCTTGAAACGGGCCCAGGGACAGAAAAAACCGGAGGAGTGCGGGCAAGTTAGAGACCGAAATGGAGAGAGGTAAGTCCAATGGAATGAATACGGACTCGAGCGCAGAAAGGGTACAGTACGCAAAAGTCTGCGGATATGGGCCATTTTCTTGCCTGAATGAGTCTCGGCTGCTCGGGATTGAGGGTAAACAATACCGATGATGAAGACGCGTAGCGCGGGCGGCGTGGTGACCAATGACGAGAGCGACGTGCTGGTGGTGAGCCAGCGTGGGACGTCGAGGTCGTTGCCGAAGGGGCATATCGATCCGAGGGAAACGGCGCTGGATGCGGCGCGGCGAGAGATCTATGAGGAGAGCGGGATTCGCGATTTGGAATTGATTCGCGAGTTGGAAACGTATGAGCGGCACAAAATTGGTGTGAATGGCGGTGATGATCGATCGGAGCTGAAAGGGATCACGATGTTTCTGTTCCGAACGAAGGAAAAATCGTTGAGGCCGGTGGACCCGGATAATCCGGAAGCAAGATGGGTGGAGAAAGGACGCGTGGCGCTGCTGCTCACGCATGAGAAAGACAAGGAATTCTTTCGGCGGGTCGAGAGGACGCTATAGGGTTTTAGCGGAGAAATTGGGAAAGTGGTGCGCCCGGGGGGACTCGAACTCCCGACCTTCTGGTTCGTAGCCAGACGCTCTATCCAACTGAGCTACGGGCGCGCCGTGTGCGTGCGAGGAAATAGTTTACCCCAGCTTTTTCCGTCCGTCCAACAGCGGTCTTGTCCCGCTTCGTGACACCGATGCCTCTGTGCGGATCTTCATGTGGATAATCGGGAGGGCAATTGATAGCATCGCGCGCATGTTCCACTTACTTTTTGTGATGCTGAGTCTGGCTGGTGCTATGCCCACGAATGATTTACCTACGAAGAAATATTTGGACCTGGCGGCCGTCAAGACGATGGTGGCGGCGGCGGAAGCAGAAGCGAAGAAGCGCAAGGTCGACGTGACGATCTGCATTGTGGACGACAGTGGGAACCTGCTGTTTCTGCAAAAGGGGGACACGGCGTCGGTCAACACCATTGAGTTTGCGCAAAAGAAGGCGCGGCACGCGGCGATGTACAAGAGCCCATCCAAGGACGGCGCGGACACGGTGAAGAAAGGGAGCGTGGAGGCGATGGCGTTCCCGAACTTCTTTCCTAATCAGGGCGGGTTGCCGATTGTGGCGGACGGGCGGATTTTGGGCGGGATTGCGGCGAGCGGGGCGAAATCGGAGATCGATGAAGCGATCGCGCAGGCGGCGATCGATGCGCTATTTAAAAAATAGTTGAAGCGCGAGCCCGGTGCGCTCTCACTTCTCAGGGCTTGAGGAAGGCGGCACAAAACGGATGTGCGTATTTGTCTTATGGCTGAAGATGACGTACTCGCACGGGTTAAGGCCCACCAGGGCTGTGGCTTGAGCCTTGGCGTCGTCGAGAGTGGACGCGGCAGAGCACCATACCAGATGGCCGTCGCGGTCCGTTTTGAAGATGTCGAAGGCGGGAATCACGTCTTCAAGCCAACATTTCGCGCACGTCGCCCATTAGGTTACGGCGTGCGAGTGACAAGTCATGAGCGCTTCGGGAAACGCGCTAGGTTTCGTGCCGGCGAGAGAGTACGCGCATAACAAAGGAACGGAGTGGACCTCGATTACTTCGTTCCATAGCTCCTCGATGCGTTGCGTGATTTGAGGATCGGACTTCCAGAGTAGATCAACCATCTCGCCAAAAACGCGTACGGGGCGGCGCTTGCCGTCAAAGGTTTTGGCTTTCTCAATCATGGCGCCGAAGATGGTCTTAAAGCGGTGCTCATCAATGATGCCGTCAAAAACGAAAGTGGAAAGCAGGTCTTCGGCTTTTCCACAGACGAGCTGGCCGTTTGTTTCCAACTCCTGGAGATTGATGCCCTCGCGTTCGAGGCGCTGGCGAATCGGCTGGCAGTGATTGGCGGCCATAATCAAGATCACCGCTTCGCCCTGTCGAAGCCCGGTGCTTGCGAATAGGCCGACGGCTTCCGCGAGGTGCGCATCGCTGGTGTGCGGATAGACGAGGTGGCCAGTCGGTTTAGATAAAAGTGCGAGAGCATTTGGTGTCATCTTCGCGATTGTATGACGGGACTTCCTCGGGTGTATAGGGTCAAAGCGGATTTGTCTCGAAATAAAATATAGAACTTACGGACATTGCTGTAGATGAGCCTAGCTCGTGCGCGGGGGGGAGGCGCTGGATGGTTAGCACGACGCGGAATTGGGCTTTGCCGCTCACGGGTTTGGGGCGGCGGCAATTTTCATTTTTGACATTTTCGGATTCCCCGCACAAATTGAATTCAGGTGACCCGGCGTGATGCGCGACGCAGCGGGGGCGTTAGGTGTGTGCTAGAGTTTGCGGTTCGGGCTAGCTATTTGGTTGGCAGAACGCAGGAGGAAGAGTGGCGTATCGGGATTTGCGGGAGTTCGTGCGGAAGCTGGAGAAGGAGGGGGAGCTCAAGCGCGTTCGGACGGAAGTGGATCCGAATTTGGAGATTACGGAGATTGTGCAGCGCGTAGGGCGCGGTTTGGGACACGGACCGGGAGGCGGGCGAGGATTGCGGGGGCAGAGCGGCCAGCCGGGAATGGCTGTTCCGCACGAACGGAATTACGCGCTGCTGTTTGAGAAGGTGCGAGGTTCGCGGGTGCCACTGTTGGTGAACACGTTTGGTAGCGTGCGGCGGATGTGCCTGGCGTTTGAAGTGAGCGAGTTGGACGAAGTGGCGGCCCGGATTCGGGGATTCCTGGACATGCAGTCGCCGCAAGGATTGTTCGACAAAATCAAAATGTTGCCGAAATTGGCGGAACTGGGATCATTTTTCCCGAAGACAGTAAAGACCGGCGATTGCAAGGACGTGCAGCGTCATGGCAAAGACGTGAACTTGTTTGATTTTCCGATTTTGAAGTGCTGGCCGCAGGATGGCGGGAGGTTCATCACGTTTCCGCTGGTGTTTACGCGCAATCCGGAGACGGGAAAGCGCAACGTGGGGATGTATCGCATGCAGGTGTATGACGAGCGGACTACCGGGATGCACTGGCAAACACAAAAGCATGGCGCGGAACATTTTCGTCGGGCGCGCGCGGCGAATCCGGAGGGGCGGATACCGGTGGCGGTGGCGATTGGAGCCGATCCAGCGACGGCCCTGGCGGGAATGCTGCCGATTCCGCCGGATTTGGACGAGATGATGTTCGCGGGGTTCCTGCGACGCGATCCGGTAGAGATGGTTCCATGCGAGACGAATGACTTAGAGGTGCCGGCGAACGCGGAGATCGTGCTCGAGGGGTATGTCAACTTGAACGAGATGCGTACGGAGGGCCCGTTTGGGGATCACACCGGCTTCTATTCGTTGGAGGGAGAGTTCCCGGTATTTCACGTGGAGTGCGTGACGCACAAGAAGGAACCGATTTATCTGACGACCGTGGTGGGACCTCCGCCGCAGGAAGACTTTTATATGGGGTATGCGGTGGAACGCGTGTTTTTGCCGGTGATGAAGATGCAATATCCGGAGATTGTGGACGTGGCCATGCCAGCGGAGGGGATCTTTCACAACTTGATGATTGTGGCGATCCGAAAATCATATCCGGGGCACCCGCGGAAGATTATGAACGCGATTTGGTCGCTGGGCCAGGCGATGTTCACGAAGGTGATCGTGGTCGTGGACCACGATGTGGACATTCATAATTACGGCGAGGTGGTCTGGAAGACCTTGTGTGCGTTGGACCCCGAGAGAGACGTGCAGTTTGTGCTTGGGCCGACGGACACGCTGGACCACGCGGCGCGGATGCAGGATTACGGGTCGAAAATGGGGATTGATGCGACGCGGAAGTGGGCTTCGGAGGGATTTACGCGGCCGTGGCCAGACGAGATTCGCATGGATGAGTTGACCAAGGCGAAAATCGAGGCGATTTGGAAGTCGCTTGGGATTTGAGAGCGCCACGAGAGGGAGCAAGCCGCGGCATTGGATGCAAAGGATAACCCGTCCTTATGGACAGGGTCAGTGCGCCGGAAAGCGCAACTAATGGTGGTTTCTGCGGCCTAGTACGCAAGTACTGGCATTACTACCCCACAATACCCATTGATTGCCTGAGATAACCACCTATTCTTAGGACAACTGCGGCCTAGAAACCCTTGACGGTCGGATATTCAGGGTGTCATAACGTTGTCACGGGGAGTGCCCCAAGGTTCGGCAGCGTCAACTGGGGTGCACCAGTGGTCGGTTGAGCGGCGTGTGTCTTCAGTACGCCAGGGGTCGTGTTCCTCGTGAGTGAATCGCGCGAAGTGATGAACGTGCGGCAAGCGTCGCAGTATCTGGGAATCTCCCCGGATACGCTGTACCGTTACATCACCGAAGGCGAGATTCCCGCGTTCAAACTTGGAAACCGTTGGAAACTTAGGAAGACCATCCTGGATCGTTGGATGGAGCGCAAGATGAGCCAGGTGCAAAGGCGCCGGTAATTTCGCGTGAGGTTGGAGAGAGAGGCCGCGTTATGTCGTTATTCGGTGGAAAGAGCAGGCAGTTGGTTGGACTGGACATTGGATCCAGTTCGATCAAGGCCGTGGAGCTGAAATCCACCAAGGGTGGATACGAGCTGGTGAGCTTTGGAACCGAAAATCTGGCGCAGGACACGGTGGTGGATGGCGCGATCATGGACGCGCCGCAGGTGGCCAATGCCATCAGCAAGATTTTCGATGCGCAGCGGATTAAGACGAAGAATGTTGCGACATCGGTTTCCGGACATTCCGTGATCGTGAAGCGCGTGCCGCTCCCGTTGATGACAGAAGACGAGCTTTACGATCGCATTCCTTCCGAGGCGAGCCAGCACATCCCATTTGATATTGCCGACGTGAATTTGAGTTACCAACTCCTGGAGTCGATGGATTCGCAGATGGACGTGCTGCTGGTGGCGGTGAAGAAGGACAAGATTCTGAACCACACGAATGTGCTGGCACAGGCGGGTAAGACGCCGGTGGTGGTGGATATCGATGCGTTTGGCCTGCAAAACTGCTTTGAAGTGAACTATGACCCGGATGCCGGGCAGACGGTGGCGCTGCTGAACATCGGCGCCAGCGTAATGAACATTAATATTGTGCGCGGCGGCATCCCGCTGTTCACGCGCGACGTCAGCGTGGGCGGGAATCAATACACGGACGCGCTGCAGAAGGAATTGGACTTGAGCTTCGAGGATGCGGAGCGCCTGAAGAAGGGCGATTCGCTGCCCAGTGTTACCGACGAGCAGAAGCAGCAGATTCTGCGCAGCGTCTCTGACATCCTGACGTTGGAAATCCAGAAAACTTTCGACTTTTTCCGTGCCACGGCAAGCGGGGAAAACATTCAGCGCATCGTGGTGGCCGGGGGCACGGCGCGCGTCCCCGGACTGGTGGACTTGCTGCGTGAGGAATTCGCCATGCCGGTGGAAGAATTGAATCCCTTCCGTAAAGTGCTGGTGAATTCCGGCAAGCACAGCGAGGATCAAATTCGCGATATGGGCCCGCGGCTGGCAATAGCGGTGGGGCTGGCACTCAGGAGCTTTGACTAGCCATGATTCGCATAAATCTTCTCGGACAAACGCGACCGCGGGCAGCACGTCGCCCGGTAGATACCGGCGCGGCACTTCCGGTGGTGTTCATAGGGGCAGGGGCGGCGTTGGGCGTACTGGCGCTGTTTCTGCTGTATCTATCGTGGCAGAAGCAGTTGAACGAAGAGAACACGCGCATCAAGCAACTGCAGGCACAAAAGGCAGACTTGGAGCAGATCAAGCGGCAAGTCGACACGTTTGAGGCCCAGAAGAAGATTCTGACGCAGCGCGTCCAGACCATTGAGCAATTGCAACGCGACCGCACGGGGGCGCAGGAATTGCTGGATGAAATCGCCAGCACGGTTTCGCGGACAGAAAATCTGTGGTTGGTCACCCTGACCCGCAAGGGGAACAACCTCACCATGGAAGGAGCCTCGGGATCGGTGAATTCCGTGGCCAACTTCATTACCGCGCTGAAGCGCTCGGGTTACTTCCAGAAGGTGGAAATCAAGGAAACAAGACAGGACGACAAGAGCACCGGTATACAGACCTTCGTGTTTCAACTGTCGGCGGAAATCAATCCGCCTCAGAACCCGCCCCGTTCGCCGCAGCCGGTCGGAAGCCCGGCAACAGCGGCCGTGCCGGCGAAGAAAGGATAACGACCCATGGCCAATCCATTACGCGATATGTCGTTGATCATGCAGGTTCTGCTGGCCCTGGCGATTACCGTGGTCTTGGTGGTGGTGGGAGTTTACGTGCCGGGTTCACCGGTAGCGCAAGAGCGTGACCAGGTAGACAAGGCGGTCCGGGAGCGCGCGCAACTCAACCAGGAGGTTACACAGCTGCAAGTATACCGGCAGCGTTACAGCGAATTGAAGTCGCAGATGGACGCGCTGAACAAGCAACTCGATACCCTGAAGACGATCGTCCCGGAAGAGAAAGAGACCGACGAATTTATCCGGCTGGTACAGGGAGCGGCGGCGGCGTCCAACGTGCAACTGCGGCGGTTGACGTCGCAAGCGATTGTGACCAAGGAGTATCACTACGAAATGCCTTTTGAGGTGCAGGCCGATGGGCCTTATTTCAACATATTGGATTTCTTCGGGCGGTTGAGCCGTCTGTCTCGCATCATCAACGTGGGCGATCTGGTCTTCGCGGATCCGGCGAGCAGCGCCAACAAGGGCGCAAAATATCCGGTTCGTCCGGGCACCACGGTTTCTGGAGTTTTTACGGCTACGACGTTCTTTACCAAGCCGAGTGACGCCGGCGCAACGACAGGTCCGGCGAAACCGGCGGGGAAACCCTGAACGGGAATGAGCGAAATATGCGTTTTGTGAAGACTCTCGTACTCGGGATTACGCTGGCGGCAGCCGGTTCCGGCTTGCACGCGCAAACGAGCCCTGCAAGCGGGACGGCCACAAAGCCCGCGACGCGTGGGGCCGCAAACGCTGCGCCGCAAGGCGCGAAACCTGCCGTCAAACCGGCCGCGCAAACGCCCCCGAAACCGGCTGTAGCACCGGCTTCCGCGCAAAACAAACCAGCGGCATCCACTGCCAACAAACCCGCGGCTCCGGCTAGTAGGCCTGCGCCTCCGAAAGTCAGTGCGAACACCGCGGCGCAAACCGCGAAGCCATCTACGCCAGTAACAAAGCCTTCCGCGAAGCAGACCACCAAGAAATCGGCGCGAAGAACCACCAAGCCCGCGGCCGCTGCGAAGAGCACGGCACCCGCGACAGACAAAGAAACGAGAGTTGCCAAACGCGACCCTTTCGAGTCGCTCGTGGGCCACGAGCAGGGCGGCGGGAAGACGGGGCCCCTGCCACCGGGCAAAGCGGGATTGCAGGTCAGCACGCTGCGACTGGATGGAATTGTGCGGGCACCGACCGGGATGATCGCCGTGGTATCCAATCCACAGTCTCGTACTTATTTTTTGCGAGAAGGCGACCAGCTGTATGACGGTCGTGTCGAAAAGATTGCCATGGATGGAGTGTCTTTCCACGAAGTAGGGAAAGACGCCTTCGGAAAGCCCGTGGAGCGCCAAGTGAACAAACGAATTTACGCCAGTGCAGGAGAACAGCAATGAAGACGAATTGGCCGGCCATGCGAATTGGCTGCCTGATAGTTGCGGGCGCGGCGTTGACGAGCAGCGCATCCTTCGCTCAAACCAAGGAGTCTGCCGGCGCGACTGCGACGGCATCGGTGATCTCCAGCGTGGCGATTACGCAGGCGCCCCAGCGCGCGAGCGTACGGGTGGAAGGAGACGGACCGCTAGAGGTCCATGCCACCCGCGTGCAGGATCCAGACCGCCTTGTGCTCGATTTCAGCGCCACAAAGTTGGCGGTGCACAAGACCGTGATCCCCGGCGTGTCGGCTCCGGTTCGCGGCGTACGACTGGGGCAGTTCCGGCCGGATGTGGCGCGCGTGGTCGTCGATCTGACCGCGGCTTCGCCATATCAAATTTCTCGTGACGGCGTGTCCGTCGTGGTTTCCTTTGAAAATGCGGCGCAATCGCCGGCACCTTCGGAGCCGATTTTGAAGGCGGCGTCCGAGAAAATCCCCGTGGAGCGGCCGGCGTTTCGTTACGACGTGCCCGGTCCGCACAGCGCGGCATCTTCCGGGAAGATTCGGAAAATCTCGGCTCCTCGTTTAGCGTTGCCCGGCGAACTGACCCAGCCCTCAGTCGTCCTGGCATCGTTTGGCGGGAGCTCGGAACCTGCTCGCCCGACTCCGCAGCAGGCTGCACAGCAGCAATCGGGCAACGCGGCAGCGACAGTGGCAAGCTCGCAGGCGCCGGCGACCGGCCGGTACACTGGCGAGCCCATCTCCGTGAACTTGAAGGATGTTGACCTAAAAGATTTCTTTCGACTGATACACGAAATTAGCGGACTTAACGTCGTACTTGATCCTGCGGTGAAGGGAAGCCTGACCATCGTGCTGGACGAAGTGCCCTGGGACCAGGCGCTCGACATCGTGCTGCAAAACAATGGACTCGATAAGCAGCTTAGCGGCAATGTTCTGCGCGTCGCGACGCGCGACACGTTGAAAAAGGAAGCGGAGACACAACGCGATTTGGAAAAGGCGCAGGCCGAGGCGGTTGCGCCGGTCACCGTCACTCGCGTGCTCAGCTATGCTAAGGCCGCCACTTTGAGAGACACACTGAAAAAATTTCTGTCACAGCGTGGCGATATTCTTTCGGACGACCGCTCGAATCAGCTTATCGTTCGCGATATTCCTTCGGTCATTCCAGTGATCGACAATCTGATCCGTCAGTTGGATCGCAAAGCACAGCAGGTGGAAATCGAGGCCCGGGTTGTTTCAGCCACCCGCTCGTTTGCCCAGGATATCGGCGTGCAGCTCGCTTTTGCGGGCACGACCACCGGTGGCCGAAGCGTTGCCGCAGGCGTTCCGGACGTGGGAACAAGTCCCGTGACGACGTCTCCAATACCGCCTCCTTTCATCAGTGGCACAGGAACTAACGCGACCGGTACTCCGATGCCCTTTAACGTGAATCTAGGGGCCGGCACGCCGTCAAGCGGGCTATTCCTGGGTCACCGTTCGCCCAATTTTGCGGTGGACTTCTTTATTACCGCCGCGGAGTCAAAGGGCGTAGGAAAACTGCTTTCCAAGCCGCGCGTGGTCACGCAAAACAATGAGAAGGCCGTCATCAAGCAGGGGCAAAAAATCCCCATCCAGACGACCATCAACAACACGATTTCCGTGCAGTTCATCGATGCGGTGTTGAAGCTGGAGGTCACACCGCAGATTACTGCTGAGGGTACCGTGTTCATGGATGTGGTGGTCGAAAACACGCAAATCGATCAAGGTATTCCGCGCATCCAGGGTGTTCCGGCATTGGATACACAGGCTGAAGAAACGAAGATTCTCGTGGCGGATGGTGGAACGGTGGTGGTCGGCGGAATCATTGTCTCCACGCAGAACGTAACTACAAACGAGGTCCCGATACTCGGAAGTCTGCCGCTGATCGGTCATTTGTTCAAACGGAACAGCGTCTCTATCACATCGAATGAGTTGTTGTTCTTCATTACTCCGCGGATTATCCCCGGATAACCCAAGCTCGGAAGCGTCTATACTTTATTGGAGTGCGTTCGAGGAGACTGCGGTCTCCTCGAATTGCTCTATGAAGACTCCGTTCTTGCATAGAAGACGAGCATTGCAAACGCGAATGGCCGAAAAGCGGCTTTCCGGCTTGCTGTGCATGAATCCGGCAAGTTGGTATTACCTGACCGGATTTACAGGGGAGGCGGGCGCGCTATTGGTGTCGGCCAAGGGATCGTTCCTAGTTACGGATGGCCGCTTTACAGCGCAAGCGAAGGAAGAAACGTCGGGCTTACGCATCGTTAAACAAGAAGGATCGTTGATGGCGACCGTGGGGAGCTTATTGCAGGGTCGCTCGCGAGCCCGCGTTGCGTTTGACGCGACACAGCTTACCGTTGCTCAGTTTCGTGGCCTGCGGAAAGCGGCAGGAGCTCGCGTGCGCTGGATCAGAGCGGACGGCCCCGGAGAGTCGGGACGACAACGCAAAGATGTCCAGGAACTGGTGCTGATGCGCAAGGCGGCGGTGCTGGCGAGCGAAGTGCTGTCCGCGGCTCTGAAACTGTTAAAGCCCGGGGTGCGCGAAATCGAAGTCGCGGCGGAAGTCGAATACCAAATGGGGCGGCGCGGAGCTTCGGGCCCCGCCTTTGAAACCATCGTGGCCTTCGGGGTTCGTTCCGCGCACCCGCATGCGCGGCCAACGGAAAAACGCCTGAGGAAAAATGAATTGGTGGTACTGGACCTGGGTGCTATACTCGGCCACTATTGTAGCGATATTACGCGCACCGTCTTCGTTGGACGCGCACCTGCGCGCATACGTCGGTGGTACAACGCGGTGCGCGAAGCGCAGGCCGCGGCCGTGGCCGCAGCGCAGCCTGGGACCACCTGTGGGGATGTCGACGGCGCCGCTAGAGGCGTTCTGAGGCGTTACGGGCTTGACCAATATTTCGTACATAGCACCGGTCATGGGCTCGGGCTGGAAGTGCACGAAGATCCCCGGGTGGCGCGCGGACAGAAGCACGTCTTGGTTCCAGGGAATGTGATTACGATTGAGCCGGGGGTTTATGTACCCAGCGTTGGGGGAATTCGCATTGAAGATGATGTGGCGGTGAACGCTCGCGGCAACGAAGTGCTCACACGTGTAACGCGCGACCTTATTGAGATTTGAAAAGGCATGAAACCCAAAAAGCCCTCAAAGCTAAGCGCAAATTCGCAATTTGCCGGAACGGAAATTCAGCACATTGAGCACCTGCTGAATTTTATGACCGAGCACAACCTCGAGGAATTTGAGTATTCGCGAGGCGACCTGAAGATTCGGCTGAAGAAGCCTTCGCCAACTCTGGCGGGCGCCATGCCTCGGCAATTCGCGGCGCCAGAGATCATTATCCCGGGCGCGGCTCAGCCTCAGCCGTCCGCTCCTTCGCAGGCGTCTGAAGCCCGTCCCAACGAGGACCTGCACCTGGTGAAATCGCCTATCGTCGGCACTTATTATGGGTCGCCCAGTCCCGGTGCGGAGGCGTTTGTCAAAGTCGGGGCCTACGTGGAAACGGGGCAAACGTTGTGCATCGTGGAAGCGATGAAACTCATGAACGAGATTGAATCCGACATTAGCGGCGAAGTGCTGCGCATCTTCGTCGAAAATGGGCAGCCCGTGGAATATGGCCAGCCGCTCTTCGGCATACATCCGAGCCGCAAGAAATAGCCGGCGCCCACCGACATGTTCCAGAAAATTCTAGTCGCCAATCGCGGGGAGATCGCGCTGCGGGTTATTTGCGCGTGCAAGGAACTGGGTATTTCCACCGTGGCCGTCTACTCCGAAGCGGATCGCAACTCCCTGCATGTGCGATTTGCTGATGAAGCGGTTTGCATTGGCCCGCCGCGCAGCAGCGACAGCTATTTGAATATTCCGCAGGTGATTAGCGCCGCGGAAATCACCAATGTGGATGCCATCCACCCCGGCTACGGTTTTCTTTCCGAGAACGCCAATTTTGCCAAAGTGTGCGAGGCTTCCGAAATCACTTTCATTGGTCCGACCGCCGAAGTCATCGAGATGATGGGAGAGAAGGATCGCGCGCGCCGCGAGGTGAAAGCTGCGGGACTCCCCACCATTCCGGGAAGCGATGGGATTGTTGAAGGCGAGGAGCAACTGGGCAAGGAGGCCACGCGGATTGGCTATCCTCTGATCCTCAAAGCGGTGGCTGGAGGCGGCGGCCGCGGCATGCGCATTGTGCGCAACCAGAGCGAACTGCTTTCCGCGTATCAGACGGCGCGCAGCGAAGCGCAACAGGCGTTTGGGAATCCAGACGTGTACGCAGAGCGGTTCCTGGAGCATCCGCGCCACATCGAGTTTCAGGTGCTCGGAGATCAGCACGGCAAGATTATTCATTTGGGTGAGCGCGAATGCAGCATTCAGCGGCGTCACCAAAAGTTGATTGAGGAATCGCCTTCTCCCGGCATGGATGCGAAGCGGCGCAAAGAGCTGGGTATGAAGGTCGTGCGCGCGCTGGAGAAAATTGGCTACACCAACGCCGGCACCGTTGAATTCTTAATGGACCAAGATGGTTCCATCTATTTCATTGAGATGAACACGCGCATTCAGGTCGAACACCCCGTCACGGAGTTAGTTACCGGGGTGGACCTGATTAAGGCGCAAATCCGCATCGCGGCCGGGGAGCGCCTTGAGGAGGCGGTGGGAGAAATGCAGTTTTCCGGACACGCCATCGAATGCCGCATCAATGCCGAGGACCCCGAGACGTTCGTTCCTTCCGCGGGACGCATCACAACTTTTCAGGCGCCCGGAGGGACTGGCGTGCGCGTAGATTCCGCCGCGTACGCCGACGCGGTGATTCCGCCTTACTATGACTCGATGATTGCAAAACTCATTGTGAAGGGGCGCGATCGCGCCGAGGCTATCGGACGCATGAAGCGCGCCCTGGAAATGTTCGTAATCGAGGGTATCAAGACCTCGATCCCGCTCCATCGCCGCATTCTTGCCGACCCCGATTTCGCGGCTGGAAAAATCGACACGCATTTCATCGAGGGGTTGCTGGGGACGAACGGGAAATAACTTTATGCGCATTGTTCTGCCCAGGCTGTATGTGATATTAGACGCTGCATTGCTCAACAACTCTTCACAGGAATGTGCCCAGGAGCTCGCCGCCGCCGGTGTTCGGCTGATGCAGTATCGCGACAAGGCGAGCTGCGCGCGCGATCTGCTGAAGACCTCTCGTGAACTCGTCTCCTCGCTTAAGCCTCTTGGAGCTTCCCTGGTTGTAAATGACCGGCCCGATGTGGCCGCGCTGGCTGGAGCAACGGGTGTACATGTCGGGCAGGATGACCTAACCCCGGAGCAAGCGCGCGCCGTGGTTGGTAAAGATATGTTGGTCGGTGTTTCCACGCATAACCTGGAGCAGTTTCGCCGCGCCACGTCGACTTCTGCGGACTACATTGCTGTTGGACCCGTCTTCGCCACGGCGTCCAAGGCTAATCCCGATCCTGTCGTCGGGCTCGAGTTACTCCGGCAAGTCCGCACGCTTACAGACAAGCTGATCGTGGCGATTGGAGGTATCACGCTGGGGCGCGCGACCTCCGTCATTGCCGCTGGGGCTGACAGCGTTGCCGTCATCCGCGACGTCGTCTGCGCCGTAAATCCCGGAGAGCGGGCTAGGCACTTTCTCGAAATATTGGACGCGGCGAAGCATGCCGCGAAGGTTTGAGGTCGTAGCGAATGGCGGACACTACGCAAGCCGTCCAAGAGCCGGTCGTCTCAAAACAAGAAGGCGGATTCGTTCGCGCCATTGGGTTGTTCGACGGCACCATGATTGTCGTTGGCTCGATGATCGGCTCCGGCATTTTCATCGTGGCAGCCGGTATCTCACGCCAGACGGGATCGCCCGGTGGTTTGTTGCTCACGTGGGTTCTTACGGGACTCCTCACCATCTTCGCGGCGATTTCGTATGGCGAATTGGCTGGAATGTTTCCTCGTGCCGGCGGCCAATATATTTACCTACGCGAAGCGTATTCGCCGCTTTGGGGTTTTCTTTACGGTTGGACGCTGTTCCTGGTGATTCAAACAGGGACCATCGCAGCGGTTGCGGTTGGTTTTGCTCGTTATCTCGGCGTACTCTTTCCGGCGATTTCGCCCACGGTTTGGATCATCCCGCCCATTGCACTCTCGTCCAAGTACGCGATAAGCCTGTCGGTACAGCAACTCGTCGGCATATTGATGATTGTCTTTCTCACATTCCTCAATACGCAGGGCGTGCGCATCGGCAAGCTCATCCAAAATATCTTCACCAGCGCCAAGACGCTCGCGCTGCTGGGACTAATCTTTGTGTGCGTCTTCATTGGGCGCAATGCCGCGGCTATCTCCGATAATTTCGGCCATTTCTGGCTCGTTCGTGGAGCGCAACCGCTGGAACCCGGCGCGAGTTTTTTGCGCGGCCTGATCCCCACGGTGACCGCCGCCTCCGGCGCGTTTGGGCTCTTCGTGGCTTACGGCGTGGCGCAAGTAGGCTCGCTCTTTTCCGCTGACGCCTGGAACAACATTGGATTCACCGCCGCGGAGGTGAAGAATCCTAAACGCGATGTTGCGCTCTCGATGGCCTTCGGCACACTCATCGTTATCACGCTATATTGCCTCGCCAATATTGCTTACCTCTGTACGCTTCCGCTCGCGCAAATTCAGAATGCTCCAGACGACCGAGTCGCCAGCGCCGCCCTCGCCGCGGTTTTCGGACCTGCAGGCGCGGCGATCATGGCGGTGGCGATCATTATTTCCACGTTTGGCTGCAATAACGGGCTGATTTTGGCGGGTGCCCGGGTCTCTTATGCCATGGCTCGCGATGGGCTTTTTTTCAAGTCGACAGGCACGCTGAACGAGAAGGGCGTGCCAGGCAGCGCGCTGATCTATCAAGGCATCTGGATCACTGTACTTATTCTGCTGCGTACACGCCGGGTTAGCGGAACAGGCGAGGTCAGCTATGGGAACCTGTATAGCGACTTGCTCGATTATGTGGTCTTTTCGGCGCTGCTGTTCTATGTGCTCACCATTGCCGGAATTTTCGCGTTGCGGAGAAAGCGGCCAGATGCGGAACGCCCGTACAAAGCACCTGGCTATCCTTTCATCCCGCTGGTGTATATAGTTGCGGCCACGGCTATCATGTTTGTGTTGCTGCTGTATCAAACCCAGACGGCGGGCCGGGGCTTGGTAATCGTGTTGATTGGAGTCCCCGTATATCTGCTTTGGTCACGCCGCTCGGCGGCAGCCAAACGCGCAGCGTAGACTAGTTTGTAAGGGCGCTAGCCGCGCCCTGCGAGGTGCTTCCCTCATGGCGACAAGGTCAAACGAACTCGATGCGACCGGGGCCAGCGATCCCCGAAGCTGGCTCTTCGTAAAGAAACCGATGAACATGCTGCTCGCGGAGGCGGGTGAAGCCGGCGAGCACAGCTTGAAGCGCACCCTGGGCGCCGGTCAGCTCACTGCTCTAGGTGTGGGCGCGGTTATCGGCGCTGGCATTTTCGTGCTCTCTGGGCTCGGCGCACACTACGCCGGCCCCGCGCTGATGCTCTCCTTCATAATCTCTGGCCTTGGATGTGCGTTCGCGGGACTTTGCTATGCCGAATTTGCGGCCATGATCCCGCTGGCGGGAAGCGCGTACACCTATGCGTATGCGACGCTTGGCGAATTTTTCGCCTGGATCATTGGGTGGGACCTCACGCTGGAATACGCGATGGGCGCCAGTACCGTTTCCTCTGGCTGGTCCAACCACTTCATCGAGCTGCTGAACATCTTTCACATAAAAATGCCGCTCTGGCTCGCTTACGACCATTGGACCGGCCTAAACACGGCCACGAAAATTGTCGCCCGGCAGATGGCGCAAGCTTCCGACGCCACGCTGCAGCCTGGCACACAGGTGTTCCTGGACAAGGTCGACGCCATCATCGCCGCGCAGTCTCCTCAACTCGTGCAGCAGGCTCACGCCCTGCTCAATGCGCCCTTGATTTTCGGGCGCGAAATTGGCTTCAACCTTCCTGCCTTCGTTATTGCTCTGGTCATAACCGCAATCCTGGTGATCGGCATCAAGGAAAGCGCGCGCTTCAACGCCACCATCGTCACCATCAAGGTGGGCGTAGTGCTCTTCGTCATCGGTCTCGGCATTCACTACGTGAACCCCGGTAATTGGGGACATGATTGGCACAGTTTCGCCCCCATGGGCGTTGGCGGTATCGGAGCCGGCGCCGCGTACATCTTTTTCGCCTATATCGGTTTTGACGCTGTCTCCACCACCGCGCAGGAATGCAAGAATCCGCAGCGCGATTTGCCCATCGGCATTATGGCCTCGCTGCTGATCTGCACGGTGTTGTACATCCTCGTCGCCGGCGTGCTCACCGGCATGGTTCGCTGGCAGGACGTCAACATTGAAGCTCCCATTGCCGTAGCCTTCCTTGATCGCGGCTTGTACACGGCGTCGCACATAATCACGATCGGCGCTCTAGCGGGTCTCACCAGCGTCATGCTGGTTATGCTGCTGGGCCAGACGCGTGTTTTGTACGCCATGGCCAATGACGGCTTGCTGCCCAAGAAATTTTTCGCAGCGGTCCACAAGAAATACCGCACGCCCTACAAGAACACCATTCTCGTGGGCCTGTTGGCGGCGATCGTTGGTAGCATCACCCCGATTGACGACATCGGAAAAATGGTCAACATTGGCACATTGCTGGCCTTCATCATGGTGTGTGCGGCCATTATGATCCTGCGACGAACCAATCCGCAGCAGCCGCGGCCCTTCCGTACGCCATGGGTTCCGGCAGTTCCGATTCTTGGCATTCTCTTCAACGGCTACATGATGTACAAACTCGGTTGGATCAACTGGGCGCGCCTGATCATCTGGTTGGTCATCGGCTTGGTCATTTACTTCACCTACAGCCGCTATCACAGCCGCGTGCGAGGCGCCTTGGCGAAGTAATCCTCTCAACCGGTTGTTGCCTTCCGGGCGCAACGACTGCCTCTCGGCTCAAAGCGCATCCTTAAGGTAAAGTAGTCTTTCTGTCCAAGGCTGCACGTGTGACTGCCGCTGCTAATCTCCGCTCTGTATGGGACCGCACCTCGCGCCTCGACCTCGGCGCGTTGCTGCTGGCCATCGCCGGCGGCCTCGCGTACCTTTTCGATGCCAGTGGCAGCATTTTCAATTACCTGAAATTCATCGCGCTCCTCGCTGCTCTTTATCTTTTCTACCGTATGCTCGTCTGGGGAAGGGACCGCCTGCTCTGGAGCCTGCGCAATCGCCTCATTGTCGCGGGTCTCTTCATCGCTGTTGTTCCTGTTTTGCTGCTCCTGCTTCTTGCCGCTCGCTCTGCGAGCATCTTGTATTCGCAGCTAGCCTCTTATCTTCTCTACGAAGACATCCAACGTCGTAAAGACATGCTCGCGGACATTACCGCGCATATCGCTGCCGCTCACAGCACTCTCCCGGCGGGCATCAGCGAAGCCGAATCGGAGCGTGTCCTCGCTGCGCAGTCTCAATCCGTACACGACCGCGAGCTTCCCGGCCTGACCATCGAGTTTTCCGACAACGCGACGCTCTTGCGAAATATTGCTCGCGGCAACCAATGGTTTTCAGGTTTGTTTCAAGAAGGTGAAACACTATCCATCATCAGCATCCGAGCACTACCGGAACGTAGAGGCACGCGTGTGGTCACTATGCGTGTCCCGGTGAAGCCGGACTTTCTAGCTAGCATCGCGCCCGATCTCGGTGCTATTCAGCTCAACTTAATGCAGCGCTACGTCGGAGGCACCCGCCAGGGCGTCTTGTACACCACCAATGGCGTGCCGTACGAAACGACACATCGCATCGTGGCCAGCAACCGCTTTCTCCAGCCTGGCCTGTTATGGATTGATTCCCCGGTCAACGTAGTTTCGCGCCTGGACTCCACCTATGTGGGGCCGGATGGTGCGGTCGAGTTCACTCACCCGGTCCTCGCGGTCTTCAACGCGCGGCCCTCGCAGTTGAGTAGCCGCATGTTCGGCTCCCTCGGCGAGTTACGCGATACCTACCTCATCGCCTTCGTTTTGATTCTCATCGCCTTCCTGGTGATTTGGGCCGGCGCTTTCATTACCGGAATCGTGCTTACGAGGCAGATCACCAAGGCTGTCGACGACCTGTACAAAGCGACGCAAGACGTCAAGCGCGGCGATTTGAGTCATCGCGTACGTATCGAACGCCGCGATCAACTCGGCGTCCTCGGCGAATCCTTCAACGACATGATCGGTTCGGTCAGCACCTTGATTCAGGAGCAGCAGCAACGCCAGCGCCTCGAAAACGAAATTTCCATCGCGCGCGAAGTCCAGGATCAACTCTTCCCGCGAATCTTGCCGCAGGTTCCCGGCGTCGAGATCGAAGCCATCTGCAAGGCGGCGCGCGAAGTCAGCGGTGACTACTACGATTTCATCCAGCTCAGCCCCACCCACATGGCCATTGCCATTGCCGATATTTCCGGCAAGGGAATTTCGGCCGCGCTCCTGATGGCCAGCCTGCAAGCCGCGCTGCGTAGCCAGGTGCTCGTGGACGGCAGCGAACACATGAGCACCGCCGAGCTCGTTTCCCGCCTCAACAAACATCTGGTGCGCAATACCGGCGACGATCGCTTCGCCACCTTCTTCATCGCCGTTTACGACAGCGCCTCCCGCAATTTGCGCTATACCAACGCCGGACATCTTCCCTCTTTTCTCATCTGCAAGGATTCCGCCCTGCAGCTCGACAAGGGCGGCATGGTCCTGGGCGTAGTGGAAGATTATCTCTACGAAGAAGGCTCCGTCATCGTAGCTCCTGACTCTCTTCTCGTCGGCTACAGCGACGGTTTGGTCGAACCAGAAAACGTCTACGGCGAAGAATTCGGCATCCGCCGCCTGCAGCAAGCCGCCGTCCACGTGCAGGGCGCGAGCCCCCATGTTGTCGCCGAGTCCCTTATGACCGCCGCCGAAGAGTGGGCCGGCACCCCCGAGCAAGCCGACGATATGACCGTAATCGTCGCGCGCCTTCGCTAGTCTCATTCGACTCTGAGGTTGCCGGAGAATGGTGTAGCGCGTCCCGAGATTTCACGCACCTGCGCTATACTGGCATGCTTTCCCGGGCATCATTTAAGGACAGGAATGTCGCTTCGCAATCGTGTGGCTCTGATTACTGGTGGCAGCCGAGGCATCGGCCGAGGCATCGCCGTGCGCCTGGCAAAAGATGGCGCTCGTGTGGCCATTGCGTACCGCACGAATAAAACCGCCGCGCAACAGACCCTCTTGCAATTGCAAGCTATCGGCGCTGATTGCGTCGCCGTCGAGACGGATATTACAGATGCCACTCGCGCCGAGCAACTCGTGCGCACTGTGGCCGACCGGTTCGGCCGCGTCGATATCGTCGTAAACAATGTCGGCGACTTCCGCTGGGGTACGCTCGCCGAATCCCCCATCGAGGATTGGCAGAGCATTTTCTCCTCAAACTTGATGACCGTTGTGTACATCAGCCGCGCCGCCTTGCCCTACATGCGCCGTGGCCGCTGGGGACGCATCATTAACCTGGGCGCCGTAGGAGCTGAACGCGCTTTTGGCCAAGCCAAAATTTCCGCCTACGCCGCCGCCAAAGCCGCGGTCGTCGCGCTTTCCCGCTCGCTGGCCCTCGAAGAAGCCAAGAACGCCATCACCGTAAACGTTGTCAATCCGTCGAGCATCGATGAAAAAGAGCTGACCCGCGAAGAGGCCCGCCGCATTCGTGATGCGCGCTTTCCCATCGGCCGTCCACCCACCGTGGAAGATGTTGCCGCCGCTATCGCCTTTTTCGCTTCCGAAGAAGCCGAATACGTCACCGGCCAGGTAGTCAATGTCAGCGGTGGCTGGATGCTCTAAGGTGTGCTGTGCATCGCGTGTGATGTGCAGCGAATGTAGTGCCGCCTTCTGAAGCCGGCGCTTTTGACTTTTGTCCCACGGTCGAGTCCACTGAGACCATGAAAGTTCTCACCGCCCACGAGATGCGCGAGGTCGATCGCTTGACCACCGAGCGCTACGCCATCCCCAGCCTCCAACTCATGGAGGCTGCCGGCACTCACGTGGCCGACGCTTGCCACGCTTGGCTCAGCACTGCCGCCCGCGAGCCGGGACATATCGCTGTTCTGTGCGGCAAAGGCAACAACGGCGGCGACGGTCTGGTGGCCGCGCGCCACCTGCATTCGTTAGGTGCCAAGGTGAACGTCTATCTCTTTTCCGAGCCGCGTGATTTGCGCGGAGACGCCGCCACGAATCTGCAGCGCTGGACCGCGACCGGCAATAACGTGATTTCCCTTACCAACGAAGCCGCCTGGCAGACCGTCTGGCCGGAAATATCGAAAGCCAGTATCGTTCTTGACGCCATTTTCGGCACCGGCTTCCGCGGCGCCGTGAGCGGCGTAATCGCCAAAGCGATTACCTCCATCAATCGCCACTCGAAAAATGCTACGGCCGCGCGCCCCGCTCTGATTCTCGCCGTCGATACGCCTTCCGGTCTGCCTTCCGATGGCCAGCCGGCGGAAGGTCCTGTTTTACGCGCGCATAGGACCGTCACCTTTACCGCGCCTAAGCCGGGGCAACTGATCTCGCGAGATTCGGCCGCTGTCGGCCTGCTCGATGTCGCCAACATCGGTTCGCCTCCTTCGTTGATCGAGGAAATCGGCCGCGGACCATCGCGCTGGCTTGAGCCGCAAGAATTCGCCAATTTTTCACTGGTCCGAACAGCCGACTCGCACAAAGGTTTGTACGGCCATGCGCTCATCGTCGCCGGCTCGCTCGGCAAGTCCGGCGCCGCCGTAATGGCCGGCTATGCAGCCTTGCGCGCCGGAGCAGGCTTGGTCACCGTCGCCACGCCGGACGTCGTACTTCCCATCGTGGCCTCCGCTCACCCGGAGCTCATGACCGAGCCACTGACCGCCACACCTCAAGGCACCGCCGCAATCCAAAATCTCGCACAGCAGCGTTTCGAACGCCTCGAAGAAAGTAAAAGCGTTCTCGCCTTAGGCCCCGGTCTTGGCCTTCACCCTGAAACCCAAGATTTCATTCGCAAGATTGTTACGCAAACCGAATTGCCCCTCGTTCTTGACGCCGATGGCCTGAACGCCTTCGCCGCAAATGCGGACCTCCTTCGCGATCGCAAAACGAAATTTCTGGCCATCACGCCGCACCCCGGCGAAATGGCCCGCCTTCTGGCGCGCTCAACCAAGGACGTTCAAGAGGACCGCGTCAAGACCGCGCAAGACGCCGCGCGCCGCTGGAATGCTCACGTCATCCTCAAAGGCGCGCACACCATCATTGCGTCTCCCGACGGCCAACTCTTCATCAACACTTCCGGCAATCCTGGCCTCGCAAAAGGTGGTTCCGGGGACGTCTTGACCGGAGTGCTCTCCGCGCTCACCGCGCAATTCAAGACCGATGACTGGACTCGTGTCCTCGCCCTGGGCGTCTATCTGCACGGCAAAGCGGCCGAATTCGCCAGTAAAGATACCGACGAGTCCGGCCCGCTCGCCACGGAAGTCGCCGCCGCCGTTTCCCATGCCCGCCGCCTACTCCTCCAGGAGTTGCAAGCGCGTGACTGAAGAGGTGATCACGCATTCCGCCGAAGAAACCACGCGCTGGGGCAGGGAATTCGCCAAGCGCCTCCAGCCCCCGGTGCTCGTTCTTCTGACGGGCGACTTGGGTACTGGCAAAACAACGCTAACCAAGGGCATCGTCGCTGGGCTCGGCGCCGCCTCCGAAGACGAGGTCACCAGCCCAACTTTTACTCTCGTTCACGTCTACGGCACCGATGCCCGCAAGGTCTACCACGCCGACCTCTACCGCATTGAGAATTTCCACGATTTCGAGACTCTCGGCCTCGAAGACGTATTCGCCAAACCCGCCGTGGTTGTCCTCGAATGGTCTGAGCGTTTTCCCCTGCCCTCTCCTTGGCCGCAGGTCCGCCTCCGGCTGGAGCATCTCGGCGGCGACGCCCGCCGCATCAGGGTTGACGCCGAAGCGCAACCTTAGTCCCGCTTACTCTCTAGCCACCACTCCCGCCCGAGTTCTTGCCCCTTGCCCCCTCCGCTGCTAGCGTTAATTCAGCCTCTTCTAACGAGATCATGGTCAACAGCATCCTCACGCCCAGCGCGACAGAAGTGGCCCGGATCGAACTCAAGAGCTACAACACCACGATCCCCATGGGGTCGTTGGCCATCGGCGTGGACAACATCCACCACGATGTGTTCTTAAGCCCGAGGTTCGTCCAGGCGGCTCGCGAATATTTATTTGACCTTATCCGTCAACACACCAAAGGTTCCTACGTTGCCGGTACGGAACTCCGTGCCGTTAAAGGCCCCGATCACACTACCTTTCGCAAGCTTCTTACCGACTTCATGCAAAGCGCCGTCACTCAGGCAAAATTCCACAAAAATATCGAAATCGACCTCGTCTTTCGGCTCGCCTTACTGAAATTTCTAACCGTCGAAATCGGCAATCAGTTCGCCAATCTCATTCTTGAAGGAAAGGAATGGGTTCGTCAGCGCGGCGAGCATTTCGAGCGCAGCCAGCAGGCTCACGTCATTAAAGCCAAGCTGTCCGAATTGCAGTCTTCGCGGCGTCGCGTCGTGCGCGTTGTCGGCCAGCAAGTCGCGCAAATGGTCGCCGATGCCGAGGAAAACGTAGTCTGTAAAGCCCGCCGCGCGCTATTTGGCGAGGATTTTGCCCCCCTTTACGAGCTGCTGAAGAACCGCCTCATCTTTCTCGACGGCGGCAAAGACGACCGCTTTTTCCTCGAGAACTATGTCCTCCTCGGCAATTACGTGCGCGACCCCGACCGCTTTGAAGTTATGGACGCGCTCTTTCATGAATTCCTTCGCGAAGCCGGGCTCAGCATTACCGAAGATCCTGCCTATGCGGAGGCGAACCAGGTCCATGGCGCCCAGCTCGATCAAGCGCAGGCCATGCGCACAGAAATAGCCAACCTCGAGGAGCAGCGCGAGAATCTGCGCAAACGTCTGGACCGTGGCGCATTTCTCAACAAATTCCTCAGCTCCGCAAGCGACTCCGAGCTGAAAGCTTCTCTCGGCGACATCGAGCTACGCCTCAAGCACCAAGAAGTCAAGCTCGAGGAACTTGGTCCGCAGATTGACGCCGCCAAGCAACACATTGATTTCCTCGCCAAGAATCACAAGGGCCGCATCGACGATTACCTGAACGAGCCGGAAAATGCCCAGCGCCTCTTCGATCCTTTGTTTCCCTCCGAGGCCCAGCGCTCTTTGCGCGCGCAAATGCTCTCGCGCCTGCTCGACCGTCTGGAACAACAGGAGATTTTGCATCAAGTTCTCGCCAGCTATGAGATTCGGTCCATCGCCCAGGAGTACAGCCCGCCGGTTCACTTGCAGCAGCTTCGCAAGGCCCTGGTCTTCAAAGAAGAAATGAAGCGCGTCGAGCATGTGCTCAAGCAGGTTCCCGCGAAGAAGCTCTCGCTCAAACCCATCGAGGACCTGGCACGCAAAATTCATCGTTACTCTCGCGAAGAGATGCAAGCCTTTGTCTTGCGTTTCGCCGTGGATTTTATGCGCCTTCGCCGCGAGCTGCGCGATGCCGAACACCTCACCAGCTGCATGGAGCGCATTCATCTCGTTACCACCGAGCAAGCCCGCGAGCTCTCTCGTTTAAACAATCGCCTCTATGAATGCGTCTTGCAGGACGAGGCTAAGCCTCAGCAAGACCAGGTCGTTTCCCATGTCATCATCAAAGCCGATG
>Ga0210408_10000644_pt1 | contig 41777 bp, 31 predicted proteins | sample IncBWH4MmetaG_FD_155471 | JGI IMG/M metagenome (GOLD analysis project Ga0210408, IMG submission 155471) | Forest soil microbial communities from Barre Woods Harvard Forest LTER site, Petersham, Massachusetts, United States - Inc-BW-H-4-M | ecosystem: Environmental > Terrestrial > Soil >...
CGCGACGCACCGCGATTTGATACGTGCCGATTTTGTTGGCGGTATCGCCGTTCGCGGCGATGCGATCGGCCCCGGTGACGACTGCCCCCACTTTTCCCGTTTTCAGGAAATGCCCGACCATATTGTCGGTGATGAGTGTGAGCGGAATGCCGCCGCGTTGCAGCTCCCAGGCGGTGAGTCGCGCGCCTTGCAGATAAGGGCGCGTCTCCGGAACCAGGACATGGATTTTTTTCCCTTGCTCGAACGCCACGCGAATCACGCCCAGGGCCGTGCCGATACCGCCAGTGGCCAGCGCACCGGCGTTGCACTGCGTCATCACGTGGCCTTCGCGCGGCATGAATTCCGCGCCGTAGCGGCCGATGGCTTCGTCCGTGGCTTTTTTCTCGAGATGCACTTGCTGCGCTTCCGCGACAAGGGCCTTCTTGATCTTGTTTAAGTCAGAGGATTGCGCCGCGAGCTCCGCGAAGCGCGCCTTCATACGCTCGATGGCCCAGAACAGATCGACGGCAGTGGGCCGCGTTTTGGCCATGACATCGCAGATTTTCGAAAATTCCTCGCGCAAATCGGCAATGGATTTCGCCGGGGAATGCAAAACCCCCAGCGCCACGCCCATCGCTGCGGCTACGCCAATGGCGGGCGCTCCGCGGATAACCATTTCGCGGATCGCTCGGGCTACTTCGCGATAGTCGGTGTACGTGTGGGAGATTTCCTCGGCGGGAAGCCGGCGTTGGTCGAGCATGACCACACCGCGCTCGGTCCATTCAATAGGTTGGGCTACATACATTAACTGTTCTTCCTCAACCGCGAATCCAGGGAAACAACGCCGCCAACGCCACAAGTACATTGTAGCGGACACGTGGACGAAAACGAATTCCGCTACGGCGTGGAGATTCTAGTGAACCCATGCGTGCCGATGATCGTGGCTACCGCGATCATGGAGTTGTACCCGAGATGCAGCAGGAAGCTGGCGACCACGGTGCCCGTGTAAGCGCGGGCGAAAGTGAAGATGATGCCCACCAGGATCAGCAGCCCGACGATGCCCCAGGTCCAGGCCAGCTGCGCGCCGTGCATCAGCCCAAACAGCACTCCGGTAAGCAGAATGCCCGGCAGGATGCCGAACGATTTCGCGAAAAGCGGATAGAGATAGCCGCGAAAGACCGTTTCCTCCACCAGCGGAGCCACGAAAACGGCCATGGCCATTAACAGCATCGCGCTGCTGCGATTCTTCAGGATCTCCTGAATAGGCATCTTGTCGTCGGTGTGCACCTGCGAACTCACGATAAAAACGAAAATGGCCAGTCCACAGCCCGCGAGAAAGTACGCCCAGGGATTGGCCTTGCCGGTGGAGAGGTTCACGTGCAGTTTTTTCCACCCCAGCGAGCGCCAGAACGGCTGACCGCGCAGCACGCCCAGCGTCACGTAGAGAAATAGAAAGATTGCTCCATACCACAAGAGATTGCTGCCGAACAGAAACTGCGGCTTGTTCAGCAGGTAACGCTCAAGGTCCTTAGCCTGCATGGTGCCAGGCGGCGCGTAGTACAAAATCAGCGCCGTCTGCACCAGGAAAAAACTGGAGAGCGCGAAGAAAATGAACACGAAGAAATGCGGCCACGACCAGGAAACGCGCAGGTCTTCGGGCAGGACGCGGCGCGGCATGTAGGAAGACGGTGTGTAGGAAGATGGTGTGCTTGCCGCGTAGCTGATGGGATCGCCAGCCAGCCCGGAGTTCGCATCTTCCGCTGAAGCGGGTTCCGCAGGAGCAGTTTCGGCTGCGGCCGGAATCAAGGACTCCTGTTCCGGGGAGTCGTGCGGCGTGTTGTCGAAAAGGGTCATCGAGTTTTTTCTTTTGCTTTCTTGCGCGGCGCAATTCGAGGCCAGCCGCTGGCCAAAGCAGCCGCTACCAGCGGCAGGAGCAGTTCGTGATGGCCTGTGATGGCATAGCCGCGCGACTCCTCTTCTTTTCCTTTGCGGCTATGCGCGGAAGCTGTGGGACGCCTCACTACATTCTGCAACGGACGGTAGTGCTGAATAAAGTCGAAGTTGGCGGTCGTAATGGGGCGAAGAGGAACGCCAAGATTGCGCACGACGGCCACAGCTTTCAGGAAAACCTCGGGGAGCACAACCGCCGAGCCCCAATTTAAATAGATGCCGCCCGGGTGCATTTGTTGCACCAGCGAACAAAACAAGCGAAAATCCAGATGCGTAGCGGAGCCGAGAGCCGCCCCGTCTGCCGTGCGGTGCATATGCGGTATATCCGTGCCAATAGCAAGGTGCACCGTAACCGGGATGCGCAGCTTGTAAGCCGCGGCCAGCACGCTGAAGCGCGCATAAGGAACATCGATCACCGCATTGTCCAGAAATTGCCCCGCAGCTTCGCCGTAGCCCAGCCGCGCCCGCATAGCCACTTTCGCGATCTGGTTGAGATACTCGCCGGTTTCCGCAGCCATGCCAAAAGCTCCTTCGCCGAGTCCCGTTTCGACATCTTCGGAAGTGTTGCCAACCAGCGCAATCTCAAAATCATGGACCAGCGCCGCCCCATTCATGGCTAGCGAGGTGATGAAGCCGCGCCGCATAAGATCGATGAGCAAAGGCCCCAGCCCCACCTTGATCACATGCCCACCGATGCCCCAAAGAATGGCCCTGCGTTTCTTGCGCGCCGCGTGGATAGCAGCAAGGAGGTTGCGCAGGTCAGCGGCAGCCAGAAAGTTAGGAAGCGAAGCAAGAAATTTGGAAAGCGAGGGATTAGCAGCCGGATCCTTGGCAAAATCGCGCACGCTGACCTTGCTCTTGCGGGAGGAGAGTGGGTAGGTGTGGAGGTTGGTTAGGGTGATGGGGCGGGTGAAGTAGATACTCATTTAGGCGGATTCACTCTAAGGCGAAGGACGGAGGGGTGCAAGTGAAAGGAACCAGAGAAGTAGGGGTCAGTTTCCGATTACCGACTTACCGGGCGCTACCCTTTCCTTCTCTCCGCCGAGCGACTGCAAACCCGATTACTGCATAGAGCGCCGCATTCAGGAGCCCGACTATCACTAAGTTAACTTCGAGGCCTGCAGGGGTGCCGTATTCACAGTCAATGCACCAAGCGAACACGAGAAGAGGAGGACAGAGAATGATGTTCACCAAAACCAAGGCAACGTCTTGAAGCTCAAAGGGCTTCGTATAATCCTTGTACACGAAGAGGACATAAAACCCGGCAGTGATTGCGAAGCCGAGCACGGCAAAACCGACGATTGTTTTCCAACGTTTGCCCATCGCAACAATTACAGCGACTGGTGACCCTGCGCTTCCACAGTGTCTCCCTCTTAGAGATATGAATGCACGATGTAGTTCCGGAACGTGCACCGATACGGCAACTCCTGATTAACGCGCTAGTCGGAAACTGCCAAGCGCGCCCTCGCCCTCTCTCAAGTGCACATTTGGCTTATTTTGCGGCGGTGTTGTGTCCATTAGGGCTGATGCCGAGGACGCGGGATAGGGCTTGACCGGTGTAGGACTTCTTGGTGCGGGCGACGGTCTCGGGGGGGCCCTGGGCTACTATGCGGCCACCGCCTTCGCCGCCTTCGGGGCCTAGATCGATTATCCAGTCGGCTTGTTTGATCACGTCGAGGTGGTGCTCGATGATTAGCACCGTGTTGCCTAGCGAGACCAGGCGCTGGAGCACGTCGAGGAGTTTGCGGACGTCGTCGAAATGCAAGCCGGTGGTGGGTTCGTCGAGGATGTAGAGCGTGCGGCCGGTTTGGCGCTTGGAGAGTTCGCGTGCGAGTTTGATGCGCTGGGCTTCACCCCCGGAGAGGGTGGTGGCGGACTGGCCGAGCTGGACGTAGCCGAGGCCGACTTCGACGAGCGTGGCGAGTTTTTGCTGAATTTGCGGGATTTTGTCGAGCAGCTTCAAGGCTTCCGACGACGGAAGATTCAGGACGTCGGAAATGGAATGGCCTTTGAAGCGCACGGCGAGCGTTTCGGAATTGTAGCGCCGCCCGCGGCACACCTCGCAAGTGACGTACACGTCCGGAAGGAAATTCATTTCGATGCGCCGCAACCCATCGCCCTGGCAAGCCTCGCACCGCCCGCCTTTGACGTTGAAGCTGAAGCGCCCAGGACGATAGCCGCGCTCACGCGATTCCGGAAGCATCGCAAACAGCTCGCGAATAGGCGCAAACACTCCGGTGTAAGTGGCAGGATTCGAGCGCGGCGTGCGCCCAATAGGCGCCTGGTCAATCTCAATGACTTTGTCGATCTGATCAGCGCCAACGATCTCGCGATGCGCGCCAGCCGGTTCCTGCGACCGGTAAAGTTTCTGCGCCAGCGCGCGATAGAGAATGTCGTTGACGAGCGTGGATTTGCCGGAGCCAGACACGCCTGTGACCACGGTAAGCAAGCCAAGGGGAAGCGTCACGTCGACATCCTTCAGATTGTTGGCACGCGCGCCGAGAATCTGGATGGCTTTGCCGTTCGGGCTGCGCCGTTTTTCCGGCACGGGAATTTGCGCCGCGCCGCTGAGATAGCGCCCCGTGAGCGATTCGGCGCTAGCCGCGATCTGGTCCGGCTTGCCCTGTGCGACCAGGTAGCCGCCGGCATCGCCCGCGCCAGGCCCAAGGTCGACCACGAAGTCCGCGCGCCGAATGGTATCTTCGTCGTGCTCGACCACGAGCACCGTATTGCCGAGATTGCGCAGCTGTTCGAGCGAGCCGAGCAGGCGATCGTTGTCGCGCGCGTGCAAACCGATGGACGGCTCGTCCAGAACATAGAGAACGCCGCGTAGACGTGAACCGATTTGCGTCGCCAGGCGAATACGCTGCGCCTCGCCGCCAGAGAGCGTCGCCGCCGAGCGGCTAAGGCTGAGATAGCCGAGACCTACGGCGAGAAGGAAATCGAGCCGCTCGGCAACTTCTTCGAGCGGGCGTCCGGCAACTTCGCGCTGGCGCGGAGTGAGCTGCGCAAGAATCTTGTCGACCGCGGGGCGCGCGGCGGCCAGCGAAAACGCCGTGAAATCCGCAATGGACCAGCCGGCGAGCTTCACGGCGAGCGATTCGGGACGTAACCGCTTGCCGTGGCAGACGCTGCACAGCGTCGCGGACATGTACTGCGTCATCCACTCGCGATAGGAGTCGGAGTTGGATTCCTGGAAATTGCGGTCGAGGAATTTGAGCACGCCATGGAAGCGGAAGCCTTTTTCGGCGCGGATCTTTTTACCGGCCGCATCCGTTACGGTTGCTGAGGCGGCCTTGCCATTGGAAGGCGGCCAGCCGTACAAAATAAGGTTTTGCACGCGAGTGGATTGCTTCTCGAAGGGAACTTGCAAGTCGAAGCCGTGCGCATACGCGCCAAGCTCAATGGTGCGCCTGAGCAGCGCGGAGCTGGAACCCGGCCCGAGGCCACCGTCAAAGAGCGGGCGAGTCCAATCCACGATAACGCGCGCGGGATCGAAATCGTATTTGGAGCCGAGACCATTGCAGGCCGGACACGCGCCATAAGGAGAGTTGAAGCTAAAGGATCGCGGCTCGAGCTGCGGAACGGAAATACCGCAATCGGGGCAAGCAAGCTTCTCCGAGAAGACATGGTCCTTGCCGCCCACGACAGACACGGTGACGAGGCCCGCAGCCAGCTTGAGAGCTGTGGTGATGGACTGCTCAAGGCGCGAAGCGATGCCCGGCTTGACCAGCAGTCGATCGATGACCACCTCGACAGTGTGATTCTTGCGCTTGTCGAGGGTCGGAGGCGCGTCGAGCGGGTACAGCTCGCCATCGATGCGCACGCGAACGTAGCCATCCTGCGCGAGCTTCTCCAGCTCCTTGCGATACGCGCCCTTTCGCCCGCGCACGATGGGCGCGAGGATCATGATGCGGTCGTCGGTTTTGCAGAGGTCGCCGTTGAGGATGGCTTGCACGATCTGGTCGCTGGACTGCCGCGTAATGGGCTTGCCGCAATTAGGGCAATGCGGAATGCCGATAGAGCTATAGATAACCCGAAGGTAATCGTAGATTTCCGTGATGGTGCCCACGGTGGAGCGCGGAGAACGCGTCGTGGTCTTCTGCTCGATGGCGATGGATGGCGAAAGTCCTTCAATTACATCGACTTCGGGGCGCTCCATCTGGTCCAGAAACTGGCGAGCATACGCGGAGAGGGATTCGACATAGCGGCGCTGTCCTTCGGCATAAATCGTGTCAAAGGCGAGGGAGGACTTGCCGGAGCCAGAGAGCCCGGTAATGACGGTAAGGGAGTTTCGGGGGATTTCGACGCTGATATTCTTGAGGTTATGCTGGCGCGCGCCGCGGACTACGAGTTTCGTCAGGCCCATGATTCCGAAAGCTCCCTCCACAGGAGCCAGCCCGCAGTAAGCGGGCCCTGGCGCACAGTGGGTACACTGAGGCCAGAATAACTTTTCACAATAGCAGGCGCGCCTTGCCGGGGTCAACAAGGCGGGGCAAGGCGAGACAGCCAGCAACTTGCCGAAACGGCGAGGGGCCCCTTGGAGCTTACAGTGAATGCAGTAGAGCGTTTGGACTGCGGGTAAATTTTGGCGGGGGGTGGGGCGTTTTTACGTGGATTTAGCCAGCAACATGAGAAAAACAAAGGGGTTACGGATGGCGTTTGGTTTGCACCCCAGAGGCTGTGGGGGACGCGAGCCGAGGATCCCTTTAGGGGATTGAGGGCTGGGCCGGTTCGCTCGTCCCCCTTTTTACTTTCCCTCCTTCGATTTCCCTTCTACATCCGCAAAAATGGACGTGGGTTACTTCTCAAATTAAGAATGCCAAGAGCAACAAAAGGCCGCGAGGCGGCAGAGCTGTGCGTGGTTGCGGAGCGCGAAAGACTAGGTCAGGACCTGGGAAAGGCTACGTCCAGGGGCGGGAGATGTAATCGCTCATGGTCATGAAGAGCATGATGGCGAGCCAGAAAACGGACGCGATGATGACGAGTTGCGTGCGTTTGGGGCTGTATTTCGCGTGCATGAAAAAGAGGACGACGAGTGAGGCTTTGAAGACCGCGATGGTGAGCGCGACGATGATGTTCAAGCCGGAAAAGTATTGGTTGAGGTCGACCTCGGCGGCGGCGACAGTCAGAAAAGTGCAGATCATGAGAATGCCGAATATGGTGAAGTAGACCTTTGGTGAAACAATGTGATGTTCCGACACGCGCTTACCTTTCCGCTGAATGCTGTCAGTGGCGATCGATCAAATAGAGCAACGGAAACAAGAAAATCCAAACGATATCGACGAAGTGCCAGTACAGCCCGATGTTCTCTACGGGAGTGTTGTACTCCGGCGTGAAGCGCCCTCGCACCGATTCCTTGATGAGCCAAATGAGCAGGCCAGCGCCAATGATCATGTGCAGGGCGTGCAGGCCGGTCATGCCAAAGTAAAGCGAGAAGAAAAGCTGGGTGTGAGCATTGGTGGCGACGTCGGCACCGGGTTCGAACTGGAAATTCCATCCGGGGATGTGATGCTCGACGTATTTGTCGTGATACTCGATGGACTTAATGCCGAGAAAGACAGTGCCGAGAACCAGAGTGGCGACGAGGAACCAAGTGAGCGCTTTTTTCTTACCGGCCTGAGAGGCCCAGACAGCCATGGCCATGGTTAAGCTGCTGCCGATGAGAACAACGGTGTTGATGGCGCCCCAGGACAACCTGATGGTCTTGCTGGCTTCGCTAAAAATGTCGGGATAGGTGGAGCGATTCAGCGTGTAGGTCATGAACAGGCCGCCGAAAAAAAGCACTTCGGTGGACAGGAAGATCCACATGCCCAGCGAGGCGGTCTCCCGCTGCTGCTCCAGCGTTCTATATTGCTCGAACAGTTCTCCGGTGCGGTGCACGCGGCAGCTCCTCTAGAGTTAGTCGTCTCCGTGCGCGGGCGACGGCGCACCTTTTATTGCCAAACCAAGATCCGGACGGTTGTCGTAGTCGTACGGCTCCCAAGTGACTTCGGGCGTGACTTCGAAATTTTCGGTGGGCGGCGGCGAGGGTGTTTGCCATTCGAGGCCCGTGGCCGGCCAGGGGTTCGGTCCGGCTACCGCGCCGTAGCGCATGGACCAGGTAAGGTAGATCATCGGCAACAGGTAGCCGAGGGCCAGGATGGAAGCTCCGGCGGTGGACATTACATTAAGCACTTGAAATTCCGGGGGATAGCTGGCGTAGCGGCGCGGCATACCCATGTATCCAAGAATAAATTGCGGAAAGAATGTGAGATTGAAGCCGAGGAAAAGAGTTACAGCGGCGACACGCGCAAGAAATTCAGGATAGAGCTTGCCCGTGATCTTGGGCCACCAGTAGTGCAGGCCGCCAACGTAGCCCATCACTGCGCCGCCGACCATAATGTAGTGGAAGTGAGCGATCACGAAATAAGTGTCGTGGAGGTGAATGTCCAAGCCGAGGCAGGCGAGGAAGAGGCCGGTGAGGCCGCCGATTAGGAAGAGGCCGATAAAGCCGAGAGCGTAGAGCATCGGAGTGTCATAGGAAATCGAGCCTTTGTACAGCGTGGAGGTCCAGTTGAAGACTTTCACGGCAGAGGGAATAGCGACGAGATAACTCAGCAGGGAGAAGGTGAGCGCCGCATAGGTGGACTCGCCGGTTACGAACATGTGGTGGGCCCAAACAAAGAAGCCGATGACGGCAATGGCGATACTGGAGCCGGCGATAAAGGTGTAGCCGAAGATAGGCTTGCGCGCGAAAGTGGGGATGATTTCGCTGATAACGCCCATGGCCGGCAGAATCATGATGTACACGGCGGGATGGGAGTAAAACCAGAACAGATGCTGGAAGAGAATGGGGTCGCCGCCGAGCGCGGGATTGAAAAAGCCCAGGTGAAACATGCGCTCCATGCCGGCAAGCAGCAGGGTGATGGCGATTACCGGAGTGCCCAGTATGAAGATGATGCTGGTGGCGTATTGCGCCCACACGAAGAGGGGCAAGCGGAACCAGGTCATACCCGGGGCACGCATGGTGTGCACGGTGACGATAAAATTCAGGCCGGTGAGGATGGAGGAAAAGCCGTTGATAAAGACGCCGATCACAGCGGGCGTGACAGCGGAATTGGAATAGACGCTGCTTAGCGGCGTGTAAAAGGTCCATCCGGTATCGAGGCCGCCGGTCGAGAAGGAATAGAGAACGAAGCTGCCGCCGACGAGATAGATGTACCAGCTCAGGAGATTAATCTTCGGGAAGGCGAGGTCTTTGGCGCCAATCATAATGGGCAGGAGGAAGTTGCCCAAGACGGCGGGAATCGACGGAATCAAGAAAAAGAAGATCATGGCCACGCCGTGCATGGTGAACAGCTTGTTGTAGGTTTCCGGCGTGACCAACAAGCCTTTGGGGCTAAGCAGGTGAATGCGGATCATGGTGGCAAACGCGCCGCCGATGAAGAAGAAGAAAGTGACCGAGGCGAGGTAGAGCAAGGCGATGCGCTTGTGGTCGGTGGTCAGAAGCCAGGAACGAATGCCGTAGGTGGAGTTCAGATAATGCTCGCGCGGCATTTGGTTGACCGCTACTGGTGTGGAGCTCATAACTATTTTTTCCCCGTGGCCGGCGCAACTCCGGCACCTTTGCTAGGAACCGGCTGCGACTGCAAAGACTTAATGTACTCGGTCAGATCAATAATCTGCTCCTCGGTGAGTTGACCCTGGAAGCTGGGCATCAAGGGTTGGTATCCGGCAACGATTTTAGCTTGTGGACTCAGAATTGATTCGCGGATGTAAGCGTCGTCGGCATTGACGGTAGAACCGTCGGCCAGGAGAACTTTGCCGCCATATAGGCCATTCAGAGAGGGCGCGCGGCCAGTGCCGTTGGCGACATGACACGTGGTGCAGGCCTTCTCAACGAAAAGCTTTTCGCCCGCGACAACGGGATTGGCAGAAGCATCGGAGGAGCCGGAAAGCCAGGCGGCGTAGTCCATCGGCTCCATCACGGTTACCCATCCGCCCATGAGAGCGTGATTTGTGCCGCAGTATTGCTGGCAGAAGAAATGGTAGCGCCCGGCTTTGGTGGGACGGAACCACATGGTGTTGTAGTGCCCGGGAACAACGTCCATCTTGACGCGAAAGGCGGGAACGGAAAAATCGTGAATGACATCTTCGCTGGCGAGGATGAGCTTGATGTTGCGGCCAACCGGAACGTGCAGCTCATTTATCTCGCGCAAACCCGTGGGCTGCTGAACTTTCCACATCCACTGCTTTCCGATGACATAGACGTCCAGGGTGTCCATGGGGACGCGGCGATAGTCCACATAGACGACCGCGCCCCAGCCGAACATGGTCAGCGCCAAGAACAGCGGAACCGCGATCCAGAGAGTTTCCAGCCGCATATCGCCGTGAATGGGAACTCCCACCTCTTCCGGATGTTTGCGGCGGTACTTAAAGAAGAAAAAGATGACGGCAGCGGTGATGGCCACGGCGAAGAAAAGGCAAATCGCGGTGATATAGACCATCAGCGAATCAACGCTAACGGCGAAGTTCGAGGCCTGCTCCGGATACAATGGCATTTCCGACTGCACGGTCTTAGTGTGCTCCTTGTTCCGGGCCACCTTGGAAGGGTGGACGCGAACTAATCGATGCCGCCCGAACATCGCGACGGCGAAAAATCAGTATTCCCGCAACAATGCTGAAAATCGTAAGAATGCCGCCGAGGCGGACAATTTTGAGCACGGTGGCACTATAACGGGCGGTCTCCGGATTGTATTGAAAGCAGAAGAGCAGAAGATGGTCGATGGGCGTACCAATTTTTCCGGCGGAAGCGTCGACCAGACCGAGGCGCACGTCGCGCGAAGGGTACTCGACACCGTAGAAATATCGCGAGATACGGCCATCGGGGGTGATCAGCATAATGCCGCTGGCGTGCGCGAAGAGATTGTGCTTTTCGTCAAAGGAATACCGGAAATTCGCAGCGGTGGCCAGCGCGTGAATGGCATCTTCTTTTCCGGTCAAAAAGTGCCAGCCGGAGGCAGTTTCTGGGCGGCCGTAGCGGGATAGCGCTGCTGTTTTCTTCTGCGCGGCCATCTGCGGTGTTTCGCGCGGGTCAAAGCTGACGAAGATGACTTCATAATCGCGCGCGGCGTTGAACGAGAGCATCTTCAGGCTGCCTACCACGCCCATCTCGACCTGATTGCAGAGCATCGGGCAGCCATAGTAGACCAGGGCCAGCAACACGGGTTTGCCATGAAAATAGTCACGGAGCTGCACATCGCGGCCGGATTCGTCGCGAAAATGCGTGTCCAGGGGCAACTGGGCGTTGAGTGGCGGCTCGAAGCCGACATTCACGAGCTGCGCGGGCAGACCCGAAGAGGATTTGCCGACATTATCGGGAATGGTTTGCGCGCCCCCGGCTACGGAGAGCGCTAGCAACGTGATGCTGGCGGCGATGGCGCGAATACAGTTCATAGCTTTACTTCTTTTTCTCCGCCGGAGGCGTGGACGCCGCCGGCAAACCTTTCTCGGCAATAATCTTCATGGCGTCTTCCACGGGAATCTGGGCGATGCCGCTGTTTTGATCAATCCAGCCCGTTTTTTCATCGGCTTCCCTATCTTCCAGCATTTTCTCGCGCAGGTCATTTTGCGGGTCGTTGCGGTGACCGGGAACGCCTTGCAGGCGAGGCTCCGGGGGCATGGTCAGATAATCCTTGCCCATTTCCGCGCGGACGGGCGGAGGCGGCGTGTCCGATTCCACGGCCAACTTTGTGGTGGCACGAAGAATGAAGACGCACACGAGATACGAGAGAATCACGGCGATGGCCAACACCGCCAGGTAGCTGTAAATCGTGCGGGCTTTGACGTCGCGGGTTTCAAACGCAACGGTGTCGTGCTCAGGGAGCGCCCCGGCGTTGTGAGCCGAATTGTGAGACTCAGTGCTCATGGGTTGCAATGGCCTCCGCAAGATGGGGGTCGCCGACAGGAAGCACAGGAGCTTGTTTCAGGTTTCCGGCGAAGAAAAAGAACCACAGACCGCCGAGGGCGAGCGCGGCAGCAAGGTCCCAGATGTTCGGCAAAGCCCTAGCCGTAAACTCCGGGCGAATCATCCAGAAAAGGTCCACCAAGCGCATAAGGATCAGCCAAATGGCCACGGCTGGCAGGACCTTGGGATTGCGCTTGAGATCCCGCGAAAGCAGCAAGAAGAACGGGACAAAAAAGTGGAAAACGACCACGATGACCGCAACCACACCCCACTGGCTGTGCAGGCGCGAAAAGTAGAAAGAGATTTCCTCCGGCTGATTGCCTGACCAAATGATAAGAAGCTGGGAAAAGTCGAAATAAGCCCAGAGCATCAAGAAAGCGAGCAGGAGTTTACTCATATCGTGAATGTGGCGCGGCTGAAGAACGCCGGAGAGCGGGCCGGTGCGCGAGAGCAACACTACTATAGCAATCATCAAGGACATGGAAGAGATGAGCTGGCCGGCTACGAACAAGAAGCCGTAGATCGTGGAGGCCCAGTGGGGTGAGAGGGACATCACCCAGTCGATGGCGGCAAAGCTCATTACGAAAACGTAGAGGATAATGCCGGGCCCGGCCATCATCTTGAAACGGCGGCGGACAGACGCGTCCTCTGGATTGCCATCTTGTTCGCGGGACCAGCGGTTGAAGAGGAAGACCAGAATGCCCCAGATGGCGAAGTAGATGATGGCGCGGACGCGAAAGCCATTGGGCGTCAGATACGAGCGCTGGAATTCGGAGAGGGCACCTTCGCCCGAGCGGGGCGCGTTGAGCCATGCGGCGTAAAGATACTTCATGCCAAAAAAAATGGGGACGAAGAGCACGGCGACGACAGCGAGGACTCGGGTGGCGGACTCCAGCGGGCGGCGAATGATGATGCCCCAATTGCCGCCGGTCAGATGCTGCAGCATCAGGAGACCGAGCGAGCCGAGCGAGAGACCCAAAACGAACATGAAGGCGAGGAGATAGGAGGGGTAAAAGCGATCGGGAGCTTTGACGATGCCGATGAGGCAGATCACGACACCGATCACGCCGGCGACGAGCGCGCGCTGGCGGATGCGGTCGATACTCTCGGGCGTCTTGTAGTCCTGCGCGGTCATTCCGTCTTTCCTCCGGGGGCGCCCTCGCCGTGGGCTTCCGGTTTTTTCTCTGCAGGCGGATGCAGGATTCTTTCGCGAAGGTCTGGCGGAAGGTCCGAAATTTTGGCGTTGCGGCTCAACTGCAGCGCGCGGACGTAGGCAACAATGGCCCAGCGATCGCGAGGCGGAACCTGCGCGGAGTAGGAGAACATGGCGCCGAAGCCGTTGGTGATGACGTCGTAGATGTAGCCGTTGGGGACCTGGCGCAAACGGTCCTGGTGATAGGAGGGCGGATGCTTCATGCCGCGGAGGGCGACGATGCCGTTGCCGTCGCCCTGCAAACCGTGGCAAGGCGAGCAGAAAATCCTGTAACGGTCTTTGCCGCGTTCGAGAAGCTGCATGTTGAGCGGCAGCGGAAAGGCATTGGAGTCCTTGGGTACGAGCAAGTCATCGTCGGCCACGGAACCGCGCGCTACGGTATTTTCGACCAACGGACGAGCGGAGCGGCCGTCGGTGAAGAAATCGGAAGGCCAAAGCGGCCGATCCTTGGGCTGCATGGCCATGTCCTGTTTCAGGCTGCAGCCGGCCAGCAAAAAAAGTGAAGCGGCGAACGAGAATCGGAATGGCAATGAGTTAGTCATCTTCGACCTCGATGACATGCGTGGCGTGAAGCCCCTGAAGAAAACGCGCCGATTCGGAGATATTGAATTTGGGATCGCGCGCTTCGATGCACAGGAAAAACCGGTCGCTGGTAGCGTGCTTTACGAAACGTTGCACATTGAAGAGGGGATGATGGGGACGCGGCAGCCCGTTCAACGCGAGCATGCCGAATACCGCAGAGAGTGCGGCGCCAAGCACGGTGAGTTCGAAGGTGACAGGAATAAAGGCGGGCCAACTGTTTAACGGACGTCCGCCGACGTTCACGGGATAGGCGATTGCGGACGCCCATAACTGAAAGAAAAAGCCGCCTAGACCACCTGTGAGGCCACCGATCAACGTGATCAGAGGCACGTTGTTTCGCTTTAGAGCCAGGGCCTCGTACAACCCCTCAACCGGAAAAGGTGTGTACGCTTCGATCCTTCGATAGCCGGCCACGCGAGTTTTTTCCACGGCGTCGATAAGGTCGTGCTCCGTCGGGAACTCGGCCACCAGTCCGTAAATGTGCGAGCGATGTTCCATTACTCGTGATCCTCGGAGGTCTCGGCGACCAGCTCACGCATCTCAGCGATCGAAATCGCGGGCATCAAACGCACAAAGAGGAACAGCAACATCACGAAAAGACCAATCGTTCCGGCGAACGTCGCGTAATCCCAAACCGTAGCTGAATATCGTCCCCAGGCAGATGGCATAAAATCTCGCGTCAAACTGATCACAACGATCACAAACCGCTCGAGCCACATGCCGAGGTTAACTATGAGCGACAACACAAAAAGCAGCGCGACGTTGGCGCGTGCCTTACGGAACCACAGCAACTGCGGGGTAAGAATGTTGCACAGAATCAGCGCATAGTAAAAGTGACTGTACGGGCCATGGAAGCGCATGTTCGTGAGGTAGAGGTCGAATTTGTTTCCGCTATAAATAGACATGAAAAATTCGAAGAAGTAGCCGTAGGCCACGATGAGGCCGGTGGCGAGCATTACCATCGCCATGTTCTCGAGATGACGCATGGTGATGAAATCTTCGAGGTCGTAAGCCTTGCGCAACGGAATGGCGATGGTGAGCACCATGGCGAAGCCGGAGTAAATCGCGCCGGCAACGAAGTAGGGCGGGAAAATAGTAGTGTGCCAGCCGGGAACGATAGCAACGGCGAAGTCGAAGCTCACGACAGTGTGCACGGAGAGGACGAGAGGCGTTGCGAGCCCGGCGAGAAGAAGATACGCGGATTGGTAGCGGTGCCAATGACGTGCGGACCCGCGCCAACCCATGGCCAGCATTCCGTAAATGATTTGCATGGGCTTCTTCAAGGCGCGGTCGCGAAGGGTAGCAAGGTCGGGTATCAGGCCGACGAACCAGAAAAGCAGGGAGACCGTACCGTAAGTGGAGACCGCAAAGACGTCCCAGATGAGCGGGCTGCGAAATTGCGGCCAGAGGCCCATCGTGCTGGGATACGGGAACATGTAGTACGCCATCCACGGACGACCGGTGTGGATAAGGGGGAAGATGCCGGCACAGGCCACGGCGAAAAGGGTCATTGCCTCGGCGAAACGGTTGATGGACGTGCGCCATTGCTGGTTCAACAGAAAGAGAATGGCGGAAATCAGGGTGCCAGCGTGGCCGATACCAATCCACCAAACGAAATTGACGATGGCGAAGCCCCAGCCGACGGGAATATTGATGCCCCAGATTCCGACACCTTTGATGATCAGCCAAGCCAGAGCGATGGTGAGTATCATCACCATAGTGAAAGAAAGAGCGAAACCGGCTACCCAACCCAGGGAAGTGGGGCGGGTTAAAACGATGGCGCTGATTTTATCGGTGACGGAGGCATAGGTATACCCCGGCTCAATAACCGGTGAAACCGGTTGCTCGTCCGCGGCGTTGTAGGGCGGACGCGTGCTCATGCCTTCTCCATTTCGGGATTAGGATTGCGCACGGCGGCCAGGTAGGTGGTGCGAGGCCGGGTGTTGAGTTCGCCGAGAACGTTGTAATTGCGTTGCTGGGCCTTCAGCTTGGCCACGCGGCTGTTGGGATCATTGGCATTGCCGAAGACGATGGCATCGGCGGGGCAAGCCTGGGCGCAGGCGGTGATGATTTCGCCGTCGCGAATCTCACGATTTTGTTTTTCCGATTCGATGCGGGCATTGTTGATGCGCTGCACGCAATAGGTGCACTTTTCCATAACGCCACGGCTGCGCACGGAGACTTCGGGATTGCGTTGAAGCTTGAACTGTGGAGTTTCCCAATCCTGGAAGCGCAGGAAATTGAAGCGGCGCACTTTGTAGGGGCAGTTGTTGGAACAGTAGCGCGTGCCGATGCAGCGGTTGTAGACCATGTCGTTCAGGCCTTCCGCGCTGTGCACTGTGGCGCCTACAGGGCAGACTTGCTCGCAGGGCGCATTCTCGCATTGCATGCAGGGAACCGGCTGGAAAAAGGTTTCCGGATTCGCGAGGGCGTCGTTGACGTTGGTGCGCGGATCGTTGGTGCTCGTGTTTGCGTTGTAATAGCGGTCGATGCGAATCCAATGCATTTCGCGGCCGCGAAGGACTTGGTCTTTGCCGACCACGGGGATGTTATTTTCAGCGACGCAAGCGACGACACAGGCGTTGCAGCCGTTACAACTGCTTAGATCGATGGCCATGCCCCAGGCGTAGCCGGGATACTTGAATTCTTTGTACAGCGACAGGGACTTGGGGGGAGTTTCGTCGCCTTCGTGGGCGAAGCCGGGATTCTTCTTAAATTCCTCAAGCGTGCCGGCGCTGAGAACTTTGCGGCCCTCGATATTGAAGTGATATTGCGTGCAGCCTAGCGAATATTCTTCGCCGGTTTTCTTTACCGATTCCGCGCCGGCGGTAGCGCGCCACAATGCGTCGGACGTGCGCACGGCGTAAGCGCTGAAACCTTTGTTGGTTCCGGTGTAGCCGGCCTTCTTGCGGCCGTACCCTAGCGGAAGAACGACGACACCCTCCGCTTGACCGGGAGTGATCCAGCCCGCAGCGGTTACTTTACTGTTGGAGAGGGCGATGTCCACCACGGTGGAAACGATCTGGCCGTGTTCACCGCCGCGCGCGGCGACGGTGTGCGTTATGCCGAGATTCCACGAGGTATTGGGGCCGACCAGCGCGGCGTTGTCCCAGACCAGCTTGGTGACCGGCTTGGGCAATTCCTGCAACCAACCGTTGTTGGCGAAGCGCCCGTCGTGAATCGTCGGGTCCGGCCGGAAGAGGAACTCGATCTCGCCGGCATTGCCAGCAGGGATGGGAGGCAAGCTGGCGGCGTTGAACTTCGCGGTGATGTTCAGTGGCGGGTAGGCCGTGTTTGCCACGACGCCGTCGTTCAACGTTTTGCGCCAGAATTTTTCGAAATCGCCGGCGGGATTCGCGGCTTTCAGCAGATTTCGCACCGCGTCATACGTGCTCAGGCCGGGCTTGTCGCTGAACGCGGCCAGAACTTCGTAGGCCGAATGCGTGTGATACAGCGGGGCAATCAGCGGCTGGATGACGCTGACGGTGCCATCGAAGGACCGCGCGTCGCCCCAGGTTTCCAGGTAATGCGATTCCGCCACATGCCATTGGCAATATTCGGAAGTCTCGTTGAAATGCGAGCTCAGGTGCATCGTGTGGGGAACTTTGCCCAGCTTCGACGTGAAATCGAAGTCGTGCGGGGCGTCGTAGATCGGATTACTGCCGAGGATCAGCAAGGTGTTGACCTTGCCGGCGTCCATATCGGCGCAGAGTTCGCGCAAGGATTCTAGGTTATTGGCAGGCGCTGCTTCGACGGGTTCGGTGTAGTACACCGCGTTGCCGACATTCCCGAGCGCGGCATTGATGGCATGAACCAGCGCGTGTACCACCGCAGGCTGCTGTTCTCCGGCGACCACTAGCGATCGACGCGGATTCTTCTGCAGATCTTTTGCAACAACATCCAGCCACTTTTCTGTCGCAGGCGAAAGCGATCCGCTGCCGCCCAGGCCCAACTTGGCCGCAAGAGCGCGCGCAAACTGCTCGACCTCGACGAAGCGAAGGGGCAGCCGGTGGTCGGCGCTGGAGCCGGTGACGGAAGGCGTGGGTTCGACGACGTACAAACGGTTCATCTCGCTGCCGGCGCGATCGGCCAGCGCAAACTCATCGAGCTTGCGGCGGCGGTAAAACTCTTTCATGTAGCGGACATGCCCGGGTCCGCTGGCGAGAAAATCGGAATCGAGCGAGAGAATGACTTCCGCTTTTTCCGGGCGGTAGACGGTGTTCACGTAGCGCCCAAAAGCCAACTTGGCGCCGTCGCGCGCGCCGTCGCTGCCGGCAGGCTCCCATTGATGCCATTTTGCTTGGGGATAAAGTTTCAGCAGGTTCAGCAGCTGGTCAGCCAGGCTCGGGGAGGCAATAGTCCCGGTGAGAATGCGAAATCCCGCGCCGTTCGCGGCCTTGAGTTCCGCGCCCATCGCCTGGGCGGCATCCAGGAACGCGGACCAGGTCCGGATCTCGCCCGCGAACGTCACGGTTTGCGCGCGGTCCGGGTCGTACAGATTCAGGACCGAAGCTTGCGTAATGGCATCGGTGGTGCCAAGGCTGGCCGGGTGATCGGGATTGCCCTCGATCTTGGTGGGGCGGCCTTCGTGGCTTTCGACAAGGATGCCGATGGCATCGGCACCGAAGGGCATAGCTGTCGCGAAAAACAGCGGCTTGCCCAGAACCATGCCGTCCGGCTGCTTCACATAGGGCACGATTTGGGTTTGTTCGTTGCTCTTGCAGCCGGAAAGGCCGGCGAATGCCAGGGATGCGGCCATCAATTTAAGGAAGTCGCGGCGATCGACGGCTTCGTCCCATTCCGAAGCCTGTCGCGGGAATTCGCGATGCAGCAAAGCCTCAAAATGAGGATCCTCAGCGAGCTCTTCGATCGTGCGCCAATATTGCGGTCCGCTCTTGGATTGCAGTTTGGCGCGCACTGCCGCCAAGTCCAGCGGGCGCTCGCGCAACGTCAGATCGTCGGCCTGTTCGCTTTCACGCGAATGCTCGTGTGTTTCGTCCTGGTGCATGGAACCGTGAGTATCCTGATCGCTCATACCGTCCGCTATCGATGACAGGTGGAGCAGCTCTGGAGCTGCCCCACGGTTGCAATCTTGTACTCCGCTGCCAGCCGCTTGCCGATTTCCGCCTGGTTTGAGGGAGCCTTCCAATCCATGTTGAAGACCTGGTCGCGTGGACGCAAAACCCTTTCCGGATTGCGATGGCACTCCAGGCACCACTGCATCAGCAGAGGCGACGCCTGAAAAACAAGGGGCATCTGATTGACCTGGCCGTGACACGAAGAGCAGCCAACCCCCTTGTTGATGTGAATGCTGTGATTGAAATAGACGTAGTCCGCCAGGCGATGGACGCGAACCCACTCGATGGATTTATCGGTACGATAACTCTCGCGCACGGGCTCCAGATAGCCGGCATTGTTGAAGAGCACGGAATGGCAGTTCATGCATGTCTTGGTGGGAGGAACACCTGCGGTGGCGGAGGTTTCCACGCCGGTATGACAGTAACGGCAATCGATGCCATCGTCGCCCACATGGTGCTTGTGGCTGAATTGAATGGGCTGCTCGCGCGTGACGTTTTGATTAGTCAAATAGGGAGCGCGGGCCAAGCCCATCACTCCTCCGAGCGCAAGGGCAGCCAGCAGCGCGCCAAAAAAGACACTCACCCTTGAGATGAAGTTCGTGCTGCGGTGAAAAATCTGGGCCATGTCAATTTTGCACTTTTGCGGTGAGCGCAACGAAAGGCAGGGGCACCTGGCGTCCACCTAAACAGATCCGGGAAGTGCAAGCCCGAGTCGTAATTGACGCGATAGTTTCTATCAAAACTTTCGCGAATGCAACTTGTTCCATGGTTGACTTGTTTCTACGAATTGTTCGAACGCTAGAAAAGCCGGCATCTGTTCAAATTCTTGAAAAAAGTCGAGCACACCTTTGGTTACACCAATAGACGCACAAAAGATGCCCCATCCACAAGGCAGTTTCTTTCGTTGCCAGCTTCATCCTCTCAGATGACTTGCACAAGCGCGGCGACACAATTTTTTTCGGACGCATTGCGGAATCCTGACGCGGTCATGCTATCTTAGAAAAACCCTCCGTCGCGCTCGATGTGGCGGAGCCTACCTAGTTCGTTCGGGCCGAAGGTCGGCCGCAAATGCCGCTGGGGCGTGGTCCAACCGGTAGGACACCACACTGTTAATGTGGATGGTGAAGGTTCGAATCCTTCCGCCCCAGCCAAATTTCCCCTCTAGAAATGATGCAATTGCGCGTTTGGGAGGTTCTAATACCGATTGCGCTCCCTTAGTCCCGATGCCGCGTTTCTATTTCCGGCCCAAAATGCATTATCAAAGTCAACCTCAGTTCTGGACGCCCATCTTGCGTACCAAATTCACGGCGGTATACCAATCCGGCGCAGAAGGTCGGCGTAGCGCGGGTCGCTTCGCAGCGGGTCGAGTCGGGGATCCACCCCGACGAAAGGCATTCAATCCGAACGCGCGATAAAGGCTTTCTCGAGCCAGGCGAAGGCGCGCTCGTTATCGCCCAAGGGGGCGTATACGCACGCGACGTTGAAACCACAAATGTACCGTTGCCGCGCCTGGGCCTCGATCGCACTTAGCATCGTCCGAGCCGTGTCCTTCCTGCCTGCCATAGCATACGCAGACGCGACCTGCGCTAGAATCACCGGACTTTGTGCCGATTTTACCGCGCGGTTCGCGGCGGCAATCGCTTCCTCCGGCCGGCCCAACTCCGACAAGGAGAGTGCACGCACCCGATCGTCGCCATTTGTTTCGGCTGATTCAATGGCTGCCTGATAGCGCCGAGCGTTGAAGAGCATGAACGGCAAGCCCATGTGAGGCTGCGGGAAGAACGGGTCGATCTTCTGGAGGCGATCTAATTCCAGAATGGCTTCGTCCGTGCGCCGGAGCGAAACCAAATAATGGGAATACCCGGCATGTGCCCGAGGCAAGTTCGGATTGAGTTCAAGAGCCCGGTGGAACTCGCGCTCGGCGCCGGGCCAGTCCCAGTCAAACGTGAGTTTGACGTAGCCGAGCGAGGCATGGGCTTCCGCGAGCGTTTCGTCGAGTTCAATGGCCCTGGCGGCCGCGGCTTTGGCCTTGGGCATCACCTCGAGCGGAGCCCGCAGATACGTGCTCTGGTCGTAATAGGCGTCCGCAAGGCCTGCATAGGCCAGTGCGTCGTTGGGGTCAAGAGCAAGCGCCTGCTGGAAATACTGGATGGCCTTTTCAATGCTTTCGCCCCGACCCGCAACATAAAGCTCCGCTGGTGTGTGCACGCGGAATTCGTAGAACCCGCGCAGATCGGCCTCGTGCGCTCGGGGATTTACCGGCCGTGCATTGGCCAGTTGAATTTGCTCCTGGGGACTCAGCTTGATTCTGATTTCCGTGGCTATCTGCTCTGCCACTTCGTTTTGCAAGCGCAGGACGTCTCGCAGGTCGCGCTCATACCTCCTGGCCCAGAGATGCCGGTCGGTGGACGCTTCAACTAATTGCGCGGTGATTCGCACCCGCTCACCCGAGCGCTCAACCGATCCCTCAATGACGGCATCCACGTGAAGCTCTCGGGCTATTTCCGGCAGCGTCTTGTTCGTGCCTTTGTAATGCATCGCGGAAGTTCGGGAAATCACTCGCAGCGCGCTGATTTGCCCGAGATCGGTTGTAAGCTCCTCGGTCATTCCGTCAGCGAAGTAGTCCTGCGCGGGATCGCCGGAAAGATTCGCCAAAGGCAGCACGGCGATGGATTTGATTTGCGTCCTCTCGATTTTTGACCGCGAAATGCGCCAGGCGCCAAATGCCACCACCAGAACCGCCGCAACCAAAGCCAGAAACATGCGAAAAGAAAACCGACTTCGCCAGTCCGGGCCTGCCGCCGCGTCAGATGGGGATGCCGAGATGGAATTTGCGCTGGACTGCGCGATTTCTTCTCCCGGAGTCTCTACTGCCGCGAGGAAGCGGTAACCGCGCTTGGGGATGGTTTCGATGTAGCGAGGGATTTCCGAATCGTCGCCGAGGGTGGCGCGAATCTGCTTGATGCAGTTGTTCAGGCCGTGTTCGAAATCGACAAAGGTGTCTTGGCCCCAGATTTCCCGGCAGAGCTCCTGGCGGGTGACCAGTTCGCCCGCACGGCCAACCAGTAGGCTCAAGACGCGGCAGGGTTGCTCGGGCAGACGCACGCGGATGCCGCGGCGGATCAGTTCGTAGGTATCCAGGTCGAACTGAAAGTCTGAAAACAACACGAGCCGCGGGCGGGTATTGCGGTTAGGCATAGGCTCAGCCTAAAGACAGTTCGAACGGGAGAAGCGATTCGAAGAACATGGGAACAGTTCCTTGCCCTGTTTGTCCAGCAGAATTTCGGGATCCCCATTTTCAACAAGGACTTAGCCAAATATAAAAAAATTACCCGCTCCTTATCGACTGCGCATTGACCGCGGCAAGGAGGAGTCCCAAGATGCGCCCCGAAAGCGAAACATCGCCGCTGGTCCCCGTTGCGATGCGTCGGCAAGCAGTTTGGACAGCTTCTTTGTTTTCTTTGTTGCGCGAGCCACCCCGGGCTTTTTTTCGATTTATAGGGTGAGTGCCTGTTCGCAAAAGGGCTCGCCCATTCAGGAGGAAAAGAAAATGAGACGACAGATAGACGTGTGTCTTGTCACTCTCGGAGCCGCGTTGCTGTTCCCGGCAACCCGCACTGCGGCCCAATCCATCAAGTCGCCGCGCACGCCTGGCATGTCCAATTTGCGGCACCGTGGCTTCGCACACTCGGAACGGACTTTGATAAACCAGACCGCTGACCCACGCAGCGGAGCTTTCACGTTCGTTACCATCGATGTGCCAAATGCCACTTTCACGATCCCCACTGGCATCGGCCCGAGCGGAGACGTAGTCGGCATTTACGGAGACGCTTCCTTCATTGAGCACGGGTTCCTTCTGAGCCACGGGACCTTCACGACCATTGATGTCCCCGGCGCCTTGGTCGGCGCTTCCGGAACTTTGCAAACCGAGGCCAATGGAATCAACCCCGCAGGAGACATAGTGGGAGATTACTTCGCTCCGCCGGGTGCTCGCGGCGCTCCGGAATGCCATATCGCCTTTTCGCCTGCTTGCCGCAGAGGCTTTCTGTACAGCAACGGCCAGTTTTCTGACGTGCTGGTTCCGGGGAAGAAAGGATCCATACCCAACAGCATTACTCCCGACGGCACGATCTATGGTTGTGATCACAACGATGACTACTTCGGCTCGATGGTTGGTTTCGGCCGCGCAGCGTTCGGGACTTTCATCACCCTGGACGCCGGAGGTGGAGAATTGCAAGACCCCTGGCAGTCCGTCACGGCTTCCATGAACAATGGCGCAACCCCCAACGGGAAGATCATCGTAGGTCTCTATGCCAATCCTCCCCTCCCGGGTGGCGCCTACCACGGATTCGTAGTTGAAAACGGCAAGTTCGCTCCGTACGACATCCCCGGCAGTGTGCTAACCCAAATTTGGGGCATCAACGCATCCGCGGATTTCGTTGGTCTATATGATGACGCCAATGGCAACGAGCACGGCTTTTTACAGCGCTGGGGTGAGTCCGCGCCAGTCGCCATAGATGTCCCCGGCGATCCACCCTTCAATTCCATATTGACCGACGCCTTCGGCATTAATTCAGCGGGGCATGTGGTGGGCCTGTACATCGACTCCAGCGGGAACTTCCACGGCTTTCTCGCCATTCCCGCAGGCGGCCAATGATAAGAACGCGCGGCTCCAGCGAGGCATGGCCGAGTGAAGTGCTTCGCTCGCGACGCAATACGACAAGGTTTGCCAGGTTTTTGTGATTCTCAGATCACCGGAGGCGTGCGATGACTCACTTTGCCACCGCGAGAGTCACCGTGATCGCGACGGAATCGAGCATCGGCAACTTGATTGGCGACCTGGTCAACGCCGGATGCGTGGACCCCAAGTCGTCTACGGTGTTGGAAGCATTGAGGAATGCCTGTTTTAGAGGGTTTTTGGTTGGCCCCGGTTAGCTTTCGAATCCTTCCGCCCCACCCGATTCTTTCCTTCTTTCCTTCTAGAAGCGATAGTTTCGGCGCTGGTGCAAGTTTGCCGATTTGTGTGATATGAAGGCCGGGGCGATCCAGTCATGAACAAAAGGGTTTTTGTTAAGCTTCTGGCGATGATGGCTTCCAGCCGTCTCATTGCGCCAATGCTTGCCTGGGCGGGCGGCGAAAGGCTTACCAATTGGGCGGGCAATCTCGTATACGGGACGGACCGCTTGCATTCTGCAAGTTCCACTCAACAAGTCCGCTATTACGTCAAGAGAGAAGGCAAGTTGAAGGTGCTTGGCACGCGGCACTGTTTCAATGACATTGCCGATAGCAAACACGGTTTCCTGTCTTTGAAGGCCTTGGACCAGGTGGTCGAGTTGGACACGTGTGCGTCGACGGCGACGGTCGACGCAGGCATAACTTACGGTCAACTATCCCCGTACCTTCACAGCAAAGGGTTTGCGCTGCACAACTTGGCCTCGCTGCCACACATTTCGGTCGCTGGAGCTTGCAGTACGGCGACGCATGGTTCCGGCGAGAAGAATGGGAATCTTGCGACCGCGGTTGCTGGACTTGAATTCATTACCGCGCAAGGGGACCTGCTCAAACTGACCCGGCAGCATGATGGGGAAACTTTTCAGGGTGCGGTCGTTGGGCTTGGCGCGATCGGCGTCATCACTAAACTTACGTTGGATGTTCAGCCGACTTTCATGATGCGTCAGTACGTGTACGAGAATCTGCCGCTGAACGCGGTGAAAGAGCACTTTGACGCCATCGAGTCAAGCGGCTACAGCGTCAGCCTTTTTACCGACTGGCAGAAACAGCGCATGAACGAAGTGTGGATAAAGAGCCGCGTCGAAAATGGGCGATCGTTTGACGCCGGTCCAACCTTTTTCGGAGCTACGCTGGCGACTAAGAACTTGCACCCCATCGCTGAGCTTTCCGCCGAAAACTGCACCGAGCAGATGGGCGTGCCCGGTCCGTGGTATGAAAGACTGCCTCACTTCCGCATGGGCTTCACACCCAGCGCCGGCAAGGAGTTGCAATCGGAATATTTTGTCCCGCGCCAACACGCCGTCGAAGCAATCCTGGCTGTCGAACGATTACGCGATTCCATTAGTCCGAGCCTGATGATTTCGGAAATTCGCGCCGTGGCTGCCGATACTCTCTGGATGAGTCCTTGCTACAAGCAGGCATGCGTAACGATCCACTTCACCTGGAAGCCAGACTGGCCGGCGGTCAGCAAGTTGCTGCCCGTGATCGAAAGAGAACTGGCTCCATTCAAGGCGCGACCCCATTGGGGAAAGCTGTTTAGCACAACTCCGGCTGCTCTGAAAACCATCTACGAGAGACTGCCGGAATTTATTGAGTTGTGCGCGAAGTACGATCCGCACGGAAAATTCCGCAACGAATTCCTAAGCAAGAATATTTTTGGCAGCTAGCTCGAGGCGCAAGAGCGGAGCCGCTAGTGCACTAGTCCTTCGTCGTCGACAAGCCGGCATCGAGCCAGCCCTTCCAGCCGCCGTCCATTGATTCCACGTTGGTGTAGCCCATCTTTTGCAAATTTTCCGCCACGAGCGCGGAGCGAAAGCCGCCGCCGCAATATAGAACGAGCTTCGCCCCGGTATCTGGAATGCGCTGCTCAATGTCGCGCTCGATGATGCCCCGGCCCAGGTGCACGGCATTGGGAACATGCCCTTTCGCCCATTCATTGTCTTCGCGGACGTCGATCAGCAGGAGTTTCTCGCCGGCGTCCATGCGCCGCTTCACATCCGGGACATTGGTTTCTTTGACGCGTTTTTTCGCGTCCTGCACAAGCTTCAAAAATTGCGGTGAATGCGCCATCGATGCTCCATTTCAGAAAATATATTCAGGAAAGCGTAGCACAGTGGCGCGCTCTACGCAGACTTCGGACGAGTTATCGACTCGGAGCCGCAGCGGTTGCCGTGGATTTTTGCTCGCCGCCCTTTGCCGCCAGGGCTCGCACCAGGTTCACCAAATTCCAGCGCAGCTTTTCCGGCACGCGTTCGCCTTCCGCCATCATTTTCCCTTTTCCCTTGGTGATGATGTAGAAGATTTCGCCGTCGCTTAGCTTGGCCAACGTGGCCGCGTCGCGCCAGTCGCGCATGGTCAGCTTCATCGACTCCACTACGTCGCCCTTGCCGTCGCCTTTGGCGCCATGGCACATCTCGCAGTCATATCCAAACACTTTGCGCGCTTCCGCAAGACCTTCCGGGCTGGATTTCACCGGATTAACCCGCGCGATGTCCGCATCGGAAATTTTGTAATCGTCCGTTTTGGATTTATCGGAGCTATCCTGCGCGTTTAGCGCCGCCCAGGCAGAGACCAGCCCTGCAATCAGAAGCACACTGAGCACAAGGAGAGAACGCCTCATACCGCCTCCTACAGATGGATTCGGCCGAAGCAGAGGTTCGGCTCCATTTGAGGCGGATTCTACGCCCGCTACGGGTGTCGCGCCAGTGGATTGAGTCTAGTTGTTGCCTGCAGGTTTACATGGAGGCGCCTGCTTGTCGCTATTGTACAACCGTTTCATCGGCCGGCATCGGCGAAGCCTGCGCGGAAGTGGCCGAGTCCGGGGCTGGCCGGAATTGTGTTACCTCACTCCATATCGCGCCAGTTGGTCCCGACGCAGACTTCCACTTCCAGCGGCACAGATAGCTTGTGAACACTTTCCATCTCTTCGCGCACCAATTTGGCGAGTTCTTTGCGCTCGCTCGATGGCGCCTCGAAGAGAAGCTCGTCGTGCACCTGTAGAATCATCTTGGCTTCGAATTTTTCTTCGGCGAGACGACGGTCGATGGCAATCATGGCCAATTTGATCAGGTCGGCGGCGGTTCCTTGCAGCGGAGAATTCAGAGCGGTGCGTTCGGCAAAATTGCGAATTTGCACCTGCGGCGAAGTGATGTCCGGGATGGGACGAATGCGCCCAAACAGTGTCTTGGCCACGCCGGTCTGCCGCGTTTCCGCCAGCACATTGTCGAGATATTTTTTGACGCCGCGATAACGCTCGAAATAAGCGTTGATGAATTGCGCCGCTTCCTTTTGCGGCACTCCGATCTGCTGCGCCAGACCAAAGGGCGACAATCCGTAAATGATTCCATAGTTGATGGCCTTCGAGGCGCGGCGATGCTCCGGCGTCTGCGCCATCGGACCAACGCCAAAAACCTCCTGCGCGGTGCGCTCGTGAATGTCCTGGCCGGTGCGGAACGCTTCCAGCAGCACCGGATCCTGTGAAAAGTGCGCCATGACCCGCAGTTCGATTTGCGAGTAGTCGGCCCCCAGCAAGATTTTTCCGGGTTCGGCCACAAAGGCCGCGCGAATCTGGCGGCCCAATTCCGTGCGAATGGGAATATTCTGCAGATTGGGATCGGAAGAACTCAGGCGCCCCGTCGCCGCTCCCGTCTGCGAAAAGCTGGTGTGCAGGCGGCCCGTTTCGCGGCGGATTAGCTTCGGCAACGCATCGACATAGGTCGACTTCAGCTTGGCGACTTCGCGATATTCGATTATTTTCGCAGGCAGCGGATGTTGCGCCGCCAAGTCCTCGAGAATATCCGCCGCCGTGGAACGCACCCTCCCACGCCCACGACGCACCGGCGGCTGCAAATTCAGCTTGTCAAACAGAATTTCCGCCAGCTGCGTCGGCGAGTTGACGTTGAACTCTGTTCCCGCCATCTCCCAAATTTCCTTCTCCAGCCGCCGTACCTCTTTTTCCATCGCCACGGACATCGTGTCCAATGCTTTCGGATCGACGCGAATGCCGGAGCGCTCCATTTCCGCTAGAACCGCGGCGACCGGCAGATCAATCGTTTCGTAAACGCTCACCAGTTGTTGCGCCTCTATTTGCGCTCGCAACACCGGAGCCAGCCGCTGCAGATAATCCGCCCGTTCGCCTGGCGCTCCGCCAAGCATGACGTTGAACTGGCGCATGACCACGTCGGCGAAATTATGGTTGGCCGTGGTGGGCCGCAGGAGATAAGAATAAATCTGCGTGGCGTCCTGAATATTGTGCGCTTTGCCGCCCAGAATTTGCAGCACTTTGGGATCGTGCACGATCTTTGGCCGCTTCGTGTCCGCGAGAGTTTGCGCCAACGTGCGTAAGGCTTCGCCTTTTTCGTCAAACCAGGCGGAGCGTCCCTCACCGGCTTTCGACGAGACTTCGATCGACGCGATGCGGGTGCCAAATCCTTCGGCTTCGCGTTCACCTGTCTCCAGATTGAGCCATATGGCCAGCGGCTGCGACGCTGGAAGGTTCTTCAAATACTGCTGGAATTCATTGGTGGAAGCGAATTGCTGGTAATCCGTCGCAACGATAGGGGCGCTCGCAGGAACCGAGGCGGCTACCGCTTCCGACCCCAACTCCCGCAGCAGCGAGTTAAATCCCAGCTCCCGGTACAATGCTGCCAGCGCCGGCAGGTCCGGCTCGCGTCGCACCAGCGAGGGCAGATCAAGCGATACGGCCGCGTCCTGCTTGATTCGCGCCAACTCTTTGCTCATGCGAACAAACTCGCCATGCTTCTGGAGAGCCGTGCGATACGTCGCCCGCGACACTTCCTCCGCGTGGAGCAGGGTCTCCTCGGCGCTCCCAAAGCGTTGAATCAATTCTTTTGCGCCTACTTCGCCGATCGAAGGCGTCCGCCTCTTGGTTACCGGATCCGGAACTTCGTTTGGATCTCTCGCGCCAGGAATGTTGTCGACGCTGTCGCCCATAAGGGCCATGACATCGATCACCCGTTCAGGCGGCACGCCCATCAACTCTTTTACCTTCTCAGCGTCCACGAAAACGTCATTCTTTTCTCCCCCCGTTCCCGGGCGAAGAACATAAATATTCGAGCCGACTAGCTGCATCATGTCTTTGTCGTTGCTGACGATCCAGACGTCCAGGTCTTCGCTGCGCGCTTGTTGCGCGAGGGTGCCGATCACGTCATCCGCTTCGTAACCCTGGAACTCGAGGATCGGAAGACGCAACGCATCGCATAATCTCCGAACTAGCGGCAATTGCTGGACCATTTCATCGGGCATCGGCTGTCGATGCGCCTTGTACTTCTCAAATAGGTCGTCGCGGAAGGTTCTTCCCGGCGGATCGAATACGATCCCCAGATAATCCGGCTTATAGTCATTGAGCAGGCGCCGCAAAATCGTGTTGAAGAGAAAGGGAATTTTGGTGGGAATCCCTGACGGCCCGTTCATACGGTTCATAGGCGCAAAAAACGCGCGGTACACGTGCGCCATGGCGTCTACTAGAAACAGTTTTTTGCGGGGCGCTGCTCGCGGCAGCGTAAGATTTCGTCGCGATGAAGCCATCCTGGCAAGTATAGCAAAGCGCTGCGGCCAACTTTTCGAGCACAAAAAAAAGAGGAGCGCACGGCGCGCCCCTCCCACGACCGGCTCTTTTTTACGCTAGCGGCCGCTGGGCGCAGCAGATGCGGCTTGCGGCTGTACCATCAGTAGCAAGCGCGTGCCTCCCTCGAGATGCACGTTCTTGGCGCTGGAAGTAAGCACCGTTCCTTCGCCATTTGCGTTCGCGCTCAGGCGTAATCCCTCAAACCCGTAAACGCCATGCGCGTGTGCCGGTAGCGGACCCGCGGAATTGGATTCGCCGCTTCCGTTTGCATCACCGCCGTTCGACCCGCCGCTCGGATATGTCTGCGGGGTTGGCGTGCCCTCAGGGCGCGCTCCGCGGCTTCCAGACATGCTTGGGTTATTGCCAGGCGCGCTGGTCGACCCGGGTGCGGTAGCACGTCCTATGTCGGAGCTGTACGCGGCCGACTGTTGCGCAGGCGCTGCGACCGCTTGAATCACAACGTTATTCAGCGGCACCTCCTGCTTGTCCTTCATCACCGCTTTGTCGAATTGAATTGCCAGCATCGCTTCGCCTTGGTCATTCGAACGCGCGGAAGCCTTGGTGATGTGGCCAATAAGCTTGGTACCTTTCGGCAGTATCGTTCGGCCGTCGGTGGATTTCACAGTCTCGGTAATGTGCGCCGTGATTTGCTCCCCGGGTTTCGCCTTCTTCGAATCAACGGAAGAGTTGAGTTCGGCATTGATCACCATACCCCCGGCCAACGATGCCTCACTGCTGGTGGTTTCCGAAGGCTGAGGAGCTTGTGCTGCTGGGCCTGCCGCCCACAGCGTCGCTATCGCAAAGGCCGCTGCGAAACGTTTCATGGAAATAGACCTCCTCTGAGTATGATGCGTTGAAAAGGCTGGGCGCTGGGCCGGATTGGCCGGGTCTAAGGGTTGGGAGAGATATCGTCTAGGTCGAAGTTCTGCGATGCATCAAGATCCGGGTTTGCGGGGGGCTGCACAACAAGAAGCAAGCGCGTGCCACCGTCCAGGTGCATGTACTTTTTCGAGGAAAGCAAAACTGTCCCGTGCGACCCTTCCGAGGTCGGCGTGTACACCTTCACGTCCGGCCGTCCGAACGCTCCTTTGCTTTCCGGCGTGAACATTCCATCCGAATTTAGCTCGCCTTCCGCGGCAGGGGCCGAAAAGAGCGGCGGGCGTAGCCGGCTCCGGGGAGTGTCATAGGTTGCGGAGACGATTAAAGTGTCGTTCGCGGACGCGCTCGAGGTTGGCTCGACGCCCTCCGTTGTCGCTGCTGGAGAGGAATTCAATTCTGCGGAAAGTCCAGTGTCCTTGCTGTTCTCAGTGTCGGACACCGGCGCCACCGACCCCACCGCCAAGGCCTGAATGCCCGCGTTCAAAATAACTTCTTGACCGTCGCGCAGCACCGCCTTATCGAATTGCACAAACAGCGCCGACCCGGCTCGACCGTGGCCGCCGGAAGTGGCTCGCACAATGTGGCCCACTACTTTTGTGCCCTTCGGAAAGATGATCGTCCGCTGGTAAGTGACGTTTTCGGCGACTTCCGCGGTTACCTTATCGCCCGGCTTAGCGCGCCGCGTGTCCAGTGGCTCCAGCAGACTGGCGTTAAACGCCGTCCCAACGCACAGAGGTACAGTGACCGGTGCGGGAGCCGCCTGCTCCTTCGCAGTCGTCTTAGCCGTTAAATCCAAGTCCGGTCCTTGTGCCGCGCCCGCACGCACAACTAAGAGGGCGCCCGCGGTCAGCATACTCGCTAAAGTGATTGCTGCGATCTTCACGACGCTCCTCCTCTCGTGTCTAGCCAAATTTCTAGAAATGCGTGCAGGACTGGCAGAAGGAAAGATTGCACGACATTAACCAAAGCTAAGTACACGATTTTATGGCACTTAGCGTCAGAGGAATCCCGGGCCGGCTATCCAAAATGAGGTCATGGTACTTCAAAAAAGCACGAGTGCGCTACAGCCCCACGTCGTTCTAAGTGGTTGACCCTACGAGCCCTCAGGTCCGCACATCGACAATTCCCAATGTGTTTGCAACTTCCGCAAGAGTGTCGGCCGCCTTCAATAGGTGTTCGCGCTTGTGCGTAGCGCTGACAATCGCACGCAGCCGCGCCTTGCCTTCCGCGACGGTCGGATACCCGACCGCAGGCGCGTACACCCCGGCATCGAAGAGTTTTCTCGAGAGCTCAAATGCTTTCGCAGCATCGCCCACATGAATAGGAATGATGGGGGTCTCGCTCACCTTAAACTGAAATCCCCGCTTCTTCAGTTCCCGCTTGAAAAATTTCGTGTTGGCCCACAGCTTTTTCACCAGCCGTTCCCCCTCCGTGGAATCCAGCAAGGTAAAGGCCGCCTGGCAAGCAGCTGCCGTGGCTGGCGGATGCGAAGTTGAAAACAAGAATGGCCGCGCGCGCAGATACAAGTAGTCGATCAAATCGCGCGAACCGCAAACGTATCCGCCCATGGCACCAATGGCTTTGCTCAACGTGCCGACTTGAATGTGCACGCGGCCATGGCAATTCAAATGGTCGATGCTCCCGCGCCCATTGCGCCCAAGCACTCCCGACGCGTGTGCATCGTCCACCATCATGATGCAGTTGTATTTTTCGGCCAGGTCACACAGCGCGGGCAACGGGGCGATGTCCCCATCCATCGAGAAAACGCCGTCGGTGATGATCAGCTTGCGTCCGTTCCAACTCGCGTTTTCCTGCAAAATGCGTTCGCAATCTCCTACATCTTTATGCTTGAACACTTTGATCGTCGCTTTGGAAAGCCTGGCGCCATCAATAATCGACGCGTGGTTCAGCTCATCGGAGACAATCAAATCTTCTTTCCCCAACACCGCCGACACCGTCCCCGCATTCGCCGTAAATCCTGACTGAAACACCACGCAAGCTTCGACATTCTTGAAGCGCGCAATCTGCTCTTCCAAATCCATATGCAGTTTTATCGTCCCGGCGATTGTCCTCACCGCGCCCGCGCCCACTCCATACTTCCGCACCGCTTCGATCGCCGCTTTGCGCAAGGCTTTGTGCGTGGTAAGCCCTAAATAATTGTTGGAAGCCAGGTTGATCACCTCGCGTCCATCGATGACGCAGACGGGCTTCTGCTCGCCCTCCAGCACACGCAACTTCGGCGCTGTCCCCTTCGCCCGAAGCTCATTCAGTTGATCGCTGACGTACTGCAAGGGGTTCTGTTTGCTCGCCTGCGTAGCCGTATCGGTCATGTCTGCCTCCTCAAAAACGTCGCTTCAGGCCAGGGATTCTTGCTTTTGCGCGTCGTTCCTCGTTTACTTCATTGCGGCCTTAATTCGTCCTTTCTATCCCATCCGGATACATCAAGATCTTCCCCGCCAGGCCGCCCTGCAGCAGCGCAAACGCATTTTCAAATTTTTCCATCGGCGTGCGCTCGCCGAAAAGCGGCTCCAGATTTAGCCGTCCCGCTTTCAGCAGCGCCGTCATCTGTACCCAAGTGCCATACATTCGCCGCCCATAAATTCCCTGCACGGTTGCGCCCTTGAAAATGACGTCGTTCACCAAGTCCAGCGGCACCGACTCCGTCGGTATTCCCAGCAGCGATGCGCGCCCTCCCGCCCGCAGCGCGCGAAATCCCTGCTGAATCGCCGCAGGGTTTCCGGACATTTCCAGCAGCACGTCCACGCCTGTCCCGGTCGTCTCGGCCTTGATCCGCGCCACCGAATCCGTCTCCGCAGGGTTCAGCACCACGTCCGCGCCCATCTTTTTCGCCATCGCGCGCCGCTGCTCGTTGGTCTCGGTGGCAAACACGGTCGAGCTGCCACAGGCCTTGGCGACCGCAATGGCCATCAGTCCGATCGGACCGCAGCCGGTAACCAGCACGGTCCGCCCCGCGATCTCGCCGGCCAATACCGTATGCACCGCGTTCCCCAGAGGATCGAGGATCGCGCCGTAATGTTCCGGAACGGATGCATCCAGCTTCCAGATATTCGACGCCGGAATCTTCACGAATTCCGCAAACGCCCCATCCTGATCAATCCCGATAATGCGCAGATTCTGGCAGATGTGCGCTTCGCCCAGGCGGCACTGATGGCAGTGCCCGCAATTGACGTGCATCTCTGCGCTAACAAAATCGCCTGCCTTGACCGCCGTGACTTCGTCGCCCGTCCGCTCCACGACGCCGCAAAACTCGTGCCCCAACGTGACCGGCGGCTTAATTCGCCCCTGCGACCAGCGGTCCCATCCATAAATATGCAAATCCGTTCCGCAAATCGAAGCCGTGCGCACCCGCACCAACACATCCGCGGGACCGATCGATGGCACCGGCGCATTCTCAAACGAAAGTCCGCGCGCAGCGTGCATCTTGCGCAAAGCTTTCATTGTGGATGGCATGGAAAAGCGGCTCCTGGTGGGACGCAATTCGCAATCGTAGCACACCGTCAGGGAAGTTAGGTTTTCGTCGAATCGGCTTTACGCCGACAAATCTTCCAGTGCTATCCGATTCGTCCGCGGTCCCAATGTGGCCACAATTACGGCAACCCCGGTCATCGCGGCGGCAAGGAGCGCAAAGACGGCCGAGACTCCGTGCATAAGCATGGCCCCAATCAGCAGCGAGGAGAATGCCGCGCTCAGGCGGCTCCAGCTATAAGTGAAGCCCACGCCCGTGGCGCGAATGCGCGTCGGAAACAGCTCGGCCTGAAATGCATGAAATGCCGCGGAGAACCAATAGTTGCAAAGCGTCAGCAGGGTTCCAAAAGTGACCACCGCAAACGGCGTTCTTGTGCTGCCAAAACCCAATCCAAACGCTGCCACCAGCAGTGCCAGCGTCACGATCGTCCATTTCCTCTCCAATCGGTCGGACGTCCAGGCGCACAAAAGCGGTCCCAGTGGCGAGACCAGTGCAATCGCTGTGGTGTATTCGAGCGAGTGCAAAAGCGAGAAGCCCCGCTTTAGCAAGAATGTCGGCGCCCAGTTCGCAAATCCGTAGAAACCGATGGTTTGCAACGTCTGAAACATGATGAGCATTACGGTCCTTTGCAGATAGGGTGGGCGCCACAATTCGGCGAACGTCCCTCGCTCTCGTGAGGAATCCAAGCGCGCGGATTCTTCCATCGCGGTAGCCGGTTGAGCGGGCGCTCGCGAAAGCGACTCCGCCTCGAGCGATTCCAAGACCGCATTCGCTTCCGCCGTTCGTCCCCGGCTCTCCAGCCAGCGCGGCGATTCCGGCAGCCTGCGCCGAAACCACCAGGTCAGCAACGCTCCGCTCGCCCCCATCACCATCACCCAGCGCCAGCCGGCCATCAGAAAATGCGTGGGCACTAGCAAGCGCGACAATAGCGCCGCGACCGGCACGGCCATGAAGCCGGCCACCTGTGTAATCGCCACATACCGGCCGCGCGCATAACTCGGCACGATCTCCGTCACGTACGTGTCGATCACCACGATCTCAGCGCCGATTCCCAGGCCCGCAAAGAAGCGCATGGCGATCAGCCAGTCTGGGGACGGGGCAAATGCAGACGCCAGCGTGAAAATCGAATAGAACAGCAACAAAGTGATGAACGAAACGCGCCGCCCGATGCGGTCGCTGCTCATCCCGAAGAAAATCGTTCCAAAGAACATTCCGAGAAATCCGGAGGCCACAAAAAAACTGAATTGTTTCAAGGAAAGAAAGCCCGATTGCTGCAGCGCCGCACCGATGGACGCGACGACGAAGATATCGTAGAGATCGAAAAAATTTCCCAGCGAAACCAGCGTGATGAATCGCCGATGAAACTTCCCTAGTGGCAGCCGCTCAATGCGGGCCGCTATTGGTGGGCGACCGTGCTGCGGAATCGAGGCCATCCCCTATTTCGCCGGCTCCACGACGCCGATTTTCTCCAACGCCAGCAAGTATTCCAGCACCATCTCCACGGGCACCGGCCCGTATTCCGCCGAAACCGCGTCACGAATCTCCTGCGCGTTGCGCTTGCCGTTCGCGAAATTCAGCACCTCGTACGCGTATTCCTCGCCGCTGCCCCATAATCCCTCATAGCTGAGCAGCTTCGGCGTCGCGATGCCGGCAGCCTTTGCGTGTTCGGCAAAATAGTCATACCCGAACACTGCCAGCGGTCCTTTCGGTTCTGACCCGCGCTGCCACAGCTTGCGATAATCTCCGAGGAACATCTCCGTTCTGACGGCGCGACCACCCATCTGCATTTCGAGCGATTGCGCATGCGTCCATTCCATCTGCCGCCAGTCTGGCGGCACGGTTGCGAACCACTGAATTGAATCCACTTTCGCCATCTCCAGGCGAGTGAACGGCCTCGTCATCTCTCCACAATCGACGGTGCTGAGCGATTCGCAGCGGTGTAACAATTCCCCCAACCGCACCGCACGATGCTCGGAGAGTAGCCCGATGATCGCGGGCAAACGATCCTTTGGCATGTCGACATTCGTCATCCGAGCCAAGAAATAGCCGCTGGCCGCACCAATAAACGCCGCCCTCTTCAGCTTGGTGGTGTCGATGTTCGCCGCTGAATCAAGATTCGTATGAATATAGCGATCCGGCCAGTCATTGAGGTAAATCGCGGGTATCCCGAACGACGAATCCTGGTACACGTCGTGGTCGCTGCCCATGGTGTACGCGGAATATTCCGCGCGCAGCGGCTCCTTGCCGCCCTCGGGCGCCACCAGCGGAAACTCCGCGCTGCCCGTAGCCGCGAATTTGTACGACTGCTCGTTCACAAACTCCGCGAACGCCCACGCCACGTCATGCACAAAGGAGGGCAAGCTCATCGGCCCGCGTGTCACGTGGAACACCGCCTTGGTCACCGGCCCGCCGCCGACCATGTCCATGTGCACTGCTGCCTTGATTCGCTTGGCGAATTCCGGCCTGCCATTCAGAAGTGCCAGAGTGCCCTCAATCTCCGGCGGCCAGAAAAAACGAATCGTCCGCGCAGGCCGAGGTAATTTCCCGTCGCCAATCAATTTCTGCAGCGTTCGCGCCACTTCCAAAATCGTCACGCAGCCGCTGGCGTTGTCATTCGCCCCCGGCCGTTGATGATCCAGGTGGCAGCTGAACGCAATCTCTTCGCCCTTTAATTTTGCATCCGCGCCCGGAATGGTGGCCGTCACCACCTCGTAGTTGCTCGCATGCTGCCCGGCCTTCACGAACGCGTGCAACCGAATCGCTTCCCCGCGCGCCAGTCTTTCGCGCAATCCCCTCGCCGTTTTGAGCGACACCATGAACCCAAAGGTTTTGTTCGCGGAGAACGTCTCCAGGTGTCCCCAACGAATTAAATTCTCATCCTCGCCCCACCACGCCGTCTTCTGGTTCTGCGCATAACTCACTATCCCCACCGCCCCAAATTTCCCCACCGCCAAATCCTGCACCGCCCCCGGCTGCGCCCCCACCAAGGCAATCTTTCCCCTAAAATCCTTTCCCGCGTAGTCGCTCTCTTTCGTCCCCTCACCCACATCCACCAACTCCGCCGTCACATCCGCCGATTCGCTGTCCTCCACCAACACCACCGGCTCCGCCTCATAACTCGCGATCTTGTCTGCATACGCCGGCGCGCAATCCGTGTTGAAAACTATTTTCCCATTTTCAATTTTCTCCTTCTCGCAAGGCGGTGGGCTTGCAGAGGCTACGTCAATCAACTCCCCCATCTCCGCGTCCCACCCCGGCCGCGATCTCTGCGTCCCGTAAAAAATCCTGCCATCCGCTGGGAACTGCAGAATCTGTACATCGCTCAACCCATAAGCCCGCGCCCGCTCGGCCACTAACTCCGCCGCAGCATGAAATCCAGCCGACCCGCGTTGTCGATGCAAGCGCGCGAGCCCCTCCAGATTCCGCTTAGCCGTTTCCCCGCTCACCTCGTTCGCCAGCGCGGCAACATCGCTCTCCGGCAGCAACGGAGTCCGCTGCTGCGCGGCCGCGGACATTTCCAGTCCCAGCGCCAACCCTGAAATTGCGATCGTGGAGATCGCCGCAGAGGTCTTCATCGCTTGCAACCCCTTTCAAAGGGAGTGGGAGGAGAGCACCGAGGCTTCTCGGATCTTCGGCGCGCCGCCCAGTCCGCGCCACACTATCACAGAGCGCACGCCATTCTTCTGCGGCGACGATTTCGAGGTCCTGCAGAAGGGCTAGGCTTTGTTAGACTGCTAGGCATGAGCGTGATCGACGAAGTGTTGCAAGCAAACGAGATTTACTCGCGGACGCATGAGTTGCGGCGGCTGACGCCGCGTCCGGAGCGGAAGCTGGCGGTGCTGACGTGCATGGACACGCGGCTATCGATTCGCACTTTGGGGCTGAAGACGGGCGACGCGCACATTATTCGCAACGCGGGTGGCATAGTGACGGAGGACAGCTTGCGCTCGCTGGTGGTGTCGCATTATCTGCTGGGCACGGAAGAGTTTATGGTCATCAATCACACCGATTGCGGATTGATGCAGACCACGGAACAGGATTTGCGCACGCGGATACAGAATCGCGCGGGAACGGCGGCGGTGACCCCGGCGTTTTTCTACGCGTTTCAGAACATCGAGGAAAACGTGCGGCACCAGTTGCAGAAGTTGCGCACGCATCCGTGGGTACCGCAAGAGGTGTCAGTACGCGGGTTTGTCTACGATGTGAGCAGCGGGCGGCTGCGAGAGATTAAAGCGTAAGAAACCAGCAGCTCATCACCTGGCTTTTTCAGGTTGAATCATCTAGGTTAATCATCTAGAATGTTAAAGAGGGACACGAATATGCGCAAAGTTGGTTTATTTGAAGCCAAGCAGAAGCTTTCGGAATTAGTCGAGAGGGCGGGACGAGGGGAGCGGATCGGTATTACCAAGCGGGGAAAGCTGACCGCAGAGATTGGGCCGGCCCGGTCGGAGCCACCGGAGCAGATTGATCTCAAGCAGGTATTTGCCGATATCGAGAAGATTCGCAAACGCTCCAAGAAAGTGCCTGGAGTTACAGTCAAAAGCCTGATTGAAGAAGGGCGGACGTGAGAACGTTCGTACTCGATGCGTCCGTAGCGCTCGCTTGGTTTGTAGATGATCCGGCGCCGCCGTACGCTGTACGCATTCGCGATGCGATGGCTAGCGGGAAAGCAGCTGTGGTGCCTAGTTTGTGGACACTGGAGATGGCAAACGGCCTGCTAATGGCGGAGCGGCGAGGCAAGCTGACAGCGGCAGAAATGGATCACGGATTAAGCCGCTTGGAAGCTCTTATTGCGGCGGCTATCGAAGTGGACGTGCTTGCGGTCCCGACGATTCGCGAGCCATTTGTTCCAGCCCGCGCTCATCAACTAACAGCGTATGATGCCGTGTATTTGGAGTTGGCACGGCGGGAAGGATTGCCGCTGGCTACGCTCGATAAGACCTTGCGAAGGGCGGCGGAGAAGGCAGGAATACCCACGACGGTGTGACCGCGAGGTGATGGTGCCCAGTTGGGAAATGGAGACATAACATGAAGGTCGGCGGGGCGGAGAAGAAAAAGTTGGCATCTTTCGTGGTGGCGCGGCGCGCCTAAGCTTGGTAGGCCCCAAGACCTGTCCGCACCGAGGATTTGCACAGCGCCCAGGGATTTACACAGAACCCTTTAAATTTTTTAGGTAAAGGGCTTGACGAATCCTGGGAAGCGGGTATACTTACAAACGGCTCGGCGGTAGACCGAGTTATTTTGCAGGGGCGTCACAGTCGGGTCGAAGAAAGTCTTCCCAGCGTAAGATCAAGCGAAGGCCAGAAGTAGATCCTATAGTGAGGTTCATTACGAGCACAGGATAGAAATATGTCGAGCTTCGCGCAAAGCCACTAGGTTGGTGGCTTAGCCCGGCGCTCGACGCCGGGTTTTTTATTTTCCGGAGCAATCCGGAAAATCTCAGCGGAATGCTGAGGCCCTGACGGGATCAGGGTAAACGCTCTTTGACAACAGTAAGGCTGGCAAGTCCACGCCGACAATTCCGACCAGATTACGGTCCGGCGGAAAGCCATGGTGTGGACGATTACAAGTTCTGCTCGAGTTGAGCAAAACTGTGGAAAACATTTAAAAGGCAGCTCAGCTAATTGCTCGAGGAATGTGGAAACGAAAGCCTGAGTCGGATAGATCGGACTTTAATCGGTTCGAGAGATTTGATTCGAGGATGTATGGAGCCGCAGGAATCGAGACGTTGTGTGGTTGAAGGATCACAAGACGGATTGGGTGAGTTTTATGATTAAGCTACTAAGAGCGTACGGTGAATGCCTTGGCGCCAGAAGGCGAAGAAGGACGTGGCAAGCTGCGAAAAGCCTCGGGGAGCCGCAAGCAGGCTTTGATCCGAGGATATCCGAATGGGGAAACCCGGCGAGATGAACTCTCGCTACAGCCCGCTGAATAAAATAGGCGGGTATGAGCCAACCCAGGGAAGTGAACCATCTCAGTACCTGGAGGAAAATAAATCACAGAGATTCCGAAAGTAGCGGCGAGCGAAATCGGAACAGCCCAAACCCAAGTGCTTGCACTTTGGGGGTTGTAGGACCGCATAAGTAGAGTTACCAAACTGACGGTTAAATGAATCCGCTGGAAAGCGGAGCCATAGAGGGTGAGAGCCCCGTAATTGAAAACCGATCAGACTCGAAGCGGTATCCTGAGTACCACCGGACACGTGTAATCCGGTGGGAAACTGGGGAGACCACTCTCCAAGGCTAAATACTCTCTGGCGACCGATAGTGAACCAGTACCGTGAGGGAAAGGCGAAAAGCACCCCTGCGAGGGGAGTGAAATAGAACCTGAAACCGTATGCTTACAAGCAGTCGGAGGGCCATGCACGGACTTCGGTCCGTGAAAGCCTGACGGCGTGCCTCTTGCTTAATGAGCCGGCTAGTTATTCTTACGTGCAAGGTTAAGCGCAAGCGAGCCGTAGCGAAAGCGAGTCCGAATAGGGCGACAAGTACGTAGGAATAGACGCGAAGCGGGATGATCTACCCTTGGCCAGGATGAAGGTCGCTTAACCGCGACTGGAGGTCCGAACAGGTGTGAGTTGAAAATCGCTCTGATGAGCTGAGGGTAGGGGTGAAAGGCTAATCAAATTCCGTGATAGCTCGTTCTCCCCGAAATGTCTTTAGGGACAGCCTCGTGTGAATTGCCACGGTGGTAGAGCACTGAATGGACTAGAGGCCAACTCAGGCTATCAAATCCAATCAAACTACGAATGCCGTGGACAAATGCACGGGAGTGAGACTACGAGGGATAAGCTTCGTGGTCGAGAGGGAAACAGCCCAGATCGCCAGCTAAGGTCCCAAAGTATGTGCTAAGTGGGAAAGGAAGTGTATTCGCTCGGACAGCCAGGAGGTTGGCTTAGAAGCAGCCATCCTTTAAAGAAAGCGTAACAGCTCACTGGTCAAGCGGATATGCACCAACAATCCAACGGGGCTCAAGCACATCACCGAAGCTGCGAAATGGTTATTTCTTCGGAAATAATCTTTGGTAGGGGAGCATTGCGTGGAGTCTGAAGGTAGACCGAGAGGACTACTGAACACTACACAAGAGACCCTGCCGGCATAAGTAGCGATAAACACGATGAGAACTCGTGTCGCCGAAAGTCTAAGGTTTCCTGAGGAAGGTTAATCCGCTCAGGGTTAGGCGGGTCCTAAGGTGAGGCCGAAAGGCGTAGCTGATGGATAACAGGTCAATATTCCTGTCCCGCCTGGCGACGTTTGACGATGGGGTGACGCAGAAGGATAAGAGATCCACCGGATGGAAGTGGTGGTTGACCAGTGTAAGCCGGATCCCGCAGGAAAATCCGCGGGGTCATTCAACGGTGAGACTGGGCACGTGGCCGTATGGCCGACAAGTCTCTGATTTCACGCTGCCAGGAAAAACCTCTAAGGAGTCGTCCAGGTGCCCGTACCACAAACCGACACAGGTAGACGAGGTGAATATCCACAGGCGCTCGAGAGAACGCTCGCTCAGGAACTAGGCACATTAGTCCCGTAACTTCGGGAGAAGGGACGCCGCAGTAGGGTTTATAGCCCGAAGCGGTCGCAGTGAATCGCGCTCTGCAACTGTTTAACAAAAACACAGCTCTCTGCTAAGTCGAATACGACGTATAGGGGGTGACACCTGCCCGGTGCCGGAAGGTTAAAGCAAGGGCTCAGCCCGCAAGGGCGAAGGCTCGAACTGAAGCCCCGGTGAACGGCGGCCGTAACTATAACGGTCCTAAGGTAGCGAAATTCCTTGTCGGGTAAGTTCCGACCTGCACGAATGGTGGAATGATAGAGCGACTGTCTTGGCAAGCGGCTCGGCGAATTTGTGGTTCCGGTGAAGACGCCGGATGCCCGCATCTAGACGGAAAGACCCCGTGCACCTTAACTGCACTCTGGTCATGAGTAACGGTCCGATCTGCGTAGCATAGGTAGGAGTCTGTGAACCTCGGGTTTCGGCTTGAGGGGAGACATCAGTGAAATACTACCCTGATTGAACTGTCGCTCTAACCTTCCACCCGTGACGGGTGGGGAGACACGGCCAGACGGGTAGTTTGACTGGGGCGGTCGCCTCCTAAATTGTAACGGAGGCGCTCAAAGATCGGCTCAGGTGGATTGGAAACCCACTGTGGAGTGCAAGAGCATAAGCCGGTTTGACTGTGAGACTTACAAGTCGAGCAGGAACGAAAGTTGGATCTAGTGATCCGGTGGTCCCGCGTGGAAGGGCCATCGCTCAACGGATAAAAGGTACGCCGGGGATAACAGGCTGATCTAAGCCAAGAGTTCACATCGACGCTTAGGTTTGGCACCTCGATGTCGGCT
>Ga0210408_10000645_pt1 | contig 41686 bp, 39 predicted proteins | sample IncBWH4MmetaG_FD_155471 | JGI IMG/M metagenome (GOLD analysis project Ga0210408, IMG submission 155471) | Forest soil microbial communities from Barre Woods Harvard Forest LTER site, Petersham, Massachusetts, United States - Inc-BW-H-4-M | ecosystem: Environmental > Terrestrial > Soil >...
GGCAGCGCGGCGAGCTCTGATTTCAAACGGTCGAGTTCCTGTTGTTTATCGGCAATCTGCTGCTTCATGGCATCCAGCTTCGCTTTTCCAGAGGTGTTGTTGGCGTAATCGGGGCTGGAGTAGAAGGTATCCTGATCCAATTGAAATTCACGCTGAAGAAGATCCAGATCGCTCTGCGCATCCTTGATCTTTTCCTTCAAAGCAACACGCTGTTTTAGAAGCGCGCGCGCCTTCTCGTCATCCGAGGCGTTCTGGGAGCCCGGCGCGTTGGCGGACGTGTCGCCGGAGGCAGGTTGCGCGGGGGCATCCGCAGAACCCGGCACTTTGGGTACTTCCGCGGCGGCGCTCTGCACGTCCCCCTTTTTTACGACCAAAGTATCGTCGTCGATGACTTTGGCGACGGGCTTATCGGTGGTTTTCTTCTGCGCGCGCGCCCGGCGGGCGGCTTCGGCAACGGACTGGGAATCCTGGGATTGCGCCAAGACCGCGACAGGTAGAAGTGCCCCGGCCAAAATGGCGGAGAGCGCCAGACGTAAAGGGATAGAGTGCCGCATCATATTGCACCTCGAAGGACGCCAGGCTGGGTGAAACCTCAAGATACGCCCGATACCCCCGGAAAGGCAATTCCCCCGCCGCGATGAGAACCCAATGAAGCAACTGTCGTTTCCCAGGAAAAGTTCGGCCTGCGGAAGCAGGTCATGGGGACTCCCGCACTGAGAGCGTGGCCCGAAGCAAGGCCGCGGCGATTATAATGAATTGAGAAATACTGCCAAGCGGATAGGCCTGGGAGCTGAAAAATTGCGGAAACTTCGAATGACCCTGCTGTTAGTTTTGGCAACGGGAATGGGCGCGGCCAAAGTCCGCGCCCAGGCGCCGGCGACCGAAGCGCAAACGCCGCCGCCAATCGTTGTTCCTCCTGCAGGCAAGAATCAAGCCGTGGAACGCCCGCGAGAGCACCGCTTCTGGGATAAAGAGAATGGTTGGCTGTTCGCAGGCGTGGGAGCGTCGCGGACGTTTGATTATTTTTCGACGTTGAACATGCGGCGGCGCGGCGACCAGGAGATCCTGCTGACCGATGCGATCGTGGACAATCACGCGGAGTTTGCAGCGATCGAAGCGGCGGGAACGGGCGCTTCGATCGGGGTGTCGTATTTGTTCCATCGCTACGGCCATCACAAGCTGGAACGATGGACCTCGATTGTGCATTTCGGTCTGGCCACGACGGGCGCGGTGCGCAATTATTCCCTGAAAACGGTGCATCGGTAGACCACTCCCTAGCCGCGGGCGCCACAGGCCGCGCGGAAACGCGGCCTCATTCCATCCGTCTAAATCAACAGGATGAAATCTTGCGAATCCAACGACGCTGCGACATACTCGCCGCCCGTGCGGGCTGCGGTCGGAGCCGCGCGGAGAGTGGCATCGGGAATCAGGCGAGGTGGTCTTATGGGACGGTGGGTCTTCTTTCACCGTTTCGTTTCGGTTCTATGTGTCTGTCTTTGTTGCGGGTTGACGACGCGCGGTGCGGCAGGCGCCAGGCCATCCGCGCATCCGGAAACGCTGGCGGTGGCGCAGGCCTCGCCGGAGCAGGCCGGTTCCCCGCAAAGCACGCCTTCGGAATCGAAAACTCAGGAACAGACCAGGACCGAACAATACACGCTTTCGCATGAGCGCCAGGAGAAGGCCATCGCCTATTCGCGGGCGGGCTACACGCTTTACTTCCTTTCCTATTTTCTTGGCGGACTGTTCCTTTTCCTGATCCTGCGGCTAGGCTGGGCGGCCAGGTTTCGCGATATGGCGGAGAATGTCAGCGACCAGAAATGGATTCAGGGATTGGTTTTCGTCCCGCTGCTGTTCCTGACCGTCGACGTTCTGGACCTGCCGGTGCATCTGTACTGGCATGCGCTTTCCTTGCACTACCAGCAGTCCATCCAAGGCTGGGGCTCGTGGTTCTGGGATTGGAGCAAGGGCGAACTGCTCGATGTGGCGTTTGGAATCGTGCTGGTGCTGATCCTGTTCGCGGTGATGAGGCGCAGCCCTCGGCGCTGGTGGCTGTATTTCTGGTTTCCCGCGGTGCTGATTCTCCTGGGAGTGATCGTAATTACTCCATTGGTGATCGATCCGCTGTTCAACAAATTCGAGCCGCTGAGCAGGGACCATGCCGACCTGGTCGCTTCCATCGAAAAACTCACCAAACACGCTGGCGTTCCGATTCCGCCGGGACGCATGTTCCTCATGATGGCAAGCCGGAAAACGAACGCCATCAATGCCTACGTGACAGGGTTGGGAGCGTCAAAGCGCGTGGTCATCTGGGATACCACGATTCAAAAATTGTCCAACGAAGAAGCACTCTTCGTCGTCGGACACGAGCTTGGACACTACGTCCTCGGGCACGTTTGGCGGGGCTTTTTATTGGGAGCAGCCGGGTTGCTGGCGGCGCTTTATTTCTTGTTTCGCGGCTTACACTGGGCGCTGGATCGCTGGGGCCGGGATTGGAAACTCTACGGCCAGGAAGATTGGGCTTCGCTGGCGGTGCTGCTTTTGCTCCTGCAAGTGCTGCTGTTCGTGGCTTCGCCGGTCATCAATGGCATTAGCCGGATGGAGGAACATGCTGCGGATGTTTACGGATTGGAAGTCATCCACGGATTGATTCCCAATTCGGAAGAGGTCGCCGCGCACGCGTTTCAGGTACTCGGTGAACTGGACCTCTCGGATCCCAATCCGCCGCCGTTTATCACCTTCTGGTTGTACTCGCATCCTCCTCTAGCGGAGCGCCTGGTGTTCGCGCATAGCTACGATCCATGGACAAAAGGGGAATCGCCGAAATATGTGAAGTAGGCGAACAGAAAGACCATGGCGAAGAAGTGGCTGCTGGCTAGGGAGTGTTGCGCGCCGCAGCATGCTTGCGGGCAAAAGCGGCTACTTTGCTGCGATTGCCGCAAACAGCCATGGAGCACCAGCGGCGGCGACGCGTGCGGGAATTGTCGTAAAAGAGCAAACCGCAATGGGGATTGGCGCAGATGCGAAGGCGCGCGCGGGGACCCTCGGCGATGATTTCGGCACCAGACCGCGCAACAGCGGCCAGTAACCAGTCCAGGCCACCCTCCCGCGCGATGAATTCTATTTTCCAGGTGCCGTCCTGACCTACCAGTTCATCGTGGCCTTCGGTGATGCGCAGGATTTCGTTTACCGGTTCGAGCCATTCCCCAGCAATCCGGTGTTTTCGGAGCATGGCGGCGAAAACCTTGCGCAAGGAAGAGCCGAGGCGCTGAGCCTTCAAGAGCAAGGCTTCCGCAGCTTGGGGATCGGATTGAGGCAAGGTCAGGAGTTGGGTGCCGCGCTCCGCGGAGACAATGGCAGTCGACTCCAGGAAGTGAATGAGGCGTTGCCAAGGCATGTCTGCGTTAGGCGGAGCTGCATTGGCGAAATCGACAGCGAGCCGGCCGCCGAGTAGGGGAGGATGGGGTGAGTTAGAAGGCATGGAAAGAGATTTCTCCTAGAGCACAAAAAACAGGGCCGCTTGCTGTCAATAACCACTTAAAGCTATCATAACGGTTATCAAGACGGAAGCGCTTCCTAGCTCGGCTCGCGGTAACTTTTTGCAAACGCAGCAATCTCATGTGCTGGAGGCCGAAAGCAACAGCTATGAAGTACCTATTGGCAGGATTAACCCTCATTCTTCTTTTTGTGATTGCGGCAGTCAACTCAATACGTCCGCAAGCGCAGGCTTCTTCGAGAACACCTGAGATGGCGCGCACACCGGTAGTGGTCGAGCTATTCACCTCCGAGGGCTGCTCCAGTTGTCCGTCGGCGGATGCGCTGCTGGCACGGCTGTCCGAGGGACAGCTTGACGGAAACGTCCAACTAATCGCTCTGGAAGAGCATGTCGATTACTGGAACGATTTGGGTTGGACCGACCCTTTCTCTTCGCGGGACTGGACATATCGCCAAAATGTGTATTCCGGTGTTCTGCGAAATGGGAATCCCTACACGCCGCAAATGGTCGTGGACGGGACGGCGGAGTTTATTGGTAGCCGCGCGCAGCAGGCGCGGCAAGCCATTCGCGAAGCCGCTACCAAGACAAAAATCCTGGTGACGCTGGCGCAAGGGAATGCGGACAAGGCAAGCGTCGGGAGCTTTTCCGTGACGGTGGGAAAACTCGATGGAGCGGCAAAACGAGATGCCGCGGAAGTGTGGCTGGCCATTACGGAGACGGGGTTGCACTCCGCCGTGACGCGCGGCGAGAACGCCGGCGAAGATCTTCACCATGCCGCGGTGGTGCGCTCGATGCGCAAGATCGGCGAGGCCAAGGCTGAAGGCGAAACTTCTTTCGCGGGAGACGCGACTGTTCCGCTGCAGAAAGAATGGAAACGCGAAAACTTGAGGGCTGTGGTCTTCCTGCAGGAAAAACAAAGCCGCCGGATTCTTGGCGCGGCCGAGATCCGCATCGCGCAATAAACACGCCAATAAACCTTCGACAAAGCTGATCGCAGGAAACGCGCTCGATTGGCAATGTGATTCCGTGAATCGGCCGATTTCAGGTACTATCGAACGCGCCGGGGGGAGGTTTAGCCCGCGCTGAGACTTTTCTCCTCCATAGACGTATGGCAGCTGGATTTGCCAGCCTGCTTACGGCGGACCAGCGCTCCCGTCTGACAATGTTAAGTGCTGGACGCCGTTCCTCGGGGTGATCGTGGACATTGAGCCTTTGCCGGATTCTTCGACCGCACCATCCCTGGCGCCTCCGCCTCCCGGGGGTTTTCCTTCCAAGATTTTCTTGCTTGATGGAGGCTTGCGCGCCGGCTGGCGCCTCTTGATCTACGCGGCTCTCGTGGCGGCTCTTTTTTTCGCCGGCAGTCTTGTCGTGCGGCAGTTTGTTCGACCGTCCCGGGGCGTGTTCTCGCCTGGCTATTTACTGATACAGGAATCGTTCAGCTTCATCGTAATTTTCGCGGCGGCGCTCATCATGGCGCAGATCGAGCGGCGCTCCGCTGGGGTTTACGGACTTCCGTTGCGAGGCGCGTTCGGGAAACTGTTTTGGCAAGGCTGCCTGATTGGCTTGGTGGAAGTGTCGGCGTTGGTGGGATTGATTGCGGCCTTTGGCGGGTATTCGTTTGGAAGCCTTGCAGTGCATGGCGGCGAGCTGCTGCGCTGGGGAACGCTCTGGGCCGTTTTCTTTCTCTTCGTCGGCTTCTTCGAAGAATTTTTGTTTCGGGGATACATCCAGTTCACGCTGGCGGACATGGGTTTCTGGACGGCGGGAATCTTGTTTTCGGCGCTCTTTTGGCGCCTGCATATGAGTCATCGAAGGGACGGCGTCGGCTTTTGGCTCGCGGCAATGTGGCTTGTGCTAATCCTTGGGCGGTTTGGCTTAAGAAATCTGGGGGAGAACGCCAAAGGCATCGGTTTTTGGCCAGCGGCAATATTGCTCTCACTGCTTTTTGGACGCGTCCACTTGGAGAATCCCGGCGAAGGCCTGGTAGGCGCAGGAGGAGTTGTGACGATCGCCCTGGTTTTCGCGTTTGCGTTGCGGCGCACCGGAAATCTTTGGTTGGTTGTAGGATGGCACGCGGCTTTTGATTTTGGCGAGACCTTTCTTTTTTCCGTGCCGAACAGCGGCATTGTTTTCGATGGACACCTCTCGAATGCTTCCTTGCACGGCGCTAATTGGCTCACCGGCGGCACAGTCGGCCCGGAGGGCAGCGTCTTCAGCTTTCTGACTATGGCGCTCCTTGCCATCGCGGTTCATTTTCTTTTTCCCGCTAAGAAAGAAGAGCCTGCCCACACGCCAGGAATCCACGCCAGTTAGTGGACGAGTTCGGAGGCCGGCACCAGGCGGACGCCCTGCGCCTGCGCTTGCGGCAAAATTTCGCGCAGCGCCTGGAGCGTCGCGGCGTGCGGATGGCCGATCGCCACAGCTTCGCCCTTCTCACGCGCGCCGCGCAGGGCCAATTCGAGCTGCTTGCGAACCGCGGCGACTTCGGCGACATCGTCGAGGAAGGGAACGCTTCGGAAGGCGGAGCGAACTCCGAAGTCCTGGGCGGCATCGTAGGCCACTGTCGCGGCGGTGGTGCGGCTGTCGACGTAAAAGAGGTGATGGTCGCGCAGCACGGGCATCAACTCGTCCATAAGCGCGGGATCGGCAGTGGCCTGTGATCCCTGATGATTGTTGACGCCAGCGGCGTCCGGAACATTTTGCAGGAATTGATCGACCAGCGCCGCCACTTCCGTCGCGGGCATGCCCGGGTGAAGTTCCTGCGCTTCCGGCGTTTCGTTGGCCACCGATTGCATCGGCAGATGAAGCATGACTTGGAATCCGCGGCGGTGCGCTTCCTGCGCGATGTCGAAAGAATGATCGTGATTGGGTAAAACGGAAATGGTGAGCGGATAACCCAGGGCGAGGACAGCTTCGGCCGCTGCGCGGTCGCTGCCCAGATCGTCGATAATGATGGCGAGCCGGGCATTGGCGGCTTTTCCGGCGGGCTTCTCTATTTCGGCACTGCACACAGGTGTTGCGCGCGTCACGATTTCGATTTCGAGCACCTGCGCGCCGGCATGGCGAAGGGTGAAGTGCAGCAATTCGCCCGTTTGAATCGCGGGATCCTGCGTCAGGTGATTTCGAGTAGCAACGGCATTGAGATTCTGAAGGAGTTTTGCGACTACGGCGCGGTTGGCACCTGCCGAATCATTCTTCAAAACGACCCGCAGATAATCCGTGTTTCCGGGTCCTTGGCCGGAAGCGCCTTGCCGCAGCTTGATGGGGGTGCCAGGCGGCACTGCCGAAGAGGCCGCAGCCGCCAGGGAGCGCGTGATTTGGTGGATTTGCGCGGGCGTGAGGCCGGGCTCTTCCTTCTTTTTGCAGCCGCTCAAAAAAGCCGCAAATAGGAAGCAAGCTCCGAGCAACGCCAAACGCGTTGAACTGTTTTTCCTGGTTGGAAAGCAATGTTGGTTCGATGCAATCGAGTCCGGCTGCCGCGCCACGGAAAACTAAGCAGCCTTTTTCGCGGGGGTCTTTAACAAATCGAGCGCCCGGTGAAAGATCGGGTCTTCCGGAGAAAGCGGGCGCGGACCAAGCCCGGGCTCCTTCTGTGTTTCGGGCGCGGGTGGCGCCGCTTCTTCATCGGCCGCTTCCGAATCCTCTTCCGGGACCGCGCGCACGACTTCCGTTGGGGTCACGCCTTCTTCCAGGATGGCCTTGCCGCCGGGGTTGTAGTAATTCGCGACCGTGAGGATCAGTGCCGCGCCATCATCCAGTGTGATCAGCTTCTGCTCGGAAGCCAGCCCGAAAGTGCGCTCCCCGACGACGTCCCCTCGATGATTGGCGGCAATGGCGGAAGCCAGAACTTCGGCGGCGCCCGACGTCGTGGCGTCAATCAGGACGGATACCGGATTCTTCCAAATCACCTGCTTCGGCTCGGCCGAGAAGACTTGCGTCGAAACCGTCTGGCCGCGCAGCGTCGTCAGCATGCCCGAAGGAATGAAAAGACGAGCCATTGAAATCGCCTCGGAAACCGGTCCCCGGCCGCATTCCCGCAAGTCCAGTATGACCTTGCGAACGCCCTGCTTTTCCGCGTCAAGTAGGCGATTGCGAATTTCATCCGCGCGGCCCGCGTCCAGCGAGGGAATACGCAGAACCAGAATGTCAGGATCCACTTTCTGGGCGATGATTTTCGGCGCTGCCAGCTTCTCGCGAACCACATCCACTTCTTCCGGCGTAGCCTTGCCGCGCCGGATCACCGCAACCTTGACCCCTGTGCCGGGCTGGCCGGTCAAAAGATTCAAGGCCTGGCCGACCGACATGTCACGCGTCGTAAATCCGCTGATGGATTCAAAAATGTCGCCGCTGCGAATGCCCGCCTTGGTACCCGGACTATCCGGCAGTACGGAAAGCACGATGACGTAGCCATAGCGCTTGCTGAGCGTCAGCCCAGTCTCGCCGGTGCCGGCATTGGCAAGCTTCTTCTTGTACTCGTCGTATTCGCGGGGGGTGAGGTAGCTGGACTGCGCGTCCAGCGATTCCAGCATCCCGTGCAAGGAACCGGCGGTCACCGTGCGCATGTTGGGATCGTCGACGTAATCCTGCTGGACTTTCTGCAGCACTTCCGCGTACACGCCGAGCGATTTGTAGGCTTTGTCGTCCGTCGTGCGGCCCAGGACGTGACCGATGCCCGCGTAGCCAAAGATCGCCACCGATACGCAAAGAATTCCAATGCGCGCCGTTCGATTCATTTCTCACCCTTCCGCAAGAAACTGCAAGTTACCATTATACCACCGCAAAGGAATAGGACGCGGCCCCAAACAAAAAGGCGGCTTGGAAAAGGGGTGGATGTCGCGTTACACAGCTGAGGACGACATGAGACACGCCGAAACCGCAGAATGTTGTACAAACGCCACATCAACCAATTCTAGGGCTGCAATGTCTCTCATAAGCTATTGATAATAAAGCACAAACTGGCTAGAACTTGGCCAACAACATGCTAATATGGATTTGGGGAAATGTTCCAAACTACGATCGCCAAAGAGTCCTCCGCCGATGGTGTGGGCCTCCACACCGGTGTGTACGGTCACGTATGCCTGGTGCCCGCCCCCGCCGAAACGGGCATCGTTTTTCGCCGCGTCGACCTGGACAATTTCCCGATCGAAGCGCAGGGCCACAACGTCGCCCGCGTCAGTTACGCCACCAGCCTCATGAAACAGGGCGTTTTGCTCTCCACCACCGAGCATCTGCTCGCCGCCATCTATTCCTGCGGCATCGACAACATTTACATCGACATCGACTCCATCGAAGTGCCCATTCTGGACGGTTCGGCTGAGCCCTTCATGCAGATGCTGGAGCACTCCGGGGTCCGCAAACTGCGTCGCAGGCGTCGCTACCTGAAGATCTTGAAGCCGTTGGAGGTTATTGAAGGAGACCGCCGCATCGGCATCTATCCCGCCGATGAATTTCGCGTGCGCTGCTACGTGGATTTCCCGCATCCCCTGGTGGGCCAGCAGGAAGTGGAAATGCTCGTGGGGCCGGACACGTTTCGCCATCTTCTGGCGCGCGCGCGGACTTTTTGCTTCGAGCGCGACATCGAACCGCTCAAGGCCATGGGCCTGATTCGCGGCGGCTCGCTGGAGAACGCCATCGTGCTCACCAACGACGGGGTGATGAACGGGCCGTTGCGCTTCCCCGACGAGTTTGGACGTCACAAAGCGCTGGATTTGATCGGCGATCTGGCGCTGGCGGGGCTGCCGCTTCTGGCGCGCGTCGAAGCCCACAAAGCTGGCCACGCCCTGCATACCCAGCTCGTCAGCCGCCTTCTGGCCGATCCCTCGCTCTGGACCATCACCACCGGCGAAGCCGCTCGTCCCCCAAGCGACTCCTACGTGACGGCTCTTTCTCCTGCTCCGGCAGCTGATTAGCGCTGCATTCCATCTTTAAATCTTTAGGAAGCTTTATTACAACGGGGGACTTTCGGAGTTCGCCGGCGTGTGCAGGCTGTACCGAATTATCCCTGTTTGATCCGTGAAGAAATGGCGTACGCCTGTCGCCTCAGGTGTCACGGGGTCCGCGTGCACCTCATACGAGATGATCGCTCCGTTTTGCTCCGGACCCGGCTCGTACCTGAAGACATAGCCCGATTTTTGGCCGGAAGCGAGGGCCCCGTCGACAAGATCAGATGCCTTCGCGCTTGGATGTGCGCCGGGCCCCAGGTTTGCGAGGTATAAAGGCAATGATTTGTACTCTGTCGCATACGTTACGCAGGCGGTGTTGATTGTGCGGAGGGAACCGACAGCCGACGCCTCGTTCGCCGCCATCTTTGCGCGCAAGAGATTCGGGATCGCGATCGCGGCGATGATCAAGAGGGGGATAAACGACAAGCCGAGGTATCCCAGCACGAGGCCGGCTATGGCCATACCCCGTCCGGCCAGGCGGCCTGCACTCTGTCGGATCTCCGAGAGAGACAGATGACCCAGGACAACTGCCACAATCGCCGCTGGCAGGAAGAAAAAGAGTATGCCGCAGACCAAGCTGCCGATGGCCTTGCCGCTCGTCCCGAGGTCACCGGGAGGCATTGCACTATATGCCCCGGGTGCGGCCAGGTTCCTGCCGCAGAAGGGGCAAACTTGCGCATAATCTTCGATTGCTTTAGCACAGTAAGGACAGGGTTTCACAGGGACCCTCCCTCTATGGTTTACGAAAGCGGGATAACCCCAAGCGCCCCAGACTATAAGGGAGGAACCGGATTACGTCCAGAGCACAATCGGTCGCGTCTCTACAGCCCAACGATTGTCAAAGAGGAGTGGGCGAGTGAGAATGAGGAGCCATGTCCAACAACGATCTAGCAATCGTCATTCTTGCCGCCGGAAAAGGCACGCGGTTGAAGTCCAGCCTTGCCAAGGTGCTGCACCACGCCGGTGGGCGGACCCTCGTCGAACAAATCGTGCGTGCTTGCGAACCGCTGAAAGCGCGCGAGACCGTGGTCGTCGTGGGGCACCAGGCGGAACAAGTTGCGGCCGTTGTCGAGCCGATCGGAGCGTTGGCCGTACTGCAACAGCCGCAGAACGGTACCGGTCACGCCATGCACGTCGCCAAGCGCGCCCTGGGTCGCGCCAAGTTTGCGGTTGTGCTTCCGGGCGACGCTCCGCTGGTGCGCACCGAAACCTTGAAGGCGCTTGCCGCGGCGCATCGTAGCGGAAACGCTGCCGCCACCATTTTGTCCGCGGTGCTCGCCGATCCCTCCGGTTATGGCCGCGTAGTGCGCAAATCCGAAACCGCGGTTTCCGCCATCGTTGAGGAATCGCAGCTCACCGACGAGCAACGCGAGATCAACGAAATCAATTCAGCGATTTATTGTTTCACGCTGGAGAAGCTTTGGCCCGCGCTGGCGCAGGTAAAGCCCAACAACAAGCATCGCGAGCTGTACCTCACCGACGCCATCGCCGTGCTGAACTCCAAGGGCGAGACCGTGCTGGCGCAAGTGGCTTCCGATTCGCGCGAAGTGCTCGGTTGCAATACCCGCGCTGATCTTGCCGAAGTCGACCGCGTCTTCCGTGAGCGCAAACGCAACGCCCTGATGGACGACGGCGTCACCATCCAATTGCCTGAGACCGTGCTGATCGATCCTGAGGTGACGGCGGGCGAAGACACCATCCTCGAGCCCGGCGTGCAGTTGCTTGGCAAAACGAAAATCGGCGCGCGCTGCACCATTCGAACAGGCAGCGTCCTGACCGACGCCATCCTTGGCGACGACGTCACCGTCGAGCCGCACTGCGTCGTTGCGCAGAGCCGCCTCGATGACCGCGTCATCATCGGCCCGTTCGCGCGATTGCGGCCCGACAATCACGTGAAAGCCGGAGCGCGCATCGGCAATTTCGTCGAACTCAAAAAGAGCACGATTGGCGAAGGCGCCAAAGCCATGCACCTCTCCTACCTGGGCGACGCGAAGATCGGAACGAAAAGCAATATCGGCGCGGGCACGATTACCTGTAATTACGACGGCTTCCATAAGTATCCGACGTCGATCGGCAACAAGGTTTTTGTCGGCAGCGATACCACGCTGGTTGCCCCCCTGCGCGTCGGGGACGGCGCGTACATCGCCGCCGGTTCGACCATCACCGAAAATGTGCCAGCTGATGCATTGGGAATCGCCCGCGGCCGCCAGGTCAATAAACCCCGCTGGGCCACGAAAAAACGCCGTGAACTCGCCGCTGCCGAAAAACCAAGGAAAACCTCAGCGAAAAGAAAACCGCGCCGCGCCTCGAAAAAGCGCAAGCGCTGACTTCTTCGAACTTTGTCTTTGCATTTTGGCCATTGGCACGTAAACCGCTCTGATCACCTTGACATCGCGCCATTCGCGTTGTTTACTCGCCCCGCTGGGAGGCTATTTTCCATGACTTCGAAAGCGCGCATCGTCGCCGCTCTTATGGCTGTAACACTGGCATTTGGGTTAAGCCCCGCCGTCTGGGCGCAAGATTCCTCGCACAAACTCACCGCCATGGACGAGTTCCAGTTGCAGCTTCCCACCGACCCGCAAATCTCTCCCGACGGAAAAAGAATCGTCTATGTCCGCCGCTTCGCCGATCCCATGACCGACAAGCGCTATTCGAATCTCTGGATCATCAATACCGACGGAACCGACCACCGACCGCTCACCACCGGTAATCGCAGCGACGTTTCTCCGCGCTGGTCGCCCGACGGCATGCGCCTGGCCTATCTTTCCGATGCTGACGGCAAGCAGCAAATCTACATTCGCTGGATGGACACCGGCCAAACCGCGCGCATCACCAACCTCGACCAATCTCCCGACGCCATTGCCTGGTCTCCCGATGGCAAAATGCTTTCCTTCTCCGCTCTCGTTCTCGGCAAGGGCCCGCACCTCGCCGATCTGCCTACTCCGCCCTCCGGCGCAAAGTGGGCCGATCCTCCCACCGCCTACGATCGTTTGGTCTACCGCTTCAACGGCTCGGGTTATCTCAAACCTGGCTACATGCAAGTCTTCGTCGTCGACAGCGAAGGCGGCGCCCCGCGCCAGGTCACCAACGGCAATTTTCCCAACGGCGGCAACGAATTCGGCCCCACTCGCGCCTCTTGGACGCCCGACGGCAAGTACCTGATCGCATCCGTCAATCGCCATGCCGAATCCGATCACGAATATCAAGACACCGAAGTCTATGAGTTCAGCGTCACCGACGGCTCGCTCCGCCCCCTAACCAATCGCAAGGGCCCGGACGATTCTCCCGTGGTTTCTCCCAACGGCAAGCTCATCGCCTACACCGGCTATGACGACCGCTACCAAGGCCATCAAACCACCAAGCTCTACCTCATGAATCGCGATGGCTCCGGCTCGCGTTCCCTCTCCGACAAGCTCGACCGCGATATCCAGGACCCACAATGGGCTCCCGACAACACCGGCGTCTATTTCCGCTACGACGATCAGGGTGACACCAAGATTGGCTTCTATTCCGCCGTCGATGGCGCTTTCAAGAAAATTGCCGATCATCTTGCTTCCACCACCAGCGCCGGCGGCAGCGGCACTTTTTCCCTCTCCCGCACTGCCATGCTGGCCTTCACTTATGGACGCCCGGACAATCCCGGCGACATCGCCATCTCCAACCTGGGCGCGATGAAAGTCCTGACCAGCTTGAACCAGGAATTGCTCGCGCAAAATAAACCCGGCCACGTCGAAGAAATCTCGTTCGAATCGTCAAAGGACAATCGCAAGATTCAGGGCTGGATCGTCCACCCGCCCGATTTCGACCCCACAAAAAAATATCCGCTCGTGCTTGAAATTCACGGTGGCCCCTTCGCCGACTACGGCGACCGTTTCGACTTCGAAAAACAGGTGCTGGCCTCGAAAGGTTACGTCGTTCTCTACGTCAATCCCCGCGGCAGCACCAGCTACGGCGAAGAATTCGCCAATCTCATCCATCACGCCTATCCGGGCGACGATTTCTACGACCTCAACAGTGGCGTCGACGCCGTCATCGCCAAGGGCTATATCGATACCAACAATCTCTTCGTCACCGGAGGCAGTGGCGGCGGCGTCCTCACCTGCTGGACCATCGAGCATACCGACCGCTTCCGCGCAGCCGCTTCCCTTTATCCGGTCATCAACTGGTACAGCTTCGCGCTCACTTCCGACATCCCCTTCATCACAAAATACTGGTTCCCCGGCCTTCCTTGGGACAGCACCGACAATTACATGCAGCGCTCGCTCACCAATCTTGTCGCCAAAGTGAAAACTCCCACCTTGGTCATGACCGGCGAGGCCGACTATCGCACCCCCATCTCCGAAGCCGAGCAATTCTACGAAGCCCTCAAGCTCCTCAACGTGGATACCGTCCTCGTCCGCGTTCCCGAAGAGCCTCACGGCATTGCCCGCCGCCCCAGCCACCACATCGCCAAAATGCTGTATATTGCTGGCTGGTTCGAACAGCACAAATCGAAGTAGTAGCCCAGCCTCTCGCATTTATGCTGCGTTTATCTTCTTCGCTTTATAGGTAGCTGTACCCAGGCTCAAGCAACGGACAGAAATCCAAGAGAGAGAAAACCATGCACAAACGCTTCTCGCTTCTCACCATCTTCGGCTCACTCGCAGTCGCGATTATCTTTTCTGCTGTAGCATTCTCGCGTCCAGCCGCTCCGCCCCCGGGCGCCAGCGGCTATCACGTCATCAAGACCATCCCCGTCGGCGGCGAAGGCGGCTGGGATTACGTCTACGTCGACAGTGACGCCCGCCGCATCTACGTCTCCCGCGGCACCCACACGATGGTTCTCGATGCGGACACCTACGCCGTCGTCGGCGACATCCCGGACACCCAAGGCGTTCACGGCGTCGCCGTCGCTTCCGACCTAGGCCGCGGTTTCACCAGTAACGGCCGGGCCAACACGGCAACCATTTTCGATCTCAAGACCTTGAAGTCCCTCGGCACCGTCAAAACTGACGTCAACCCCGATGCCATCCTCTACGAGCCCGTCACCAAGCGCCTCTTCACCTTCAACGGTGGCAGCAGAACCAGCGGCGGCGGCAAAAATGCCACCGCCATCAACGCCGCCGATGGCGCCGTTCTCGGGACCATCGACCTCCGCGGCAAGCCCGAATTCGCCGCCGCCGATGGCAAAGGTTCCATCTACGTGAACAACGAGGACTCCTCCGAACTCCATCATCTCGACGCGGCAAGCCTCAAGGAACTCCACCACTGGCCCCTCGCGCCTTGCAAATCGCCCTCCGGCCTCGCCATGGACGTCGCCAATCGCCGCCTCTTTTCCGTCTGCGACGAAAAAGTCATGGCGATAGTGAACGCCGATACCGGCAAAGTCGTCGCTACGCCCGCGATCTGCGATGGTCCTGACGCCGCCGCCTTCGATCCCTCGTCCGGTTATGCCTTCGCCTCCTGCGGCGACGGCAACCTCACCGTCATCCACGAGGATTCAGCAGACAAATTCACCGTCGTTGAAAATGTCCCCACCAAGAAATCCGCCCGCACCATGGGCCTCGACCTCAAAACCCACAACATCTTTCTTCCCGCCGCCGATTTCGACGCCCCCGCCGCCGGCGAACGCCGCGGCAAAATGAAGCCCGGCTCCTTCGTCATCGTGGTCGTCGGAAAGTAGCCCGGAGTCGCCGGCAGGCGTCGCGCGCCGCGCCACCGGCTGCCAAAATACGAAAAGCGCCCCGGCGAGGAGGGTCACCGGGGCGCTTTTTTGTTGGGCGATTGAGGGAACTCTTAGTGCACTACGCCGACGTTATGCGCGCCGGAAGTGAACGACAAGCTCGCTCCCGCCGCCTGTGGCAACCACCAAATCTTGCGCACCCAGCCGTGCTGGCTCACCATCATGCGCTTGCCAAGAAAATCCATGAACGCAGGGCTCACCTGCGTCGCCGCGTAAATCGCATTCGAATGAGCAAAAGGCCGCAAGAACGGATTCGATTCCTGCCCGTACCCGCCCACCACCGCGCGCTTCGTGGACCACGCGTCAAATGCCGCACCGCTGCTTCCGGCGATCGTCAGCGCATACCACATCTTTCTTTGCCGGGCCGTTTCGCGCGGCCGCGTAATCACCGGTCTCACCGGCTGAAAAGGCTGCGCCGCCGGATTCGGTGCAATCGGCTCCGCTTCGGCTTTCACTTTGGGTGCTGGTGCGGAAGGCAGGGCTGAAGCGACCAGAGTAGATTCTTTTGCCGCGTTGGCAACCACCGCGGGAGACTCGCTAACCACTTTCGCTGTGTCGTCCATCTGCGGGATGGAGCAGATCAGCAGCAGAGTTGCAATGACCATTGGCCACCTCAGTTTTGCCAGTAGGTCCTGCAAGTCCGTCCCCACTCGCAATACCGCCACTTTACTGTCCAAAAGGTCAGGTAGCACTGGCCCATCAGTCACATTCGCTGTGGTACGGCCTTCTAGCCCCCCCGTTTGCCCTTTTTCAAACGGCAGTACTAGGCCATAAATGTGAAAATGTTTTTACATTTCCGACCCTCCGTTACCCTCCCTCTCGCACGCCCGAACCACTGATTTTCTCCCCCTCCGACTCTGCTATAATCCGCCCGTTGACCCCGCCCACGCGGGCTCACACGAACAATGCCCGGCAACGACTCTTCCGCCGCCAAACGCGCTCGCACCCCGCAGCGCAGCCCCCAGCCTCCCCGTTTCATCGTCATTGAAGGCCCTTTGCGCGTCGGCAAAACCACCCTCGCCCGCATCCTGGCCGAACGCCTCCACGCCCGCCGCATCTACGATTGCGAGGACAATCCCTTCCTCGCCGATTTCTACAAAGCCAAGCCTGGCTCCGCTTTGCGCGCCCAGATGTATTTCCTCATCGAACGCCAAAAGCGCCTCCGCGAAGCCCTCGCCATCGAAGCTCCCGGCCCCGTTCTCTCCGACTTCCTCATGGAAAAAGACCGCATCTTCGCCAACCTCAATCTCGACGACGCCGAGCTAAAACTCTACGAGCGCTACTACGAAGCTCTCACCGCGGACATTCCCGCTCCCGACCTGGTCATCTATCTCCAAGCCAAGCCCGAAGTCCTCCGCGCCCGCATCGCCAAAAAAGCTTCCCGCGACGAATCCCACATCGCCCCCGAATACATCGAGGAAGTCGCCCGCGCCTACGAACATTTCTTCTTCCGCTACGCAGCCTCCGACCTCCTCGTCATCAACACCTCCGACATCGACTTCGTCGAGCGCAGCGACGACCTCCAGCTCCTCCTCAAGCGCCTCCAGGAACCCGTCAAAGGCACCCAGTATTTCCTCCCCCTCGGCGCCTCCGAATAAGACTCCTTCCCTCGCCCCAAAAATAAAACGGCGAGGCTCCCACCTTTCTCGTGGAAGCCCCGCCGATCAGGCCGCATTCCTCCTACTGCTCTACAACAATCTGACCCTTCATGCCTCTGTGCCCAAGACCACAAGAGTGGCAGCATCTGAAGGTGTATGTGCCCGGCGTTTGGGCCACGAACTCAATGGCGCTCGTTTCTCCTTTTTTCAACTGCCAGCAATCTTGTGGCGAAGTAAAAAGCAGCCCGGCCCCGCCGCTGGATTCGGCGCCGTCGGGAACCGCCGCGATTTTGAAGCCATGATCGTGGTCCGTGGCCGTGATTTTGAGCAGAATCTTGGCGCCCGCCTTGACGTGCACCGGCGAGCCCGAGTACTCATACTTCTTCGCCGACAGCTCAATCACCTGCTCCTTTTGCTCCTGCGCCGGCGCCGCTCCAGCCTGCAGCAAGCATGCCGCCAGTGCCACCGCAAACAATCTCAACATCGCCAAAATAAAGCGAATCGCAATTCGCGTCATCAACTCTCCTTTTTTCTCGAAGATTATCTGTCGTCGGCTTCCTCTTTCCCATGCACTGGAGTCAAAAAGTGATCCACCACAAAGTCCGCCACATCGCGGCCCAGCCGCTGTCCGGTAGTCAGGTCAAAGCGGAAGTGCTGTCCACCGAAGATACGGCTCAACGTCGCTTCTTCAGCAGCCGCTGTGATGCTTGTGAACGAGCGTTCGACTCCAGGAAGAACCTCGGATGTCACCTCGAACTCGGCGTGGTCCCGCTCGAAAAAAGAAATCAGCACCTCTGCCCCGGAAGCGCTGATCACCGCATGAGCGCCGGGATAGGAGGGGTCCGGAGCGGTCTTGCCGACTTCCGGTAGCCAATTCGGATCCGCCACGGTCTCAGGGTTAATGCCGGTATCCGCGGACCGGATCGCTGTCACTGGCCGCCAGAAATTGTAAGTGTATTTGGCGTCGTAGAAAGCGATCACGTCATCGGCAAAACTCAGGTTCAGCAGCGCGAATAACCGCGCGCTTTGCGCCGTCGTCAAACCGTGGGCCTGCGAGAACGTCTGCGAAATCTCGTTCCAATAGTTCTGTATGGCTCCATTCCAAAACCGCCCGGTCAATGCCTCATCGGCGGTGGCGGTCATGCTGTTGACGATTCCCAGCGATTTGATTTGGTTGAAAGCATCGCTATACGTATCGCTGCTCAGCGCCGGGGGAGGGCCGGGCCGGAACTGGCTCGCACGCTCCAGCGCGAACGGGGTCACGCGGGACCAATGTGTGAATTGCGGCTGCGCGGGAAAATTCGGAGGTGTCGATTGGTAATCTCCCGGAGCCGTCCCGAAAACATAAGGAATCGGCTTGGCATTCGATCCGTCATTGCTTCGCAGCGCCAGGATGTCATCCGCCACCGTTTGTCCTACGCGGATCCCTTCCGCCTTGTCGCTGCCATCCGGAATTTGTGCCAGGGACTGCTGTAAGGCGGCATCGAGCGTGGCCTGAAACGCCGGATACAAGGCCAGCAGAACTTCATGCGCCGCTGCCGCTGCTGCCGCTTCCTGCGAAGCATCTCGTGGCACGCCGGAAAGGCGGACCAGGTAGGGCCGGTGCGTTCTGTCGATGGCATTCACTGCGTCATAGATCGCTGCGTGCAGGATCGCAAAGCTTCGCGTCGGGTGTACCGTAGCTGGCTGCGCTCCGGGCGTCCGCACGATGGCAAGCAGTGTTCTATTCCACTGCACGACCGGGTTGACTGCCTGCGAGGAGCCTTGCGCGCCGGATTTCTGGCTATCAGGCGAAGCAGCATACCCGCGGCCAGCTTCAATCGAAAAAAATGCGCACACCAGTGCCGTCACAGCCAAAAGTCTTGGCATCATTCAGCTTTCTCCTTAGTTTCTGTATGCGACGGCGGCGCGCGCCGTGAGACAGACACTCTATTGTCGAATTTTCTTACACCTGCCAAGACCGCCCAACGCAAAAAAAAATTCCTCGCTCCTTCAATTTAATTCGTGGTTCTACGCAGTGTAGGGGCGCGCTTCAGTTTACCCAGAGGAACGAAGGGCCCGTCCCGCCTCTTGCTGTGGTTTGTAGGTGAGGGGCTTGTTTACCCTGAGCGGAGCCGAAGGGCCCCTCCCGCTCTCCGTCTACGTTTGGTAAAGATCCCCAGCCAGGTATTTGAAACCGGTATCCACGGCCACCGTCGCAACGATACTGCCGCGCCCGAGCTCCTGTGCCAGTTGCAGCGCAGCCGTGACGTTCAAGCCGGATGACGTGCCTGCGAATATGCCTTCCTCCTTCGCCAGCCGTCGCGCCATCTCGCGAGCCGCCCCTTCGTCAACCGTCCGCACTTCGTCGTATTCGCCATCCTTCAAGTGCGAGGGCCGGAATCCCGCGGCGATCCCCTCGACGCGGTGCGGCCCTCCTTTCCCCGTGGTGAGGACCGGCGACGTTGCTGGCTCAAGCGCCACAATACGCGCCTTGCACCCGGCTTCCTTCAGCGCACGCGATACTCCGGTGATCATCCCGGCCGTGCCCACTCCGCCGCAAAACGCCGCCAGACCGGTGCCCGCCTGTTCGGCCAGTTCCGCGCCGATTCCCATGTACGCCCGAATCGCGTCCGTGTTATGGAACTGGTCTGTGTAGAACGTGCCCGGCTCCTTGGCCAATTCTTCGGCGCGCCGCTTCATCCTCTGGTAAAGCTCCGGTACCAGCTTGCGGTCTTCGGCGGGGAAAATCTCCAGGTCCGCGCCGAAAAGACGCATTGTCTGCAGCTTTTCCTTCGAAAATCCGTCCGAGGAAATGGGCGTGAAGTGGTAGCCCTTGATCGCGCAGACCATCGCCAGAGACGATCCCGTGCTTCCTCCCGTCCATTCGACCACGCGCATCCCCGCCCGCAGCTCCCCGCGCGCCTCCGCCCCTTCAATCATCGCCAGCGCCATGCGATCTTTGTAAGAGCCCGTGGGATTGTAGTACTCCAGCTTGACGAGCACCTCGGCCATGGATGGCGTCACGACTTTCCGCAGCCTCACCACCGGCGTATTCCCGATCGCCTGCAAAACCGAATCTCGAATTGCATTGCCTCGCGCCACTGAATTGTTTTCCCCCCTCAAATTACTCTGTGCCATTGGATTGCTGTGCGCCATGATCCCCCACCTCCCCTATGACTAAGTTCCGCGGCAGCTTATGCCCCTGGAATGCGTTCCGACAAGATCCGCATTGGCACACAGCCAGCGACGCTCTTTTGGCAAATGGGACGGGATTCCGCCCTCCCTGCTCTTGTAGCGGCGTCCCTTTCACGTTTTCTGTGTCCCGGTGGTTTTTGCCGGGAAGGGCGCCATCTCCCTTTGCTCTTGTCCTTTGTAGACGCCGGGCTTGTTTACCCTGAGGCACGAAGGGAGCCCCGCCCAAGCGCCGTAGGCGCGCCAGAAGTTAGCCCAGCCCGCTCGCCCTGAGCGGAGCCGAAGGGTAAGGGCTGGGAAAAGAAGGAATAGCAATCGCGAGCGCCGTAGGCGCGACGCCCAGGTTTGCTTTTCTGGAACGTCCGCTTTTCGAATTTGCATTTGCAGGAGGCGGGCTTGTAGGGGCGGGGCTTGCTTACCCTGAAAAACGCGCACACCTAGTACCGCCGTAGCCAAAGGTTTGCTTCAAGTGCGTCAGATAGAGTTCGGCTAACTCATTTCACGAAAGCAAGATGAGAGTAACGGCTTCTGCCGTGCAAGCCAAGATAGACTTCCGGTGAGACACTTGTGCAGACGCAACCCGCGCGCGGCCCCTTATTAAACAACTGGATTACATCCATTGGGCCTCCGAAATCGACCAATCCAAAATTCGCAAGTTGAGGATAACCTGGCATCTGCAGCCGTGTAAGCTCAGCTGTGACCTGAAGGCCAGCAAATAGAGAAACGAAAGGAAGTGCCGCATCAACCTGACCATCTGGTGTCGATACTTCGCCTGTCGAGCACGTGAGCGATTCTGTTGCAACTTCCTCGGGAAATCTATCGGCTAGACAGTCGTCAAGACCGTATATGTGCCGCCCATGATTCACACCCCAGTTTTTGCCAGTAGTAGCATGAATTAAAATGGGTGGAATATTGTTCTGCATTGACCAACGTACGCCGTGTTCGTTTGCCAAAGGTAACCAAACGTCATATCGATTTGCAAGAGGCGTGGTCTTGGCAGCAAATTCGCTCCACCACCCGGGAAATGCCTTGGCAGAAATTCTTGAACCAATAATACTCTGCGCGACCGCCTCGGCCTTGTTCGCTCCGAAATTTCCCTTGCCGAACACGGGAGAGCGGTTAAGATTCTCAATCTTAACAGCGTCACCGTCTACGACTGTCAGGTCACACGACACTCCCGCCAGATTCATGCAGTAGGTGGTCGCGGAGCCTACTGAACCAGCTCCTACCATGAGAACTCGTCCGATATCGATACGACCAGTTTCAGGACCGAGATCAAGCGCGTCTCCAGCAAGTAATTTGCGTAGGCGAAACAGGTCAAATATTCCCCCGCCAGTGAGGAGATTCTTCGGCGTGCCAACCGCCTGCTTAAACACTTGCGCGACCCCTAGGCAGGCGGCACCAACGGCTCCAATCACATTCTCATTGTCATGCCGCTCGAGCAGGTCTGCGAAAGGCACGCCGATCGAAGCGCACCAGCCAGACGCATTTATGACGACTCCCTCTTCATCGGTGTGACTGCTGCAAGGTCCAATATGAATTCTGAGTGCGTCATCGCTTGAGAGGCCTTCTACGATGCTAAACGCACCAAACGGATCGGCATCACGCATTTGTTTCAGTATGATCTCTCCCAACCCCCCCGCACCAAGCCGCGAATCAACATGCACAGACGCCCGGGGAAGCACCAACTCGACGGTACGGCACCAGCGGCTCAGCAGGTTGCAAGTCGCGACCACCATGACCTGACCTTGGAGAGTGCCCAGCAGCTGCAGATCGACGGTCACGAAGCAACGAACAGACTGGTAACCGAACTTCCCGACGCAGCTGTTCGTCCGGTCGTCCCTAAGCCGATAGAACTCCTCCGCACACATTGGAAAATCCATCGTTTATTTGCCTTTGCGGAGATCGCACGATACGGGGAGAATCCCAAAGTTATTGTCGATTTCTGAGTCCGACAGGCGGACAAACCCTCCGCCCTGGAAGCGATGAACGCCACAGCGAGTGAGTGGCCACAGACCTCGCCGACAGTATTCCGGCACTATAACCGAGAGATAATCTTCGTACGGCATGAAGGCGCCAATGTCGTCCCCACCAGAGTGTTCGATCCAGGTCCCCGGATGACTGTGTACTTGCGCGAGGATCTGCAACTTCAATTCTGCGAGCAAGGCTACTACTCGCGCATTGCTACCTGCTGTGACGTGAAAGGAGCCACGCGTTGTCTTCGCCTCAGGAGCGATGCATGTTGTTATGAGCCACTGAAGGCCACACTCCTGACCTGCCCAGTAGACGACGCCCTCATGCCGAGACCAACGGCTTCGGCTGCTACGAAGGAACTTAGCCGTCGCAATAACGACCGATTCTTGGATTAGAACCAGAGGTCTGCGCTCGGCGCCTTCAGGCGCAGGCTGGAGGCCCTCAAGATTTCTCGGGTTTTTCATCCCATCCTTCCCCCGTAAAGTTCCGGCCTACTAAGGCGGGTCTGAATAAGCAATAACATGCCACTGAGCTTCGAATAGTTCGACCAGTCAGTGCCGTTGGCCTTTGAATTCATCCAATCGCCCAAGTTCCAATCCGCATGAGGGCCATTTTCAAACACCCCTTTGTAAGCCTTGCGACTAAAGGGCGCGCAAATACACAGACATGTATGAAAGAAGCTGTCGTTGGCGGAACGAGGGTATGCGTGTGTTGTACCGCGCTCCCCAGTATCCGGATCAATAAATTCGAAGTAGGGGGGTATCTCTTTGTAGTTGTCCAGCTTGATGTCCAGGATGTAGAGGTCACCATAAACCGCATACATCGTAACCCATAGACTCAAGGCCTTGAAGTCAGGAACAACACCCCATTTATATGTCTTGGCGAGGTCCTTCATCTCGGCAAGCTCCTGCCGCATAAAAGTCCTCGAGATTTCGGGGTCAACCGGCAACTCAAACTCCGCTTCCAGTAGAGGTCAGAATCAGCACGGTGCCATCGGTAATGTGGAAAGAGACCAGTGGGCGATTCGGGTCCAACGGCTGGCTGGGATTCGAAGCAAGGACTAGTTCGAACCTGTCACCTGGGGCAAAGCCAAAGGCTTTCACCACTTCCGCAATCACCTCGGAGACCTTGGTTTGCTTGCTGAACTGAAAATCCCGTGTCCCACGGCTGGTCTGGATTGTTACAGAAATATCTTTGTCTTCACTCATACTTTCCTCGGGCCAAGCTCACCCTCGCACGGGCAGCAAGCTGACATTCCCCAGACTACCTAAGACCAGATTGAATGTCAACTGCGGAAACTATCAAGCATGTTTGCCGTAGAAACAGTTTCCCGGGCTTGACATCTAGCGATTTCCACCGTATAAACGGTAGCGTGGCAGCCCCCAAAGGTCCTTTCTATCGGGAGTTCGGAAAGAAGCTTGCGCAGGCACGACATGCCGCCAAGGTGACACAGGAAGCTCTGGCGCAGGCAATTGGTTTGTCGAGAACTTCCATCGTGAACATTGAAAAAGGACGGCAGCCCGTCCACCTTCACTTGGTCGCTCAGATGGCAAACAGCCTTGAAACTGAGGTAATCAAGCTATTGCCGGAGAAAAGTCCGGCCGCAGGATCGGAGATGGTTTCTGAACTTCAGAAAGTGTCCCCCAGCGCTCGTTCATGGGTCGAACGGGTAATTACTCAGTCGGCGTTCCGGAGGGAATCTGAAAATGGCACCGAGATACTCACTGGCAAGGCGCAAGGCGCAGGACATCCTTCGCGACATACATATAAGAAAACCTCCCGTACCAGTTGAAGACATTGCGGGCTTGGTCGGTGCGCTTATTCACTATGAGCCCTATGAAGGCCAAGTTTCGGGGCTCGTACATCGTCAACCCGATAATAGTGCGGTAATTGGGGTCAACTCGTCTCATTCAATAACTCGCCAGCGGTTTACAATTGCCCACGAGATTGCACATTTGTTGCTCCACAGAAACGAACGCTTCCATGTAGATGAGAGGGCTCCCATAGGCTTTAGAAACGAGGAATCTAGTCTTGCCACAAAAGACCCGGAGATTGAGGCGAATCAATTTGCTGCAGAGCTGCTCATGCCAGCCAAGTTCCTCGTAAGCGAGATAAAGAGTCTACCCAATAATATGGAGACGGAGCTGGCGATACAGGAGTTGGCTGATCGCTTCCAAGTTAGCGAACAGGCTATGACTCTCAGGCTAACCAATCTCGGCTTCCTGGCCTAAAGCTGTGTGCCAGCAGGGTGCCCCGTGTGCCGGTTTTGCACTTGGGCTTTTGACTCTCCCTCCATTTTCTTCTGCAACCTCATTTCTCAATATTTTCAGCTCTCCCGTCCCAATTCCCCATCCTCTGAACTCCTATCATTTAACGCTTCAACGTTCTAACCTATAAACGTTTCAACGCCTAGCCTCGAACCCTCGCGCCGGGTGCCGCACCCTTCGGGTTTAAGGGTGCGGTTTTCGGCCTTTCTCCGCTGACGCTCCGCCGCCCGCATTCCATAGCTCCCGAACCATCGTGCGGATACACAGTGAGCTCTACCTCTTTGTTTTCTTCTCTTTGCAAAATCTTTCGAACAAATGAGGTCAACTCGCCAAATACTAGTACTATAATAGCATTTGACAAATAAGATAATCAATGATACTATGGGTTGTGATTGATCGACGCCACTTTACCCAGAGCCGCCTGCGCGAAGGGCTCCGCCATTCCACTCTGATATCTTTCTCTCTGCGCATGGCGCCTGCCCTGTGCCCTAAGTTCCGTGACTCGTTCCTTCCATCTTCCGTACCTTCTTCCAAGTTCCGTATCCCGCAACTCCTTTGCTTGCCACTCTTACGCAAACACCCGGGGTGTGTACCAACAATTCCCGAAATGGAACTCTCCACTCAACACTTGCCACGATCACTCAAGTTCTTTCTTTTCAAATTCTTGCGCACTCTTTTGCGCTTTCTTGCACTCACGCAAAAAGCAACTCGTTTCTTTTCAAGCGATTCCGCACTCTTTGTCAAAAAGCACCCGGGGGTGGGGAGGGGCCTCATGTTGAGGAGATCGAACACCCGGAAACAAATCTCCGCTCTGCCCGTCCTACCCGTTGAGCGGGGGTGGCTCTATGGCTGGAAACTTCCAACAGGATCTTCGGGGCGGGTTGCGGATGCTCAGGAAGAGTCCCGGGTTTACATTTGTGGCCGTGCTGTCGCTGGCCTTGGGCATCGGGGCGAACACCGCTATCTTCACCATTATCAACGCTGTCTTCCTGCACCCACTGCCGGTCGAGGAGCCTTCGCGCCTGGCGGAAATGTTTACCCGCGACACCCTAACGGTCGACGCGAACGTCAACTTCCAGATCACTCCGACTTCGCTCCCCAATTACGAGGACTATCGCGACCAGAACAACGTTTTCTCCGGGCTTGCGGACGTCACCTTCCCCCTCCCAGTGAACTGGGGCGGCCAAGCCGAGCCGAAACAATTGAACGCCTCGCTGGTGAGCGGCAACTTCTTCGACGTCCTCGGCGTGAAGCCCTATCGCGGGCGCACCTTCATCGCCGATGGCGACAAGAAAGTCGGCGGCAACCCCGAAGTGGTACTGAGCTACAGCTTGTGGGTGCGGCAATTCGGCTCCGACGACAAGTTTATCGGCCAGACCATCACGCTGAACGGCACGCCCTACACGGTAGTGGGCGTCGCCCCGCCAGGATTCAAGGGAATCGTCTCGCTCGGACGTCCGGACATCCTCTGGGTTCCCATCACGATGCGCGACTACGTCCTGACCGGGCAGCTCAAGGCTCTGGAAAACAACCGGCGCTTCCGCTGGACCTCCATCGTTGGCCGCTTAAAACCGCAAGTCAGCGTCGCGGAAGCGCAAGCCGCGATGAAAACCATCGCGGCCAGCCTGGAGAAAGAGTATCCCCGCGAAAACAAAGGCCGCACCGTCGAACTCTACCCGTTGAACCAATCCGCGCTGGGGATCAACCAGCGCCGCCAGTTCTCCCTTGCCGGCGGCGTGCTCATGGGCGTGGTTGGCCTGGTCTTGCTGATTGCGTGCGTCAACCTGGCCAATCTGCTGGTCGCCCAAGCCGCCAAGCGAGAAAAAGAGTTGAGCATTCGCGCGGCCATGGGTGCTGGCCGCTTCCGCCTGGTCCGCCAGCTTCTGACCGAAAGCACGGTGCTTTCGCTGCTTGGCGGTTTGGCCGGCCTGGTGGTCGCGTACTGGGGACGCAACGTGTTGTGGTCCTTCCGGCCCCCGTTTCTTCTCGACGGCTCGATCGATCTTTCCTTCGATGCCCGTGTGGTGGGATTCACTGTGATCGTCTCCCTATTAACCGGACTGGTGTTCGGGATCATCCCGGCCATCAAGGCTTCCGGCACGGACGTCAACGAGGTTTTGAAGAGCGGCGGGCGCGGCGGAACACTGGGCTGGACCCACAACCGTTTGCGCGGCTTGCTGGTGATTTCGGAAATCGCACTGGCGCTCGTCGCCCTTGTCGGCTCGGGACTGTTTCTTCGCAGCATGCAGAACGCCCAGCAATTCAATCCCGGCTTCGAGTCGCAAAATCTTTTTCAAATGTTTTTCGACTTGGGCGCTCTTCGTTATGACGAAGATCATGGGCAACAGTTTTTCCGCGATGTCATCGAGCGCGCGAAATCAGTCCCCGGCGTCGCGAGTGCATCGGTGTCCGCCAACGGCGTGTTTGGCGGCGGCATCTCCGCCACCATCTTTCGCGAAGGGGAACAGACCGATCCCAATAACCGCGGGACACTCGTCAATCTTGACGAAGTGACTCCCGGCCACTTTGAGACTATGCGCATCCCGTTGCTGAGTGGCCGCGATTTCACGGACTTCGACCGCGAGAACACCACGCCTGTAGCCATCATCAACCAGGCCATGGCCAATCTCGTGTGGCCGGGCCAGGAGCCGCTTGGAAAGCGCTTCGCGGTCGTGCAGGAACCAAACCTGCTGCAGGTCGTCGGAGTGGTAGGGACCACCGTCGTTGGCCAGATCGGCGAAGACCCTCAACCGATCGCGTACTTCCCGATGCGGCAGCAATACTCTCCGGCTGCCACACTCGTCGTGCGCACCACGGGCAACCCCGAAGCTCTTCTCGGAGCCGTGCGCACGCAAGTGCAGCAGATCGACAAAAATCTGGCCTTCACCAATGGGCAGACCGTGCAACAGATTTTGGGACAGGGACTGTGGGCCGCGCGCATGGGCGCGGCGTTGCTCGGCCTCTTCGGCGCGCTCGCGTTGATTCTGGCATCGGTTGGAATTTATGGCGTGCTGGCATATTCCGTGGCGCAGCGAACCAGTGAAATCGGGCTGCGCATGGCCCTGGGCGCGCAACCGCGTCAAGTCCTGGGGCTGGTGCTCAAACAAGGCATGCTCTTGTCGTTTGTTGGCGCGGCTGTGGGCATCGTCGTAGCGTTGCCTGTCGCGCGCTTGGCCTCGGGACTACTCTACGGCGTGAGCGCCACGGATCCTCTTATCTATGCGGCTATTACGCTGCTGCTGATGGGCGTGGCACTGCTGGCTTGTTATCTTCCAGCGCGCCGTGCCACACGCATTGATCCGCTCGTCGCACTGCGCGTGGATTAGAGGCGATAGCGCTGCACTAGGATTGGAAGTTGTCTTGTTGCTGGTGAATTAGTAGCTGTAGTGCCGCGCGAAAAATGGCGGCAGTAATTTTTCGCGGCGGTCGCCATTGACACGCGGCCATAAGCAGCATACCTTTCGGCACCGATGAAATTCTTCCTCGGGCGCCGATGAAAAATAAACTCCTGGCCGCGGCCGTCGTCGCCGCCACGATCGCCGTCGCGGCATCGCTCCTCGCCGGCGCTCACGTGCTTCCACTGCCCGCGCTTGTCACAGTTTTTCTGCGCTGGCTCGCCATTTTTTTCATCGCAGCGTATGCAACGTCACGCCGCTCGCTGACGAGCTGGATTTTCGTCGGCCTCCTTGCCGGCGCGGAGTTGGGACACGACTGGCCCGCCGTCGCGGTCAACCTGCAACTGCTCGGCACCATTTTCCTGCGGCTCATCAAAGTCATCATCGCGCCGCTGCTCTTCGGAGTTCTCGTTGTTGGCATCGCCGGCCATTCCGATCTCAGGAAAGTCGGCCGCCTCGGCGTCAAATCGCTCATCTATTTCGAAGTCGTTTCTTCGCTGGCGATGCTCATCGGCTACGCGGCCATTCACATCAGCCGCGCCGGAGAAGGCGTCCACTTGCCGCCGTCCTCAGCCGCGCAATCCCTCAACGTTTCGCCGCACACCGCCACGCAAATCATCACGGACATTTTTCCTGAGAACATCGCCAAATCCGTCGCCGAAGGCCAGGTGCTGCAAATCGTGATCTTCAGCGTCCTGTTCGCCATGGGGCTGGCCCTTGTTCCGGAACCGAAGCGGCGCCCGATGCTGGCCTTTGCTGAAAGTCTTTCGGAAACCATGTTCAAATTTACGAACCTGGTCATGTATGCCGCGCCGCTCGGCGTCTTCGGCGCGGTGGCCTACACGGTCGGCCACCTTGGCGTGGGCGTTCTACTTCCGCTTTTCAAGCTGCTTGCGACAATGTACGTGGCGCTGGCATTTTTCATTATTTGCGTGCTGCTGCCGATCTTGTTGTGGGCGCGCATTCCGCTCAAGCGTTTCATCAACGCCGTTGCGGAGCCAGTCACCGTTGGATTTGCCACCGCAAGCTCGGAAGCGACTCTGCCGCGCGCTATCGAGCAAATGGAATCTTTCGGCGTCCCGCGCGAAATCGTCGCGTTCGTTCTTCCCACCGGGTACAGCTTTAATATGGACGGCGCAAGTCTCTATCAATCGCTGGCGCTGTTTTTTGTGGTGCGGGCGGCAGGACTGCACTTGAGCATCGGCCAGCAAGCATTGATGATTCTGACGCTCATCATCAGCAGCAAAGGAACCGCGGGCGTGGCGCGCGGTTCGCTGCTGATTGTTTTCGCCGCGGCAACTTCGTTTCACCTGCCCATGGAACCGTTGTTTCTGCTTTTCGCGATCGACCAACTCATGGATATGGGGCGGACGGCAGTCACCGTACTCGGCAATTGCGTCGCGTGCGTGGTGATTGCGCGCTGGGAAGGTGAATTGCCCGCAGAGACTGCGACTTCGGGCTAGCTGGAACGACGCACCTCGTCGTTGCGGTTAAGTGCGGAAGAAAAGCGGCGGCAAGCCGCCGCACTCCAAACGCAAGTGTTGTATATTTCCGTGCGCATGTAGAGGAGGTTTCCCATGGAGCTCTGGTCACGACGAAAATTTTTTCTCACTTCGGTTGCGAGTAGCGCCTTTGCCGGCGCGGGGAAATTGTTTGGAGGGGTGCGTTCGAATGGCGCCGGTGCGCCGGCTCTCGCAAGCCTTGCGCCGGCGGTGCAGGGGAAGCGGCCGCTGATCATTTCGAGCGTCAATGGCCTGCACGCGCTTGGCGCGGGCATGGACATTCTCAAGAAAGGTGGCGACACGCTGGAAGCGGTCGTAGCTGCAGTCACCATCGTGGAGGATGATCCCAACGACGACTCCGTCGGCTACGGCGGCCTGCCCAATGAAGAAGGCGAAGTCGAGCTGGATGCCAGCGTGATGCATGGGCCAACGCACCGGGCAGGATCGGTGGCGGGCGTGCGGCGGATCAAGAACGTTTCGCGGCTGGCGAAAACGGTGATGGAGAAGACGAATCACGTGATGATCGTGGGAGACGGGGCGCGGCGCTTTGCGGTGGCGGAGGGATTCGAGGAGATGAATCTGCTCACCGAGCATTCGCGGAAAATCTGGCTGGCGTGGAAAGCTAAATCTTCCTTCAATTGGCGGCCGGGGATCGATTCGCCGGAGTGGAAAGAGCACCTTTCCGCGATTTTTGACGGCGATGAAAAACAGATCGCGTACGCGGAACGCGTGATCGCGCATCCGCCGACGGGAACGATTCCTTGCATGGCGGTGGATTCGAACGGCGACATTTCCGCCACCACCACGACTTCCGGACTATCGTGGAAAATTCCGGGACGCGTAGGGGATTCGCCGATCATTGGCGCGGGCTGCTGCGTGGACAACGAAGTAGGCGCGGCCGGTTCGACGGGCAAAGGCGAGGAAAACATCAAGATTTCCGGCGGGCATACCATTATCGAAATGATGCGCCAGGGCAAATCGCCGACGGATGCGTGCCTGGAGGCGATGGGGCGCGTGGCGCGGAACTATAAAAACGACAAGAAGAAACTCGGGACGTTTCACATTTACTTCTATGCGATCAACAAGGACGGCGCGCACGGCGCCGCTTCCCTCTGGCGCAACGGCTATGAAGCGAGCAAACAGGCTTCCTACGCGGTGCACGACGGAAGCGAGGCGCGGCTGGTTGCCTGCACGCCTTTCTTTGATGCGGTTGGCGGCGATCAATAGCGGAGTACGATACATGCTATCAATCGGATCAGACTTCACCAGCCTTGAGCGAGCCGTGCTCGCCGCAATTTGCGACATGTATCTGGAGGATCGGGCGGTGCTTGAGGCGCAACTATCGACTGCGACCTTATCTAGGCGCGAAAACACCGGCGCTGGTTTTTTCACGCATTTCGAGGTTGACCGCGTTTCCTGTGCTGCCATTGGAGGTAAGCGCTTAAGGGACGGCCCAGAAGCTAAGATCGACGGATTAGAACACGGGATGGGGTTTATTCTTTGGCTGAAAGAAGGCTACGCAGACTGCCTTGAAGGATATTCTTACGCGGGGAGCACAACCGGTATTATTCTAGAAGTAGCAAGCTTCGAGATTCTTCAAGGTTAGGACGAAGTTCCTCGTCGTGCGAACCCAGTTCGGTGCCCAGTTTCCTACTTTCTTTTCTGTATTTTCTATATTCTGAGTTCATGGACCAGGCGAACATTCTGATCATCGGCGGCGGCGTCATCGGCTGCGCCATCGCCAACGCCGTTTCGAAGCGCTGGCAGGATGTATTTCTTGTCGAGAAATTTCCCAAACTCGGGATGGCCACCAGCACGCGCAACAGCGGCGTGAATCACTCCGGCATCTATTACCCGAAAAATTCCTTGAAGGCCCGGCATTGCGTCGAAGGCAACCGGCTTACCTACGAATTCTGCGAGAAACACAACGTCCCGTTCCGGCATTGCGGGAAACTCGTGGTGGCGGTGGATGGGCACGAAGAAGCGGAACTCGTCGCGCTAAAAAAGCGCGGCGAAGAGAACGGTGTTGAAGGGCTGCGCCTGATCGGCCCTGACGAAATCCGCAAACGAGAGCCGCACATCAAAGGCGTCGCCGCCCTGGATGTCCCTTCGACGGGAATTGTCTCCGCGGAAGAACTGGTTCACGCGTACGGGCGCGTGGCAACGAACCAGGGGGCGAACATTGTTACGCACGCGGAGGTGATTTCGCTTGCGCCTTCAGCCAAGAACATCCGCGTGGGTTTGCGCATCGGCGATGAAGAAGGTGCGCAGAGCGAAACGATTGAGGCGCGCTGCGTGATCAATGCGGCTGGACTCCATGCGGATGAAGTGGCTGCGATGCTGGGAAATCATTCCTGGAAAATTTATCCGGTGCGGGGGGAATATTGCGAGGTGCGGGGGCCGCGTTCGTCGCTGATCAACAATCTTGTTTATCCACTTCCGCACAGCGATGGATTGAGCCTCGGCGTGCACTTTACGAAGACGCTTTGGGGGACGTTTCTCCTGGGGCCGACGGCAACGTACGTCGAAGGGAAAGACAACTACGAGAAGAACCGGTTACCGATTGCGGATTTCGCACACAGCGCGAAGACGCTGCTGCCGGAAATCGAGGAGAAGGACTTGCAGCTCGGGTATTCGGGGCTGCGACCGAAACTCGTTCCGCCGGAGCACAAAGGAATCGTTGATTTTGTGATCACGCGCGACGCCGTAGTGCCGCAGGCGATTCACCTCGTCGGAATGGAGTCTCCTGGGCTGACGGCCGCGCCGGCCGTCGCCGAGCATGTTGCAAAAATGGTCGCGGAGGTTCTAGGGTAGGACTATTCGACAACGATTCGCACGAATCTCTTTTTCCCTAACCGCAGCTCGTATGACGCCGCGATACTGCCGTCAAATTTTGCTGCTGGGTCACTTAGGACCTCCCCGTTGACCTCAAGACCGCCTTGTTCTATTAGGCGTGCAGCTTCGGCAATCGATTCGCTTTGGCCTACAAACTTTAACAACTGGCACCACTTAGGCGAGAGTGTGCCGATGATCCCGCCGGAATGCACCAAATGCGTTTTCTCACGGACCAACCGTATTACCGGAATCTCTTTGGGCACTTGGCGGTCGCGGAAGACGCGCTGGAAATTGTTTTTCGCTAATTCCGCAGACAAGCTGCCGTAGAAACTCTTTACAACTTCATGGGCCAGCTGCATTTTTGCGTCCATGGGATGCAATTTTCCAGCAGCCACTTCCTGCTTGAGCACCGCGATTTCCTGTGGCGTGCGATCGGTCACCAATTCGTAGTAAGACCACATCAGCTCGTCAGGGATGGACATCATCTTGCCGAACATTTCCGCAGGGGGCTCGGTGATGCCGACGTAATTCCCGAGGCTCTTCGACATTTTGCGCTGGCCGTCGAGGCCGACAAGGATGGGCATCATCATGCACACTTGCGGTTCCTGGCCGTACTCGCGTTGGATATCGCGGCCGGTCAGCAAATTGAATTTTTGCTCGGTGGCGCCAAACTCGATGTCGGCCTGGAGAACGACGGAATCGTAGGCCATGAGGAGCGGATAGAGCAGTTCGTGCATGGAGATGGGCTGTTGTTCGGTGAGACGCTTGTGAAAATCCTCGCGTTCGAGCATGCGCGCCACGCGATATTTTCCGCAAAGACGTACGATATCGTAGCTGGTCATCTTATCCAGCCACTCGCTGTTGTAGCGGACTTCGGTTTTTTCGCGGTCGAGAATCTTGAAAACCTGTTCGAGATAGGTTTTCGAATTGGCGTTGACCTGTTCGCGAGAAAGGGGCGGGCGCGTTTCGGATTGTCCCGAAGGATCGCCGACCAGCGCGGTGAAATCGCCGATCAGGAAAACGGGGATGTGGCCCATGTCCTGAAAATGCTTGAGCTTTCGAATGACCACGGTGTGGCCGAGGTGAAGATCGGGGGCGGTGGGATCGAGGCCGAGTTTCACACGCAGAGGCTTTCCGGTCTTTCGCGATTTTTCGAGCTTAGCGGTCAGCTCCGCTTCGGGGACGATCTCGACCACGCCTTTTTTCAGGTAGGCGAGCTGTTCTTCGACGGGTTTGAAATTCGTTTGTGCCATTGAGAGTTTTTCAGCTCACGCGAAGGACGCGGCGGCCTTCGATTTTGTATTTTCCTTCGAGCACAAATTTAACAGCCTCGGAATAGATGCGATGCTCCTCTTTCAGAATTTTTTCGGAGAGGGAGGCTTCCGTGTCTCTGTCGAGCACTGGAACGGTCGCCTGCAAAATGATCGGGCCGGCGTCGAGATTTTCGTCGACGAAGTGGACGGTGCAGCCGGCGAACTTGACGCCGTATTCGAGGGCCTGGCGCTGCGATTCGAGGCCGGGGAAGGAGGGGAGCAGCGAGGGGTGGATGTTCAGGATGCGATTTGGAAATTTCGATACAAAAAAGGGAGAGAGCAGGCGCATGTAGCCGGCAAGGCAGATGAGATCGACTTTGTGTTCGTCCAGAACGGCGGTAACCTGGCGGTCGTAGGCTTCGCGCTCGAGGCCTTTCGAAGGGATCACCCACGTCTTGATTCTGCGCGATTCCGCGCGTTGGATACCGGGCGCGCCTTCGCGATTGCTGATGACCACGGCGATTTCCGCGTTGGGAATGCGGCCCGCCGCCACGCTTTCCGCGAGCGCCTCGAAGTTCGAGCCGCGGCCGCTCAAGAGGACGCCAATGCGTTTGCTCATAAACGAAAAACGTTAGCATAAGCGGGGGAATCGGCAAAACGGGACGCGGAGGCGGGCGAAGCGATCGTTTCACTCTGACTGCATGGCGACTGCGGCCGCGGGTTTGCGGCGCGAGGCCACGAGGCCGCCAGCAGCGCCGCCCACGAGTTTGAGGCCGTGAGCGATTTTGTACAGGAGAGGCTGCGGCTGGCGCCAAGCCAAGCCCAGGTAAATGAGCGCGGCGACTACGCCGACAAGCGTTCCGTGAAGCACGAAACGCGAGCTGATGCGCCGGGCCACCCACAAAGCGAAGAGGAATGGCAGCAAGGCAGAGGCAATCAGGATGGACGCCAGAAACGCCTGCTGCCCAAAGAGGTATTTCGTGGGAAAGACGATGGCGAAAACGAGGAGCTCGGCCAGGAATCCGCCCAACAATACACGACCCCAATGTATCCCTGCGATTTTCGACATATTCCTCAGATTGACGCTTGCGATGGAGCGCGGCGCCTCAGTGAGATTCGATGGTCACTCTAACAAAGGCCGGATTATAGCGCTAAGTTGGTTTTTTTTTCATCGTGGATTTCGATGGGCAGGTCGCGCCGTTCCATGTAAGGAGCTTACGATCGGGGCTTCGTGGCGCGATTAGTGGGGAACTTTGCTAGAATGCCGGATTCGCAGATGGTCAAATCAAATGGGGAATCACAAATCATGAATAAGCGGCAGGTCGGGTCTTGCGGGCGGTCGTTGAGTACCATTCTTTTCGCGCTTGTTATTTTTTTGTTTGCCACGGTGCCGGCATTGGCGCAACGCGTTGAGGCGCGGGACCCGGCGGAACGGGCACAGGGGAAGCCGCAAGTGAAAGTGCTGCCGCGGCCTTGGAAACCCGTCAGTCGGCAGCTCGTGGATGAAAAATCGATGCGCGCGCTGATTCACAACCTAGTGAGCTGCGGAACGCGACTGACGCTTTCTTCGTGGACGGACCCGAAGCGCGGAGCGGGCTGTGGCCGGGATCACATCGTGGCGCGATTCAACGAAATTGCGAAAGAGTCCGGAGGGGAACTAAAGGTGGTGGTGGATAAATTCGAGTCGCAATCGGAACGGACGGGGCCAAATCCTGTGCCACTGGAGAATGTTTATGCGATTTTGCCCGGCTCCGATCCCAAGCTTTCGAAAACCGTTTTCATAGTTTCGGGACATTTTGATTCGCGGCCTTCCAACGTGATGGATCCGAAAGCGGATGCTCCCGGCGCGGACGATGATGCCTCGGGAGTGGCCGTGAGCGTGGAATGCGCGCGGTTGCTCAGCGATCCGGGCGCGACCGGGCACGGGAAGTTCGGCTTCTTTCGCGCCACGATTCTGTTTGCGACTGTTTCGGGCGAAGAGCAAGGGCTGCTTGGCAGCACACACCTGCTGGATTGGCTGAAGCAGCAGGGCTACATCGTCGGCGGAATGCTGGACGATGACATTGTGGGCGCCGATCCCGCCGCCGGGTCACCGCATCGCGTGCGGTTGTTTTCTGGAAATGGCGAAATCGATGATGCGGATTCGCCTTCGCGGGAATTGGCGCGGGCGGTGGAAGAAATTGACGGGCGGGAAGCGATTCGAATGATTTTCCGCGTGGACCGGTATGGGCGCGGCGGAGATCACTACCCGTTCTACAAGGCCGGGCTGCCGGCGGTGCGCTTTACCGAGCCGCTGGAAGATTACAACCACCAGCACCAAACGCCGCGGACGGAAAATGGAATTGAATACGGCGATTTCGAAAAATACCTGAACTTTGCGTTTATGGGCGATGTGGCGCTGGACAATGCGGAGGCGCTGCGGCAGTTGGCGCTGGCTCCAGCGCCGCCGACGAATGCAAAGCTGACTGGCGCGGTGACACCGGATGCCAAAGTGTCTTGGTCGGCTGAAGATGATGCGGAACGCGCGGGGTTCGAGATTTTGTGGCGGGAGACGAGCGAACCGCGGTGGCAGGTTTATGATTTTGCGGCTTCGCCCGGCGAAACCGTGTTGAAGGGTGTTTCCACGGACAATCACTTTTTTGCGGTGCGCTCTGTGGGCAAGAATGGCGCTCGCTCCATCGCCGTGCCGACGGGAATGGAACGCCGCCCGCCGCCGCTGCCTAGCGGGCCGAAACAGTAAGTCTACGCGGAGAATTTCCAGCAGATCACTTTAGCTGAGTTCTTGCCTAGGAGGGGCGCAGCATCCCGACAAGGTCGGGACAGGTGCTGCGCCCCTACGACGGAGAATGGTGCCGCGAAGAATGCCGGTCAGGGCTTGGGCGGGGCGACGGGTTGGGCGAAGGTGACGAAGTGCCCGCCGGGGTCCTGGACGCTGAATTCGCGCATGCCATAGAAGGCGGTTCGAACGGGCATGACCATTTTCACGTCCTTCATGGCGGCGAGAACGGCGTCGAGGTTGTCGACCTCCATGTAGAGATAGGTCGGACCCTTGCCGGCGGTCGCGGAAACGTCTTTGGGCGCGTCTTTTTCCACACTGGCGTAGGTTTGGTACATCACTTCGGCAGTGCCTTTTTGAAAAGTCACAAAACCTAGTTTGTTGCCGTCGGGGACTTCGATGGTCTTGGCGAAGCCGAGGCGATCGACCCAGAAGGGCACGATGGGCTCGATGTCCTTGACGAGCAGGACCGGGGTGATGCGTTTGACGTTCATGGGCGTTTTCTCCTGAGATGGATTGGCTGGCCTTGAAGCGAAAGTGAAAAATAAAGCTAAAGCGGTTAGAGCAAAGGCGAAGTGGCGCATGGTGCAGATTCTCCTTGACGAGACCAGTAGTCTCATTTAGACTAGTAAGGATAGTGAGCGCGGAATTCGAAGTCAAGGAGATTTTTATGGGGGCGAGGGCAAGGCAATTGGGCGACTTGATCTCGATCGGGCCGGCGATGCTGCGGGATTTCGAGTTGCTGAGGATTCACAGCGTGGCGCAACTGGCGCGGCAGAATCCGCGGCGGATGTATGAAAAGCTGGGGCGAGTGGCGAGGCAGCACCAGGATATTTGCGTGCTAGACACGTTTTGCGCGGCGGTGGCGCAAGCGCGGAATCCGCGGCTGCCGGCGGAGCAATGCCAGTGGTGGTATTGGAGCAAGAAACGGAAAACGGGAAAGAAATGAAGAGAGAAAATAACGCAGAGACGCAGAGGACGCGGAGATTCGCTGAGAGACCGAGGAGACGCGCGGGGCGGGCCAAGAAATTGGCGCTGACGACGCCGGATTTGGTGCTGCTGAGCTTGCTGGCGGAGCGGCCGATGCATGGTTATCAAGCGAATCTCGAGCTGGAAAGACGCGAGATACGGGACTGGGCGAACTTATCGCGGCCACAGGTGTATTACTCGCTGGAGAAATTGGCGCGCGCGGGGCTGATCCGAGCTTCAGAAACGACCGCACCTGCGGCGGGACCGGAGCGCAGCACGTTTGAAACAACAGCGAGAGGCCGCGCGGCGTTGGCCGGCGCTCTGGAGCGTGAAGAGTGGACGAAGCAGCGCGCGCGGCCGCCGTTCCTGACGTGGATTGCGCTTTCTTGGCAGGCACGGCCGGGAGTTTTCCAGTTGCAATTGGAGCGACGGCGGGAATTTCTTGAAAAGGAAGTGGCACGAGAGAAGGAAGTGCTTGCGAGCATCCTGGAAGAAGTGGGGCATCCGTATCACGAAGCGGTGTGGATGGTGAGTCTCGCCATAGAACAATTCAAGCTGGAGCAGCGATGGCTGCGTAAGCTGAAGCGCGAACTGCCATTGCGCAGGCCGGCAGAGAAGCCGAGCTATGCGACGAGCGACCTTGTTTAGACTAACTATGCCATTTGCAGGGAACCGGAGTAGGAGACGCGGGCCTTGCCGGATTCGCCGCGGTCGATGCGGCCGATGAGGAAGAATTTTTCGCGGTGCTTTTTCAGGTCGGCTTCGACGAAGCGGACGTTTTTCGGCGGGACGATGAGAATCATTCCGACGCCCATATTGAAGGATTGCAGCAGCTCGTCCGTGTCGATCTTGCCGAGCTTGGCGAGATATTTGTAGATCGCGGGCACGGGCCAGGAGGCGAGGTCAATTTCCGCCTTAAGACCGCTGGGCAGAACGCGCGGAAGGTTGCCGGGGATACCGCCGCCGGTGATGTGCGCGAGGGCGGAAACCCAGCCGCGGGCGAGAATGTTCTTTAGCGCGGGCGCGTAGCACAGATGCGGCTTCAGCAGTTCCGCGCCGATTTTGTTGCCGACTTCGGCGACGTAGGTGTCGGGCTTGAGCTTGGCAACCTCGAAAATCAATTTACGCGCGAGCGAATAGCCGTTGGTGTGCAAGCCGGCGGACGGCAGCGCGATCAAAGTGTCTCCGGGCTGGACTCTCTTGCCGGTCAAAAGTTTTTTGTGCTCGACGACGCCGACGATGAAGCCGGCAAGATCGTATTCACCGGCGGGGTAGAAGCCGGGCATCTCCGCCGTTTCGCCGCCGATGAGGGCGCAGCCGGCCTTGCGGCAGGAGCGGCTCATGCCTTCGACGAGCTGCTCGACGACCTGCGGATCGAGCTTGCCCATCGCCAGGTAGTCGAGGAAGAAGAGCGGCTCGGCGCCCTGGACGAGAATGTCGTTGATGCAGTGATTGACGAGATCGGCGCCAACGGTAGAGTGTACGCCCATAGCTATGGCAATTTTGAGCTTGGTGCCGACGCCGTCCGCGCTGGAGACCAGCACGGGCTCTTTCCATCTTTTGCGGTCGAGCGCGAAGAGCCCGCCGAAGCCGCCAATGCCGCCGAGCACGCCGGAGGTAAACGTGCGGCTAGCATGGTGGCGGATGCGCTGCTTGGCGTCATCCGCGACGGCGATATTCACTCCAGCGTCGGCATATTTCATCAGGAACCCGTCCGCATCCGTATCTAGTGTTTCCCTGATCGGGGCGCACTCGTACATGCGCCGATCACTGACAGGAAAGCATTGGAGCGCCGCGGGGGCAGCGGCGTCTATTGTGAAATACCGTTGTGCATCAAAAACTAAAACGTCCGGAAAATACGCTTCCAGCGCACCGTTCCGGGGTGAAGGAGGGCGTTCGCGTAGGCAAAGAACCGCTCGCGAATCTGCCCCGGCTCCCAAGCTTCGGGCGAAACATTGAGCGACATGTAAATCATGACCGGCGTCCCGATGATGTCCTTTCGCGGGACGCAGCCCCAGAAGCGGCTATCGAAGGAATTCTCGCGATTGTCGCCCATGGCGAAGTAGCAATCGGAAGGAACGTGATAAGGAAACTTCACGTCCGTCTGGCCGGGAGGGGCCGGCTCACTCGGACCAGTGGTGTATTTTTCCCCGAGCCTCTGACCGTTAACCCAGACGGCGCCATCGTGAATGTCGATGGTATCTCCCGGTAGGCCGATGACGCGCTTCACGTAGTCCGGGGTATCCGGCGCAAAGGGCGGCTTAAAGATGATGACCTGCTGGCGGCTGGGATTACGCCAGAGCGGCAAGTGCCAGTTGGTGAATGGCACGCCCGCGTCGTAGCCGATGCGGCTCATGATGAGGTGATCGCCGATGAGCAGCGTGTTTTCCATCGAACCGGAAGGGATGACGCGCGCCTGGCCGATCGTGCCGTTGATGAGCAGAAAGGCGAGGCCGACCCAGAACCAGGCGATGATCTCGCTCCGGATTTTCTGTTTGGTGGTCAACTGATCTTTCTGCTTCTGCTGTGTGGTCGAATCCTTCATGATTCACCGGAGCCGGTCGGGCCGGCGACATTCACTAGAATAACTGAAACAGCCTGCGCCAGCGAATTTCGCGCGGATGGAGAAGAGCGTTTGCATATGCGGAAACGCGATCACTAATCGATCCAGAACCCCAGGCATCCGATGGAGCATCGATCGACATATAAACCATCACCGGAGTGCCAACGATATGGGAACGCGGAACACATCCCACAAAACGGCTGTCGAGCGAATTGCCGCGATTATCACCCATGACAAAAAAACAGCCGGCCGGGACAGTGTACGGAAAAACATCTCTTTTGCCTTCAAATGCGGCGCGGAACATCACGGGATCACCGCGTTCGGTGGGCCCGATGGCGTAGTTTTCGCTAAGACGAGCGCCATTGATCCAGACACTTCCGTCTCGAATGTCGACCGTTTCGCCGGGCAATCCGATCACACGCTTGATGACGTCCGACGTTTCGCCTGGAATCACGGGCCGGAAAATGACGATCTGTTGCCGGCTGGGATTGCGCCAGAGGGAAAGGTGAACGTCCGTAAAGGGTACACCGGCGTCGTAGCCGATGCGGCTCATGATGAGGTGGTCGCCGACGAGCAGCGTATTTTCCATGGAGCCGGAGGGTATGACGCGCGCCTGACCGATGGTGCCATTAATCAAGAGAAATGCGAGCCCTACCCAGAACCAGGCGATGATTTCTCTTTGAATCTTTGCCTTCACGGGCAGGCCTGCTTCTTCTTGTTTTTTCTTCTTTTCAGCTTTCATGTTCCACCACCACCGGCCGCTCTGCGGGCGCGGGTTCATTGCCATGTCCATCGGTAATATCGCCGGATTTGCCATTGGAAGCGCTTTCGCGCACCTCCAGCTGAACCAGGTCCGTCGGGTAAACGCCCGTATAACAAGACGTGCAAAACCTGCCTTCGGTGTCACTGACGGCGCGGCGCAGCGCCGGGAGGGAAACGTAACCCAGCGAGTCGGCGCCAAGGAATTTACAGATTTCTTCAGGCGTGTTTGACGAGGCGATCAATTCCTCGCGCGTGGGCGTGTCGACGCCGTAATAGCACGGAGAAATCGTCGGCGGGCAACTGACGCGCACGTGGATTTCTTTTGCGCCGACTTCGCGGAGCATGCGGACAATCTTGCGGCTGGTGGTGCCGCGCACGATGGAATCGTCGACCAGGACGATGCGTTTGCCTTCGATCAAGCCACGGATGGGGTTGAGCTTGAGCTTCACACCGAAATTGCGGATGGCTTGTGAAGGCTCGATGAAGGTGCGCCCGATATAGTGATTGCGGATCAGCCCCATGCGAAACGGAATCTTGGATTCGAGCGCGTAGCCGACGGCGGCGGGCACGCCGGAATCGGGCACCGGGACGACGATGTCTGCATCGACAGGATGCTCTTGCGCAAGGAGGCGTCCGAGCATCTCGCGGCTTTCGTTCACGGAGCGGCCGAAAATAATGCTGTCCGGGCGGGAGAAATACACATGCTCGAAAATGCACTGCTGGAGCGGTTTCTGCGGCGCAAAGTGGATGGACTCGATGCCGGACTTGGAGATGCGCACCATTTCGCCGGGTTCGATCTCGCGGACGTATTGGGCGTTGAGCAGATCGAAGGCGCAGGTTTCCGAGGCCACCAGCCAGGAAACAAAGCCGCCGGGGGTGATTAATTTTCCAAGCACCAGGGGCCGAAAGCCGCGAGGGTCGCGTACGGCGTAGAGTTCATCCTGCGTAAGCACGAGGAGGGAATAGGCGCCTTCAACTTGATTGAGCGCGTCACCGATCGCACCAGAAAGATTGCGCGCTTGCGAGCGGGCGATGAGATGGACGATGACTTCGGTGTCGCTGTTGGTCTGGAAAATCGAGCCGCGATGCTCAAGCTTGCGGCGCCACTCGGCGGCGTTGGTGAGGTTGCCGTTGTGGCCGAGGGCGACTTTGCCCTTGTTGCAATCGATCATGATGGGCTGCGCGTTGAGGAGAGCTTTGTCACCGGCGGTCGAATAGCGAGTGTGGCCGATGGCGAGGCTGCCCGGGAGTTGCGCTAAGACGTTGGGCTGGAAAATCTCTTCGACTTCGCCCATCGCGCGATGGACGTATAACTCTTTGCCGTCGCTGGAGACGATGCCGGCGGATTCCTGACCGCGGTGCTGGAGGGCGTAGAGGCCGAGATAGGCGAGGTTGGCGGCTTCGGGATGGCCGAAGACGCCGAAGACACCACAGTGGTCGTGGAAGTGATCGTCGAAGAGT
>Ga0210408_10000647_pt1 | contig 41629 bp, 48 predicted proteins | sample IncBWH4MmetaG_FD_155471 | JGI IMG/M metagenome (GOLD analysis project Ga0210408, IMG submission 155471) | Forest soil microbial communities from Barre Woods Harvard Forest LTER site, Petersham, Massachusetts, United States - Inc-BW-H-4-M | ecosystem: Environmental > Terrestrial > Soil >...
GCCGGCCGTAGCTCGCGCGTTTGAGCGTCCACTCGGTCTCCTGCGCCGGCACCACGAAGGTGGGATGGCCGACGCGCTCCAGTTCCTCGGCGAGCCGATAGGCGACCTTGTCCATTTTTCGCAGCACCAGCATGTCCATGTACTGGACCGGCGTATTGGTGCGGCAGCGAAACGCGCCGGCCGGAATGTGCTGCGCGATAACGATCACGCTTTTCACGTAGGGCGAGATGCGCTCCGGCGTCTGCGGCCAGCGCGGGTCCGGCGGAAAGGCATTGAGCACCTGCGCGCTGGCGATGCCGACGAGATCGGCGCCGAGCTCGCGCGCCCGCGCTTTCACGCTCTCCGCCGAAATGGCCGCGCCCCGCCGGAACGGTGACGGCGTGCGTCGCCCGATGCCGCTCCAGCGCGGGTTGCGAGGTGCCGGCGCGGCACTGCGGTCGGAGGATATGGCGGCCGAGCTTGCAAAGGCCATTGCGATCACCCGCCATATTGATAATTTACTCTGTAATTTACGCCCTGGATTCGGACCTTGTCAATGCGCTCTCCACGCCGGCAGAACCGCAAGTCGACCCGCGCGGCCGCTGAGCCCAAGATCGCCCAGCACCTTGCGACGACGCCGCATGAGTTCGCCGTCACCCGCTTCGAGCAGGGGCTGATCTGCGCCGCGGCGGCGTTTTATCGCTTCTACGGTGTGCTGTTGGGGCGCGAGGGCCGCGTGCGCAATATCTCAGGGCAGGACAACGCGATCCTGCAGCAGATCATGGCGGCGAGCCGGCCACTCGCGGTCACCGACATCGCCCGTTTCGCCAATCGCGACGATATCGCCAACATTCAGTACAGCTTGAAGAAATTGCTACGCGCAGGCCTGATCGAGAAGGCCGGGCGCACCTCGGCGCGCGAGACGAGCTACGTTGTCACCGAGCTTGCTTGCCACTGGACGCAGGATTTTTTGAAGCTACGGCGCCAACTATTCACCGATCCGGCCGCGCAAATCCTCGATTTTGACGATCAGCTGGAGAAAAGCGCAAATCTGCTCAACTTGATTGCCGGCTTCTACGACCACGGCACGCGCGTGATGTCGGGTGCCGAGCAGATGGCGAAGACCGGCGGGCAGCGAAAGCCGCGGTCGTGATGCAAAATCACGTCAGCGGAAAGGTTGCCCGACGCGGTTATATGCAGGCAGGCATAAAGGAACTCCACTGCGCGATGTTCGCCCTATTGGCACTTCTCCGAATGAACCGACATGTCCGCAGCACGTCCGTTTTCGAAGGCAAACTCATCCTCGTGATGTTGTGGAGGAGTCGGTGACGGAATGAACAAAGAAACCAGCCTGGTATTGGTCGGAGTGGCAGGAGTTGAACCTGCGACCCCCTTGTCCCGAACGGGGGTGCTGGGGGCCCGGCGCCCCCCTCGGAATTGAGCCCGCAATGGGTCGTTTTATAACTTTCAGTTATACTTTTTCTTATTGACAATAGCTAGAGGAATACCCATCCTCCCCGATGTTGCGGCCACCCAGCCGCGGGCGCGAGCGCGTCCGCGGACAGGGAACGCATGTGCAATCGGCCCGCCGCCCACGGCCGCAGGGCGCCCGGCCCCGGAGGAGAAACGATCATGACTGACACTCCCGTCGCCACGACTGAGCCCCACCATCGAACACCGCCGGTTGTCGCGACCTCGGATGTTGCCGCGCCCGCCATGACCGACGTGTTCGGCAAGCCCGCGCTCCTGCGCGACGAGGATGCCAATCTCTACGATGCGCTGTTCTCGCGCGTGGTCGCCGCCGCGCGCCCGCGCGATCCGTTCGAGTGGATGCTGCTCAAGGACTACGCCGACCTCGCGTGGGAAATCTTCCGCCTGCGCCGCGCCAAGGCGGGCTTTGTCGACGGCATGCGCAAAAATGCGGTGTACTATGTCCTGGAAAAGCTCGGGATCAAGCCGAGCGTCGCCAATCAATTTCACAAAGATCCGGCTATTAAAGCAGCGATCCTCGATCAATTCGCCGCCAACGGGCTGGGCGAGGAGGTCATCACCGCCGAGGCGGTCGTGATGTGTTGCAGCCAGCTCGCGGCCCTCGACGCGATGATCAAGTCCGCCGAAACGCGCCGCAACGCGATGCTGCGCGAGATCGACTACCACCGCGGCGGGCTTGCGACGCGCCTGCGCGACGCGCCCGATGTGGTGGATGCAGAGAGCGAGGACGTGCCGGTCGCGGCAGCCGCTGAACCGCAGTCGGCGTGAGGGCCGCGCCAATGACGTCGGCGAAAGCAATCGCCGCCAACCGGCGCAACGCCCGCAGCAGCACCGGCCCGCGCAGCGCGGCGGGAAAGCGCAAAGTAGGTGTAAACTCGCTCAGGCACGGCGTCACAGCGAGCTTGCCGGCCGATGCGGCGATGGGCGCGGAGGTCGGGCGCATCGCGTCGGTTCTCGCCGGCCCGGGTGCCTCGGCCGCAAGGCTTGCGCTCGTCATGCCCATCGCCGAAGCGGAGGCGGAAGTGCTGCGGATTCGCAACGCGCGGGCGGCGTGGATCAATCTCGAGACAGCAAATCTTCCGAGCAATCCCGACCGCGAGAGCGACGCGATCGTTCAGTCGCTGAAAACCCTCACGCGGCTCGACCGTTACGAGCGACGGGCGATGGCGCGGCGCAGGCGCGCCATGTGCGATCTGCGCAACCTTCCAATCGAGCAATGAAGCGGGTCAAACTGTGAGTTGCGGAAGTGCAAAACAAACCCATTTGCTGCGCCGCAACGGAGTCAGGGCCGTGAGGCGCCGCTTGCCGGAACCGTCACCGCCGCCGGCCGCAGCCGCGGCTTCGCGGGCGCGTTGGGGCGGGCGATCCGGTCGGACTTCGCGGGCTTTCGCTCCTGACAAAAGCCTTCGAGCGCTTCGACGGCCGCCGCGGCGACCACGGCCTGGTGCTCCGGCGTGCCCATCAGCAGTTCTTCGTCGCGATTGATGATCGAACCCGCTTCCAGCAAAACCGCGGGCATGTGCGGATATCTGAGCACGACCAGCTGATCGTAGCGGTAGACCCCCGCCTCGGGGTCGAGCAGCTCGCGGCGCCGGCGGCCCATGATCTTTTCGGTGTAATGCGGCGTGTATTGCAGCCCGCGCGATTTGAGCGCCAGCCCGAGCAACCGGGCAAACCGCAAGCTGCCCTTGCGGTCGCTATTCTCATAAGAAACGAACAGCGAATGACCCTTGAAACGATCGCTGAAGAAATGCGGCTCGCCGTTGTAGTCCCACTTCTCCAGCATCGAATCCGGCACCGAGTCGTGGTGGATCGACAGCAGCAGGTCGGCGCGCGCGGCGTTCGCCCGCGCGACCCGGCGGGCGAGACTCTGCAGGGCGGGCCCGTCGGTCACCAGCAAAACCGTTTTCGTAAACCCGGCGTCGATAAGCTGTTGCTCGATCAGCTTGGCGAGGCGCAGGTTGAAATCAAATTCGCGCAATCCGCGCGCGCTCTTCGCCCCCGGCACTTGGTCGGTATGCCCCACGTCGAGAACGAGGCGAAACGCCGCCCGGTCGCAGGTCGCGGCCGCAGGCTTCGCCGCGCCGGCCTCTTCGCCCCAGACCCGCGCGTGCTGCGCGCCGAACGCCGCAACGATCAGAAAGACAATCGTCCCGATCCGCCGCATGGACCGACTCTACCCGCGTGGCCGGCGTTCGACGAGGGCGGAGCCGATGAACGAAATGACGAGGTCACCCTTCTGGTTGGTCCCGGTGTTGCGGCTGAACACAAGCCCCCATTTAGGCCGGCTTTTCGACGGGCGCGTCTCGACCACTTCGCTCGCAAACGCGACCGTATCGCCGACATAGACCGGCTTGAGCCATCGAAGATCGCGGAAGCCGGGGGAGGGGCCGAGTTCGGCGAGCGGGTCGCCGCGAGTGCGTCGCGCTTCGTCGTCCGCGCGCCGGTAGCGCATGGCGTGCCGCATCCACAGCGCGACGGTGTGCCAACCCGAGGCGATGAGCGCGCCGTATGGCGACGCGGCGGCCGCCGCTTCGTCCACATGGAAGGATTGCGGATCGAACCGCGCGGCGAAAGATTTGATCTCCTCCGCCGTGAAGGTGTGCTGTCCCAGCGACGCGCGCTCGCCGACCGCGATGTCCTCGAAATATTTCATCGCGCGTTTCCCGACGCCATCGCTGAGGCCGGCGTAAAACCGCGCCGCGCGATCATCATCGAGCTCACCAGCGTCATCACGCAATTGTCGGCCTGGTCGAGCATCTCGTGGCGGAATTTGATGAAGCCCATGCCCGGCCGGCTGGCGGACGGCCGCGTCTCGATCACCGTCGAGCGCAGTGTGAGGCTGTCACCCGGCCGCACGGGCCGCAGCCACCGCACCTCATCGACGCCGGGCGAACCCATCGAGGCGGAGGCGAGCACGAAACCGTCGGCCATCATGCGCATCGCCAGCGCGCAGGTGTGCCAGCCCGAGGCGACGAGCCCGCCCAGCATGGTGGCGCGCGCGGCTTCCTCGTCGGCGTGCATCGGCTGCGGATCGAACTCGGCCGCGAACGCGAGGATCTCTTCGCGCGTGATCGTGCGCGGGCCGTAACGGGCGACGTTGCCGGCGGCGAAATCTTCCCAATGCAGCGGCATGCGGCGACTACGCATCCCGCATTCGCGATGTCATTTGACGCCCTCCGGCCGAGCGTGCACGCTCCGCGCGCGCAGGGGGTGGGATGCGACGAACCGTCGAGAAGGGAGGCCCCATGTTCAACGCCGGCGAGCTGTTTCAGTGGGAGCGTTTCATTACGCCGTCGATCATCAAGCTGTTCTACTGGCTGTGTGCCGCCATTGCGATCCTGGGCGGCTTTTACGGGGGGATCTCGTCGTTGGCGCTGATGGCTTATAGTCCGATCGCCGGGTTCATCATGGCAGTGCTGTGCATCGCCGGGATGGTGGCCGGCGTCGTGTTAGCGCGCATCGTCGCCGAGTTCGTCCTCATCGTATTCCGCATCAACGAGCACCTCGGCGCGATCCGCAATCGCGAGCCGGGCATGTAGGGTGGGCTAAGGCCGCGAAGCGGCCGTGCCCACGCGGATGTTTGTCACGTCGCGAAGCGAAAATGCATCACGTCGCCGTCGGCGACCACGTATTCCTTGCCTTCGAGCCGCATCTTGCCGGCGTCGCGCGCGCCCACTTCTCCCCCCAGCGTAACGTAATCGTCATAGGCGATGGTCTCGGCGCGGATGAAGCCGCGCTCGAAATCCGTATGGATCACGCCTGCCGCCTGCGGCGCGCGGCTGCCGCGCGTCACCGTCCAGGCGCGCGCCTCCTTCGGTCCGGCGGTGAAGAAGGTCACGAGGTGGAGCAGCCGGTAGCCGGCGCGGATCACGCGATCAAGCCCCGGCTCGGCGAGGCCGATCGCGGCGAGAAACTCGGCGCGCTCGTGCTCAGGCAGTACCGCGATCTCTGCCTCGATCTTGGCCGAGATCGTCACTGTCGCGGCGTCTTCTTGCGCGGCGCGGGCCTCGACGGCCGCCGAGAACGCGTTGCCGGATGCCGCCGACGCTTCGTCGACGTTGCACACGTAGAGCACCGGGATGGAGGTGAGCAGCCCGAGCATATGGAAGGTCTTTTCCTCCTCCGGCCTGCGCTCGATCGTCCGCGCCGGCTTTCCCTCGCGGAGCGGCACTAGCGCGCGATTGACGAGATCAAGCATGTCGGCAGATTCTTTGTCGCCGCCGCGCGCGCGCTTTTCCAGCCCCTCGACGCGCTTCTCAAGACTTTCGAGATCGGCGAGCATCAGCTCGGTCTCGATCGTCTCGATGTCGGCGACCGGATCGATCCGGTCCTCCACATGGGTCACATCGCCGTCGGCGAAGCAGCGCACCACGTGGGCGATGGCGTCGACCTCGCGGATATTGGCGAGGAATTGGTTGCCGAGCCCTTCGCCCCTGGAGGCGCCGCGCACCAGGCCGGCGATATCGACGAAACTCAGCCGCGTCGGCACGATTTCGGCGGACTTCGCGAGGCGGGCGAGTTCCGTCAGGCGCGGGTCGGGCACCGCGACCTCGCCGATATTCGGCGCGACCGTCGAGAACGCATAGTTGGCGGCCTGTGCCGCCGCGGTTGAGGTCAGCGCATTGAAGAGGGTCGACTTGCCCACGTTCGGCAGGCCGACGATGCCGCAGCGAAAGCCCATGCGTTTTTCCGGAGTTTGTTGTTTGCTAGTTTAATCGATTTCCGGCGGCTTGCCGGCGGGCTTCGGCTCGACGAAGCCCTTGGCGTCCATGGCGAGATGCACCTTGTTCTGGAACGTCGCGTCCTGGCCGCGCACCAGAAATTCGGCGTTGTCGGCGACGATCTCGCACAGCGCCTCGACCCACGGCCGCTCGCTCTTGGCGAAGTCGCCGAGCACGTGGGCGTAAACCAGATCCTTGACGCCCGGATGTCCGACACCGATGCGCACGCGCCGATAATCGTTGCCGACGTGCGCGCTGATCGAGCGCAGGCCGTTGTGACCGGCGTTGCCGCCGCCCGTCTTCACCCGCAGCTTGCCCGGCGTCAGGTCGACCTCGTCGTGAAACACCACGATCTCGTGCGGCGCGATCTTATAAAACTGCGCCGCCGCCGCGACCGCGAGGCCGGAGTCGTTCATATAGGTGCCGGGCAGCAGCAGCACCACGCGTTCGCCGTCGAGCGAGCCGTCGACGGCGACGCCGTTGAAGCGCCGCCGCCACGGGCGCAGCCCGTGACGCTGGGCGATCGCCCGGACCACCATGAAGCCGATGTTGTGACGGTTGTTGGCGTATTCGGGGTCTGGATTGCCGAGGCCCACGAACAAAAGCATCGCCGAAAATCCCAGCAGACCGGTCGGCGGCGCGACGCCGCCGGACCGGCCCGCACCTTATTTCTTCTCCGCCGCTGCGCCGGCGGCCGGTGCGGCACCCGGGGCTGCGCCCGGTGCGGCACCCGGAGCTGCGCCCGGCGCGGCACCCGGTGCGCCCGGAGCGGCGCCCTCGGCACCCGCGACTTCGCCGGCTTCGGCGGCCAGCGCCGCTGCCGCGGCTGCTGCTGCGGCCGCTTCGGCGGCCGCCTTCTGCTCTTCCAGATAACCGGAGGGCGCCACGATGGTGACGAGAGTCACGTCGCGTCGTGACACCGGCTGCACGTTCGGCGGCAGCGTGATGTCGCTGAGATGCTTCGCGTAGCTGATCTCGAGGCCGGTCAGGTCGACGTCGATCGACTCCGGGATGTCGTCGGCGGAGCAATAGACCTCGAGCGTGTGCTCGACCATGTTCACGGTCCCGCCGCGCTTGACGCCGGGCGATTGGTCGGCGTTCTGCACGTGCACCGGCACGCGCACGCGAATGCGCGCGCCTTCGCCGAGCCGCATGAAGTCGACGTGGATCGGGAAGTCGCGCACCGGATCGAGCTGGAAGTCGCGCGGGATCACGCGATGTTTGGCGCCGTCCAGATCGAGTTCGTAGACGGAGGTGAGAAATCCGCCCGCGTAAATTTTCTGCCGCAGGTCGGCGTAATCGAGCGCAATGTTGAGCGGCGCCTTGCCGTCACCATAAATGACGCCAGGCACGCGGCCTTCGCGACGCATCGCCCGAGCGGCCCCCTTACCGGCCCGCGGGCGCGCCGTCGCCTTGATCTCCTTGACGGTCGCCATGTCCAATCCTCAGGTTCGATTTTGCACAAACGGCCGCTTACGCGGCCGTTCCACCCGGCCGGCCTCCAGGGGTGCACCAAGCCGGGTTGGCGCGGCTTATAGCGGGCCGAACGGGGAAAAACAAGAAAGCGGAAATCGGCCGCGGCGTTACGTTCCGGCTTTGCCGATCGCGGCTTCGAGCGCGGCGATGCGGGCGGCGAGCGCCTCGTTCTCCTCGCGCGCCAGCCGGGCCATCTCCTTGACCGCCTCGAACTCCTCGCGCTTGACCACGTCGAGGTCGCGCATGATGCGCTCGGCCTGACTGCGCAGTAGCGTGTCGAACTCGCGGCGCACGCCCTGCGCGACGCCCGCGGCGTCGTTCATCAGCCGCGCCATCTCGTCGAAGAAGCGATTGCTCGTCTGGGTCATGATTTTGCTCCGAACTAGTGCCGCGAACCCGAAGTTCGCACTACATTGCCGCCAGTCCGATTGCGAACTTCGGGTTCAAAGCGGCACTAGCGTTATAGAGTTTGCTAGTGTCCTACGATTCCGAAGTTCGCATCGGAACGCTGCTGCAAGGATGGGCGAACTTCGGAATCGGGACACTAGCTGGCAGACAATGGGCATTACGCCGCCCGGCCGCAAGAGCCGCAGGGTCGCTCGCTTGACTCGGCGCGTAACCCGGCGTCATGACGCGGTCGGTCAGCAAATGCCCTATCTCATTCTCCCGTTTCCCGAGTTCGATCCGGTGCTCGTGCACATCGGACCGTTCGCGATCCGCTGGTATGCGCTTGGCTATATCGCCGGCATTCTCATCGGCTGGATCTACGGCAAGGCGATCCTGCGCTCGCAACGTGCGTGGGGTGGACCAGCCCCGATCAGCGACGCCGCATTCGACGATTTCGTGCTGTGGGTGACGCTCGGCATCATCCTCGGCGGCCGCCTCGGCTACGTGCTCTTTTACAATCTTCCGCACTTTCTCGAGCATCCGCTGGAAATCATTGAGCTGTGGAAGGGCGGCATGTCGTTTCACGGCGGCTTCCTCGGCTGCGTGCTCGCGGTCGTGCTGTTCGCGCGCCGCCGGAATATTTCCATCCTCTCGCTCGGCGACGTCACCTGCGCGGTGGCGCCGATCGGAATATTTCTCGTTCGGCTCACCAATTTCATCAATGGCGAGCTGTGGGGCCGCCCGAGCGACGTGCCGTGGGCGATGGTGTTCCCGGGCGCCGGTCCGTTGCCGCGACATCCGAGCCAGCTTTACGAGGCGGCTCTCGAAGGGCTCGTATTGTTTGTCGTGCTGGCGCTGTTCGTGCGCTTCGGTGCGTTGAAACGGCCCGGCCTCATCCTCGGCGCGTTCGCGCTGTTTTACGGTCTCGCGCGCACGTTCGGCGAATTCTTCCGCGAGCCCGATCCGCAGCTCGGTTTCCTGTGGGGCGGACTGACCATGGGCATGCTGCTGTCGCTGCCGATGGTCCTCGGCGGCGCGCTGATTATCTGGCTCGTGCGGCGCGCGCCCGCGCGGGCGTGAACAAGCCCGGCATGACGCCGCTCGAAGCCGAACTCCGCCGCATCATCGCCGCCGATGGACCCATGTCGGTCGCGACTTTCATGGCGCTGTGCCTCGGGCATCCGGTTCACGGCTACTACATGACGCGCGATCCGTTCGGCCGCGGCGGCGATTTCATCACCGCCCCGGAAATCAGCCAAATGTTCGGCGAGCTGATCGGACTGTGGGTGGCGGCGGTGTGGCAGATGATGGGCTCGCCCGCGCAGGTCGCGCTCGTCGAGCTGGGGCCGGGCCGCGGCACGCTGATGGCCGACGCGCTACGCGCCACGCGCGTGGTGCCGGCGTTCGCTGCGGCGGTTCGTGTGCATCTCGTGGAAACAAGTCCGGTGCTGGAACGCCGGCAGCAGGAGTCGCTTGCGGCGCTCAAGATGCCGATCTCCTGGCACCGCGATTTTGCCGACGTGCCAGACGGGCCGCTCATCGTGATCGCCAACGAGTTTTTCGACGCCCTGCCGGTGCATCAGGCGGTGAAAACACCGAGCGGCTGGCACGAGCGCATGGTCGGCGTCGGTCCGGACGGGAAGCTCGCGTTCGCGCTGCACCCCGATCCGATTCCGGGATTTGCAACGATCGCGCCGGGGCTCCCGGCAAACGTGCCGCCCGGTGCCGTCTTCGAATGGCGCGCCGGCGACTTAGCGGCCGACATTGCGCGCCGCGTTGCGCAGCACGGCGGCGCCGCGCTCATCATCGACTACGGCCATGGCGAGAGCGCCCTCGGCGAAACCCTGCAGGCGGTCGGCCGTCACGGCTTCGCCCATCCGCTCGCCGCGCCCAGCGAAGTCGACCTCGCCGCCCACGTGGATTTTGCCGCGCTGGCGCGGACGGCGGCGGGGGCCGGCACGCGCGTGCATGGGCCAATTTCGCAAGGCGAGTTCCTGCGCCGGCTCGGCATCGAGGCGCGGGCGGCGGCGTTGCGAGCGAAGGCAACCACCGCCCAAGCAGCCGATATCGACGCTGCGCTGGCGCGCCTCACCGGCAGCGGCCGCGAGTCCATGGGCGAGTTGTTCAAGGCGATGGCGTTGGCCGACCCGAAGCTCGGCGCGCTGCCGGGATTTGACAGCTGAGACTTGATGCAGCAAGCGAGGCTCATGCTGCAGTCTGCCCTTCTTTCGATTCCCGGCGTTCGACACGCCTTCTTCACCCGCGACGGCGGCGTGTCGGATGGTTTCTACGCCAGCCTCAACGCCGGGCTCGGGTCGCGCGACGCGCCCGAGCGGGTCGCCGAGAATCGCGCCCGCATGGCGGCGTCGCTCGGCGTGGCGGCCGACCGGCTCGTCACCGCGTACCAAGTGCATTCGCCCAACGTGGTCGTCGCCACCGAGCCGTGGTCGCGCGCCGAGGCGCCGCGTGCCGACGCGGTGGTCACGCGCGTGCCCGCGCTCGCGGTCGGCGTCACCACGGCGGATTGCGGGCCGCTGTTGCTCGCCGACCGCGAGGCGGGCGTCGTCGGCGCCGCCCATGCGGGCTGGCGGGGCGCGCTCACCGGCGTGGCCGAGGCCGCTGTCGAGGCGATGGAAAAGCTTGGTGCTTCGCGCCGGCGCATCGTGGTTGCCCTCGGCCCGATGATCCGTCAGCCGAACTATGAGGTCGGGCCCGATTTCGTCGCGCGCTTTGCGGCGGAGGATCCGGGGAGCGAGGGGTTCTTCACGCCGGCCGCACGCGAGGGCCACGCCATGTTCGACCTCCCGGGCTACATCACGGCGCGGCTGCAACGCGCCAGTGTCGGCCGCATCGAAGACCTCGGCCATTGCACCTACGGCGACCCGGCTCGCTTCTTCAGCTATCGCCGCAGCACCCATCGGGCAGAAGCCGATTACGGCCGCCACATCAGCGCCATCGCGATATCGGAGTAAGTGGTGCGACGGGCTGGACCGCCAGCCTGTTGGCAGGTACCACTGTAAGTGAAATTAGCGGCCGCAAGAGCCGCCGGGGGTGTCGATGAGCGGGACGGGCCAGCGCGCCGGTGGCGCGCGGGTGCTTGCATTCAATCGTGTGCGACTGGGCATCGCCGCATGCCTGGCGCTGGCGCTTGCCGCCGGGGGCTGCGCGAACGCGCCCGGGCCCGCGCCCATGGCGAGCGTGGCGAGCGCGCGCGGTGCGAGCATCGCCTTCGAGTCGATCGACGGGCCGCCGGTCGCGGTGTTCCAGAATCTCGTGACCACACTCTCGTCCGAGGCCCAGGCGCGCCAGGTCCAGGTTGTTTCACGCACGGGCAGTCCGGCGTACCGCATCCGCGGCTATCTGGCGGCCATCGTGGTCGGCGGCAAAAGCCACATCAGCTGGGTGTGGGACGTCTACGACGCCGACAAGCAGCGGGTGCTGCGCATCGCGGGCGAGGAGGCGACGGGCCGCCCGGGCAGCAACGCCTGGGCCGCCGCGGACGAACAGATGGTTCGCCGTATCGCGCGCACCAGCATCGACAGGCTCGCCGCTTTCCTGGCTTCACCGTCGGCCCCGCCGGCCGTCGAACCTACGCCGCAGCCCGGGTCGCCCGCGATCGCATCGGCAGACGCCGCGGCCGCCGCCCTGGCACTCACCGCGCCGGAATAAAAAACCCCCGGGACAAGCGGTTCGCGCGATATTGCCGCCCCCCGGAGGGCTTGTTATCACCACGCCGCCGCCCGGGTTCCGGGCAGCCGACCGGAGACGGCGATGGCGAGCAACAACGGCGCGATCCGCCTGGTTCCCGGCAACTCGAACCGCGCGCTCTTCGACGCCATCGCGTCCTATCTGGCGACTCCGCTCACCCGGACGGTCGTGCGCCGCTTCGCCGACAGTGAGATCTTCGTCGAAATCCAGGAGAACGTGCGCGGTGCCGATGCGTTCGTCCTGCAATCGACCTCCTATCCGGCCAACGATCACCTGATGGAGTTGCTGATCATCGTCGATGCGTTGCGCCGCGCATCGGCGCGGCGCATCACCGCGGTGATTCCGTACTTCGGCTATGCCCGGCAGGACCGCAAGACCGGCTCGCGGACGCCAATCTCGGCCAAGCTGGTGGCCAACCTGATCACCCAGTCCGGTGCCGACCGGGTGATGACGCTCGACCTCCACGCCGCGCAAATCCAGGGCTTCTTCGACATCCCGACCGACAATCTCTACGCCTCGCCGGTTATGGTGCGCGACATCCGCGAGCGCTTCAATCTCAAGCAGGTGGCGGTGGTCTCGCCCGACGTCGGGGGCGTGGTGCGCGCGCGCGGGCTTGCCAAGCGCATCGACGCGCCCCTCGCGATCATCGACAAGCGGCGCGAGCGTGCCGGCGAATCCGAAGTGATGCACGTGATCGGCGAGGTCGACGGGCGCACCTGCATCCTGATCGACGACATCGTCGATTCCGGCGGCACCCTGGTGAACGCCGCCGACGCGCTGCTGGAGAACGGCGCGACCGACGTCTACGCCTACATCAGCCACGGCGTTCTGTCGGGCGGGGCGGTGGCGCGCGTGACCGCTTCGCATCTCAAGGAACTGGTGATCACGGATTCGATCCAGCCGACCGAAGCGGTGCGGGTCGCCCGCAACATCCGGGTGCTTTCGATCGCGACCCTGATCGGCGAAGCGATCGGCCGCACCGCGACGGAAGAGTCGGTCTCGAGCCTGTTCGACTGACGCGAGCAGCAACCCGATCAGACTCGCGTTGCGGGTTTTCCTCCACCGAGAATTTGATTATTCCGCCCTCCTGAGTCGGAATGTCGCATTTTCCGCTGTGGACGGCGGTCGGCGGCTGATTGCAGCGACCGGGCGAATCTTTTGCAACTTGAGTGTCCAAGAGGATTTTTTGACCCGGACTCGGCCGGTGTATAGTCGAACGGGTAGGTGATTCGCCGCGCTTGTTTAAGATGCGCGGGTTCGGGTGCGCGTGCAGTCGCGTGCGCTTCTCCTTTCAAGCCGAAGCGTGGAGACCGCATGTCGCTCATCGACATCCCGAGAGATTCCGGCAGTCCCCTCGACGTTGTCGAGCGCTTGGCGGCGTTCAATGATTGGTCGTTCGACCGCGCGGGCGACGACGAAATCACCATTTCGATCACCGGCCGCTGGGCCGATTATCACGTCTCTTTCACGTGGATGGACGACATCGAGGCGCTGCATCTCGCCTGCGCCTTCGACATCAAGGTGCCGGAGCGGCGTCGCGCTGAAGTGCTGCAACTGATCGCGCGGCTCAACGAGCGTCTGTGGATCGGGCATTTCGATTTGTGGACCAACGACGGCCTCATCATGTTCCGCCACGCCCTCGTGCTCACGGGCGGCGTGACGGCGACGAACCGGCAATGCGAGGCCTTGCTCGACGCCGCGCTCGAGGCGTGCGAGCGGAATTTTCAGGCGTTCCAATTCGTGATTTGGGCCGGCAAGTCCGCCGCGGAAGCCCTCGACGCCGCGATGTTTGAAACCGCCGGCGAAGCGTAACCACCACGTTGCCGCGCCGACGGCGGCGTGCTCGCCGCTGGACAACTCCGTCATGCCGTGATGATTGAATGCGCGCTCGCGCACCAAAAAATCGCGCGGCCGCGGAGGTGGATAATGATCGCTTCGGAAGCTGGAGCGTCCTCATTGAAGGATGTGGCCGGGACGATCGTGCTCGTCGGCGCCGGCAAGATGGGCTCGGCGATGCTGGACGGCTGGATCGCGCTCGGCCTCGCGCCGTCGCGCGTTGCGGTCATCGAGCCGCAGCCCTCGGCGGAGATTTCCGCGCTCGCGGCGCGCGGCCTCAAACTCAACCCAGCCCCGCGCGCGGTGGCAGATCCGGCCGTGACCGTGATTGCCGTCAAGCCGCAGTCCGCGGCCGAGGTGGTGCCAGCCGTGGCGCCGCTGGTGGGCCCTTCGACCGTGGTGGTTTCGATCATGGCGGGCCAGCGGCTCGCTTCGCTCGAGCGCGCGCTGCCCGCGGGCAGCGCGGTCGTGCGCACCATGCCCAACACGCCGGCCGCGATCGGCCGCGGCATCACCGTCGCGGTTGCGAATGCACGCGTGTCTGCGCCGCAGCGCGATCTCGCGCAGCGGCTGCTGGCGGCGATCGGGGCGGTCGAATGGGTGGACGACGAAGGATTACTTGATGCAGTGACGGCCGTCTCGGGCTCCGGCCCCGCGTACGTGTTCCTGCTCGCCGAGGCGCTGGCACAGGCGGGCGCCGCCGCCGGCCTGCCGGCGGACCTTGCCGAGCGGCTGGCGCGCGCGACCGTCGCCGGATCCGGCGAGTTGCTGCACCGCTCCCCGCTCGATGCCGCGACCTTGCGCCGGAACGTCACCTCACCCGGCGGCACCACCGAGGCAGCGCTCGCGCTGCTCATGGGTAAAGACGGCCTCGGGCCGGTGATGCAGCAGGCGGTCGCCGCCGCCACCCGCCGCTCGCGCGAACTCGCCGGCTAGAGCATGATCCCGAAAAGTGGGTACCGGTTTTCGGAAAAGATCATGCTCCAAGAAGAAGTTAGAGCGTGATGACGATTCAAAGATAAAGTCATCACGCTCTAAGCGGCCCTGGCAAGGGCACCCTTGGGGACCTAAGTTCCCAAGATCGATGGCAATCCGATAGGAGGCCGACCATGGCGCGCAGCCCCGTCAACAGCAACCGCGGGAGGATCGTCGACGCATTGCTGGAACTGCTCGCGCAAGAGCGCATCGAGGACATCGGCTTCGGCGCCATTGCCCGGCGCGCCGGGCTCAGTCTCGCCGATTGCCGCGCCGCCTTCCCTTCGGTGCTGGCGGTACTCGCGGCTTACACCGCGGAGATCGATCGCCGTGTTCTCGCGGGCGGCGACGCAGACACGGCGGAGGAGCCGCCGCGCGAGCGGCTGTTCGACCTGCTGATGCGCCGCCTCGAAACGCTCACTCCGCATAAAGCCGCCATACGTTCGCTCGCCAGGTCGGCGATGCGCGATCCGGCGCTCGCCCTCACGCTCAACGCCCTCACAGTCGGGTCTATGCAATGGATGCTGAGCGCCGCCGACATCAGCGCGGCCGGCCCGAAGGGCATCCTGCGCGGGCAGGGCCTCGCGCTGCTCTACGCTTCGGTGTTGCGGACGTGGCTCGACGACGACGATCCCGGCTTGGCGCGTACCATGGCGGCGCTCGACCGCGCGCTTTCGCGCGGGGCATGGTGGTCGGGGATATTCGACCAGATGTGCCGGTTCATTCCTACGCGTTGCTGTCCGCCCGGGCGTTGGTCGCGCCGCGCGCGCGGCGCGGGCGAGGAGACAGCCGCCGCGTAGCGGGCCCGCTACACCGGCACCCGCACTGTCACCCGTAGGCCCCCGAGCGGGCTGTCGCCCAATAAGATGTCGCCGCCGTGGGAGCGCGCGATGTCGCGGGCGATCGCGAGCCCGAGGCCGGTGCCGCCTTCGTCCTGATTACGCGCGTCGTCGAGGCGCAGGAACGGCCGGAACACTTCCTCGCGCATGCTGACGGGAATCCCCGGCCCGTCGTCGTCCACGGTAACCGTCAGCCAGCGGTGGTCGCGGTGGCCGGTGATCGAAATCGTGTTGGCGAAACGCGCTGCGTTCGAGACCAGGTTGGCGAGGCAGCGCTTGAACGCGGCCGGTCGCACGGTGACCACCGGATGACCGTGGAACACGATGCTGGCGCGATGGCCGTGGCGCTCGGCGTCGAGCTTCAGCTCTTCCAGGAACGCCGCCATGTCGGTCGGCGCCGACTGTTCGCCCGCGTCGCCGCGCGCGAACGCGAGGTAGGCCTCGAGCATGCGGCCCATCTCGTCGACGTCCTTCTTGAGCGCCTCGGCTTCCGGGCTGTCGCCGATCAGGGCCAGCTCGAGTTTGAACCGGGTCAGGATAGTGCGCAGGTCGTGCGACACGCCCGCAAGCATGGTGGTGCGCTGCTCCATGGTTCGTTCGACGCGGCGCTTCATCTCGATGAACGCCAGCGCGGCGCGGCGCACCTCGCGCGCTCCGCGCGGCCGGAAGCCGGGCACCTCGCGGCCCTTGCCGAAACTTTCCGCCGCGTCCGCCAAGGTCAGGATCGGCCGGATCTGGTTGCGCAGGAACAGCACTGAGACGCCGAGCAACACCAGCGACGTGCCCACCATCCAGAAAAGAAAGATCTCCGAGTTCGACGCGTAAGCGGCGTTGCGCGGCGCAAACACTCGCAACACGTTGTTGTCGAGGGTGATGCGGATTTCCACCAGCGCCGAGCGCCCCACCGTGTCGATCCAGAACGGCTTGGCGATCTGCCGGCTGATTTCGCGCGAGAGCGCCTGGTCGAGCAGCGAGAAGAACGGCTTGGGGCCGGGCGGCGGCAAATCGGTGCCGGGCAGGAAATCCACCACCAGCCCGAGCCGCTGCTGGGCGATGCGCCGCAACGTGGCGTGGTCGGGCGAGTCGGGGAAGCTCTGATAGATATCGATCAGCGAGGCGATATCCTGGGTGACGGCGGCCGAGAGCCGTCGCGTCACCGTGTTCCAGTGGCGCTCCATGAACACGAAGGCGACCACCGACTGCAGGATCACCATCGGGGTGACGATGATGAGGAGCGAGCGGGCATAGAGCCCGGTGGGCATGACACTGCGGACCGTGCGCCCCCACCAATCCCAGGCGGCGGCGACGTGGCCGGCGGCCGTGCGCAGCGTGGCCAGTCCGACGTCGAGCGTGGTCATGGCGACACGACCAGCCGGTAGCCGATCCCGCGCACGGTCTGCACGATCAGCGGGTGCGCCGGATCGCGCTCGATCTTGCGCCGCAGGCGGTTGACCTGCACGTCGACGGCGCGCTCGTTCGAGCCCGCGCCGTTGCCGGCGAGCGCGAGGCGCGGAACCGTCTCACCCGGGCTGGCGGAGAGTACGCGCAGCATGTCGCGCTCTCGGTCGGTGAGATGAACGACCTCGTCGCCGCGCCGCAGTTCGCCGCGCGCCACATGGAAGATGAAATTGCCGAACTTCAGACTCTCCGCCTGCGGCGTGGGCGCCGGCTGCTGGCGCTTGAGAATATTGGCGATGCGCAGCGACAGCTCGCGGGCCTCGAACGGCTTTGCCACGTAATCGTCGGCGCCGAGTTCGAGGCCCATGATGCGGTCCTGGGATTCGTCGCGCGCGGTGAGCATCAGGATCGGGACCGCCGAAGAGGCGCGGATCGCCTTGGCGAGATCGAAACCGGATTCGCCCGGCATCATCACGTCGAGCACCAACAGATCGAAGCTCAGGCCGTCGAGTTTCGCGCGCGCTTCCGCCGCGTTGCCGGCGGTGGTCACGCGAAAACCTTCGCGGGCGAGATAGCGCGAGAGCAGGTCGCGGATGCGGCGATCGTCGTCGACGACGAGGAGATGCGGGGCGTCGTCCGACGGCGAGGCGACCGGCGCGCTCATGTCGGCTCAGCGGCGCGTGCGGCCGCCGCGCTCGGCGCGGGCAATGAGCCGCAGCACCTCGTCCCGATCCGTTGCGTCGATCATCGCGGCGAGGAAGCGCCGGGCTGTCTCATGGGCGGCTGGCCCGACCTCGGCGACCGCTCGGGCGATGCGGGTGGTCTGCAGCCCGGCGAGCTTGAGCGCCAGCGCCTCGCCCTTGGGGGTGACGAACAAGAGCCGCTGGCGACGATCGTTGGCGCCCTCGCGCTGCACCACGTAGCCCTCGTCAACCAACTGCTTGAGCACGCGCCCGAGCGACTGTTTGGTGATCTTCAAAATTACCAACAGGTCCGCAACTTTGATGCCGGGATTGCGGTTGATGAAGTGGAGCACCCGGTGATGGGCGCGGCCGAAGCCGAATTTGGCGAGGACATGGTCGGGATCGCCGACGAAGTCGCGGTAAGCGAAGAACAGGAGTTCGATAATGTCCCAGATCGGCTCGTCCGCCCCGTCCGTGGTATCGGCGGTGCGGGCAGGGCGCTCCGGAGGTAACGTGAAATTTAGGTCAGCCATATTGACGTATTTTGGTTATCCTGTTATCGAAACAGGTGTCTTCGCGAAAGGATCGTGCCCGGGCGATCCCCCGAACGGCCGTTGCGCCGGTCTGCGAGGCGCGGTTTCATGGACCGGGCGAACCATATCGGGACTTGGGCCGCGAGGCAAAAGCCTGCCCCGGGTCCGCGAAAACGTCCGAGGAGAAGCGCCATGAGCCTGCCATTCGACCAGCGCGAGGGGGTCATTTGGTACGACGGCAAGCTTGTGCCCTGGAAGGACGCCAAGCTGCACGTGCTCTCCCACGGTCTGCACTATGCCAGTTGCGTGTTCGAGGGTGAGCGCGCCTATGGCGGCGAGATCTTCAAGTCCACCGAGCACTCCGAACGGCTGCGCGCGTCGGCCCGCTGGCTCGACTTCGAAATCCCGTATTCGGTCGCGGAAATCGATGCCGCCAAGCGTCTGGTGCTGGAGAAGAACGGCCAGCGCGACGCTTACGTGCGCCCCGTCGCTTGGCGCGGCTCCGAAATGATGGCGGTGTCCGCCCAGAACACCACCATCCACGTCGCGATAGGCACGTGGGAATGGCCGAGCTATTTCGACCCGGCGCAGCGGCTCAAGGGCATCCGCCTCGATCTTGCCGAGTACCGGCGCCCCGACCCCGCCACCATTCCGGCCATGGCCAAGGCGGCCGGCCTCTACATGATTTGTACCATCTCCAAACATAAAGCCGAGCGCAAAGGATACGCCGACGCCATGATGCTCGACTGGCGCGGCCAGGTCGCCGAATGCACCGGCGCCAATATCTTCTTCGTCAAGGACGGCAAGATCCACACGCCCACGCCGGACTGTTTCCTCGATGGAATCACGCGCAAGACCGTAATCGATCTCGCCCGCCGCCGCGGCGTCGAAGTGGTTGAGCGGCGCATCATGCCGGACGAGCTCGACGGGTTCTCGGAGTGCTTCATCACCGGGACCGCCGCCGAGGTGACGGCGGTCTCCGAAATCGCGCGGTGGAGGTTCACGCCGGGCGCGATCACCCAGCGGCTGATGGAAGACTACACCGCCGAAGTGCAGCCCAAGGCCGCGGCGGCGTAATCGAGAATTACTGCGCCGCCTCGGATCGCCGCGGCGCGGGTGCCCAGCGATCGGCCGCTGCGTCATCGGACTGCCGCGCCTCGACCCAGCGGGCGCCCTCGGGGCGCTCCTCCGATTTCCAGAATGGCGCGCGCGTCTTGAGATAGTCCATCAGGAACTCGGCGGCCGCAAACGCGTCCTTGCGGTGCGACGACGCCGTGACCACGAGCACGATGTTTTCGCCCGGCTCGATGCGGCCGTAGCGATGCACGACAGTGACGCCGAGCAGATTCCAGCGCGCGTTCGCAGCTTCCACGTGGCGGGCGATCTCGGCTTCGGCCATGCCGGGATAATGCTCGAGCGTGAGCGCGGCAATCGGCTCGCCTGCTTCGGAGCCGCGGCATAGACCGGTGAAAGTGACGACGGCGCCAATATCGGTGCGGCCGCGGGTCAGCGCGGCGACTTCGGCGTTCACATCGAAGTCCTCGCGCTGCAGCCGGGCGGTCATTCGTATCGCTCTATTTTTGCTGACGCACGATCACCCGCCGGTCATGGGCGGAAAGAACGCAATCTCGCGCGCGCCGGCGATCGGCGCCTCCGCCTTGACGTGGGTGCGATCGATGGCGGCGCGGACCACGCGCGGATTTTCGAACGCGTAGGCGTATTCCTCGCCGCGCCCGGCGAGCCACGTCATCAACTCGCCGACCGTCGCGACACCCGCGGGCGCTTCGATCTCCTCGTCGGGCTTGCCGACCCGCTCACGCAACCAGGCGAAATACAAAATCTTCACGCTTATTCCTCGATCAGATGGCGCACGCCGGCACGGAAATAGTCATAGCCGGTATAGAGCGTCAGCAGGGCCGAGAGCCACAGCAGGGTGAGCCCGATCGGCGTCACCACCGGCAGGATGCGGTCGCCGGCATCGCCCAATACCAGGAACCCCACCGCGACCAGCTGCCCGGTGGTCTTCCACTTGGCGAGCCGCGTCACCGGCACGCTCACCCGCAACTCGGCGAGATATTCGCGCAAGCCCGAGACCAGGATCTCGCGGCACAGGATCACGATCGCGGCCCACAATGACCAGCCCTTGATGGTGCCGTTCGCGGCCAGCATGAGCAAGCAGGAGGCGACCAGCAGCTTGTCGGCAATGGGGTCGAGCATGCGGCCGAAGGTCGAGTGCTGCCGCCATGCCCGGGCAAAATAGCCATCGAAGAAGTCGGTGACCCCTGCGGCGATGAAGATCGCGAGCGCGACCCAACGCGGCCACAGTCCGCCCTGCAATATGTCCGCCCCGTACATGCACGCGACGACCGCCGGCACCGCCGCGATCCGCGCATAGGTCAGCAGATTCGGTACCGAGAAGGTGCGTGCCTGCGAGGGCGGATTCGACATCGTCGTCATGGCCGCAAGGAACACCCCGCCTGCCGGGGCGTCAACCCGCGCGGGTGCGTTGTCCGGTCACCTTCGTGCGAGGGTGGAAAAACCGTTGTCATCCCGGCGTTCCGTGGAAGAAGTCGTAGACCTTGCGGGCGGTTTCCGCGCTGATGCCGGCGACCTGCGCAAGGTCGGCGACGGACGCCCGCTCGATCGCTTTGAGCGTGCCGAAGTGACGCAGCAGGGCGCGTTTGCGGGTCGGACCGATGCCGGCGATCTCCTGAAGCCCGGCTTCGCGCAGGTCACGCCGGCGCCGCTGCCGATGGGATCCGACCGCGAAACGGTGCGCTTCGTCGCGCAGCCGTTCGACAAAATAGAGCACCGGATCGCGCGGCCTGAGCCTGAACGGCTCGCGTCCCGCCATGAAGAAGGTCTCGCGCTCGGGTCCTTTGGCGATAGCGACGATCGGCACGTCGCGCACGCCGAGCGCATCGAGGGTCTCGCGTGCCGCGGTGAGCTGGCCGAGCCCGCCGTCGATAACCACGAGTCCGGGCCAGGGCGATTCATCCTCGCCGTCGTGCGGCGGTTCGCTCAAGCCGACAGCGGGTGCCTCGGCAAAGCCGCCGATCGACAGCACGGGAGGCTGGGCCTCGGCGGCCTCGCGCGGCGCCTCGGCGATCAGCCGTTTGAACCGGCGTGTCAGCACCTCGCGCATCATGCCGTAGTCGTCGCCGGGGGCGAGGTCGGTCGAGCGGATGTTGAACTTGCGGTACTGGTTCTTGCGAAAGCCCTCCGGGCCGGCGACGATCATGGCGCCGACCGCGTTCGTCCCCTGGATGTGGCTGTTGTCGTAGATCTCGATGCGGTTCGGCGGCCGCGGCAGCCCGAAGCTCTGCGCGAGCGCGCCGAGGAGGCGTTGCTGCGATGAGGTCTCTGCCAGCTTGCGGCCGAGCGCCTCGCGCGCGTTGGCGAGCGCGTGCTCGACCAAGTCTTTCTTTTCGCCGCGTTGCGGGACCAGTACTTCCACGCGACGCCCGCTCTTCACACTGAGCGCTTCGCCGATCAACGCACGGTCGGTCACGTCGTGCGACACGAAGATGCAGCGCGGTGACGGCTTATCGTCGTAGAACTGAGCGATGAACGCGCCGAGCACTTCCTCGGGCCCGAGCGACCGGTCGGCGCGCGGGAAATACGCGCGATTGCCCCAGTTCTGTCCGGTGCGGAAGAAGAATACTTCGACGCAGGAGAAGCCGCCTTCCTGATGCAGCGCAAACACGTCGGCCTCTTCGACGCCGCGCGGGTTGATGCCCTGGTGCGCCTGAATCGCGGAGAGCGCCGCGAGGCGGTCGCGGTAGATGGCGGCGCGCTCGAAATCGAGGGCGCCCGAGGCCTTCTCCATCTCGGCGGCAAGTTCTTCCTTGACCGCGCGGCTGCGGCCCGACAGGAACGCCTTGGCCTCGCGCACCAGCTCGGCATAGTCGACGTGCGAAATTTCTCCGGTGCACGGCGCGGAGCAGCGCTTGATCTGGTGCAGCAGGCACGGTCGGGTGCGGCTTTCGTAGACGGCATTCGAGCATGAGCGGATCAGGAACGCGCGCTCGAGCGCCGTGATGGTGCGGTTGACCGCCCACACGGATGCGAACGGGCCGAAATAATCGCCCCGGCGGTTGCGCGCGCCGCGGTGTTTGAGAATCTGCGGCGCCGTGTGGTCGCCGCTGATGAGAATATAAGGAAAAGATTTGTCGTCGCGCAGCAACACGTTGAAGCGCGGCCGCAGGCGCTTGATCAGGTTCGCTTCGAGCAGCAGGGCCTCGGTCTCGGTTGCGGTCGAGAGGAACTCGATTGCCGCGGTGGCCGCGATCATGCGGGCGATCCGGGTGGGATGCGCCTGCGGCCGCCGGTAGGCGATAATGCGTTTCTTGATGTTCTTCGCTTTGCCGACGTAGAGCACCTCGCCGCGCGCGTCGATCATGCGATAGACGCCGGGCGCGGCGGGGGCGTGCCGGGCGTAGCGGGCGATCACGTCCTCTCCGGCGCCCTCGGGAAAGGCTTCGCTGGGTTCGTCGAGCGCCGGTAGCGTCGAGTCCTCTTCGGGCTCGTCGTCCTCGAGGTCGATGTCAGGCTCGATGTTCTTTTTCTCGTCGGCCATGTGCGGAAAGTAGGGCTTTAGAGGGCGAGTAACCAGGACCGGCCTCACCGCCTCTGCACCGCGCGTGAAATATACGCCCGGTTAAGCATCGAGGTGAGGAATAGGCGCCGATTCACGCCCGCTTAACCTGAAGAAATCGATACACGAATGAGGAAAAAGCCGCCGATCGCGGGTCGGCTTTGCTGAACCGCATTTCGGCGAGCGCAACGCCACGGAGGACATCATGGGTCGCATTCTGCTTGGTGCCGCGCTGGCCGTAATCGTCTGCGCCGCAATTCCCGCTCGCGCCGCCGATCTTCCCAGCGGCCCCTATTTGTCGGACACTTACGGCGCCTACAACTGGACGGGTTTCTACGCCGGCCTGAACGTCGGGTATGATTGGGGTTCGGCCAGCAACACGGGGCTGTCGCCGTCGGGCTTTAATGGCGGTGCGCAAGGCGGCTTCAACTGGCAGTCGGGCAGCATCGTCCTCGGCGGCGAGACCGATCTGCAGCTCTCCGGCGCCTCGGATAATTCGGGCCCGTTCAAATTTTCCAATCCGTGGTTCGGCACCTTGCGCGGCCGCGCCGGCTACGCGCTCAACAACATTCTGTTCTACGCGACCGGCGGGCTCGCTTACGGCGGCGGGACGGTCGATCTGGGCCCGCAGTCGGAAAGTCACAGCGCGATCGGCTGGACCGCCGGCGGCGGCCTGGAAGTGGGGCTCACGCGCCGCTGGTCGGTAAAGGCGGAGTACCTGCATATCGATCTGGGCGCGCAGAACTACGCCTTGACCGGCGTCTCGCATGAGATCACCGCGAATGTCCTGCGCTTCGGCGCGAACTTTCGCTTCTGATTTTGTTCACGCCGGCGGGCGGGTTTCCGCAAAAGCGGGAACCGCTGCCGCGAACCGATCGAGCCAGGCGACAAGGCCTGGGTGATCGCGCCGCCACGTCCCTTCGAAGCGCAGATCGAGATATCCGAGCGCGCAGGCGGCGGTGATCTGGCCGACGTGCGGCGGCGCGTCGAGTCCGGGCGGCTCCGCTTCCAGCATGGCGAGCGCGCGGGTCATTTTTTGCGTTTGGTGCTCAATCCATTTCGCCACGTGATGCTCGGGCGGCCTGAAGCGTCCCTCGTAGACGCGCAGGACTCCCGCATCGAGAATGCCGTCGCAGAGCGCCTGCTGGCATAGCGCCGCAAAGCGCGCGGTCGGCGCGCTCGGAATGATGCGGCCGCCGCCCGCGCGGTAATCGAGATATTCGAGGATCACGCAGGAATCGTAGAGCACCGTGCCGTCGTCGAGGATCAGCACGGGAATTTTTCCGAGCGGATTTTGCCGACGCACGCTGTCGGATGCATCGAGCGTGTCGGCTGGTTCCGTCTTGATGTCGCGCTCGAGGCCAAGCACCGCCGCGGCGATGCGGACCTTGCGCACGAACGGGGACGTGGCGGAGAAACGCAGGATCATTGCCAAGCAGATAACCTCGACGGAAAAAAGATTTCGTATGCGCCTGCGGCGCTGATGCTACGCGACCAAACCAATTTGCGGCGCTCAGCCGGTGATCACGAGGTTGACCGCCTTCGGACCCTTGCCCTTTTTGTCGGGCTCGACGTCGAAGCTGATGCGTTGTCCTTCGTTGAGCGACTTGAGCCCGGCGCGCTCGACCGCGGTGATGTGCACGAACACGTCGCGTCCACCGTCGTCGGGCTTGATGAAGCCGTAGCCCCTCTCGCTGTTGAAGAACTTGACCGTGCCGCCCATTGCCATTGGGAAGCTCCTTTCCCCAATACTCCTCCCGCCGGCCCATTGGGCGCGGCGGCTCGGCCGGACATTCGCAGTCGGGGAAAGGCATCGGCCGCAGCGGGCCTCAGTCACCTCCGCCGGCCCCCATCGTGAGGCGGAACGTCAAAACCAGCCGCAACAAGGAGTAAACTAATGCCGTTGCACTGGAAAGAGGCGATCGGCCGAGCCTGTCAATTTTTGGTGGTCAACCAGTCGAGTTGGAACGTCCCCGAGCGCTCCCGCCCGAGCACCCCGGCCAGCGCGGGCAACAGCGTCGCGAGGTCCCTTTCGAGCGTCCAAGGCGGGTTGATGACGATGAGGCCAGTCCCGGCGAGGCGCGCTGCGGCACGCTCTGGCCCGATGGTCAGTTCGGCACGGAGCACCGTCGGAATGCCGGTGCGGAGGAGCTTGCGGCAGAAAGCGTCGACTTCGCCCCGGTCCTTGATGGGGTACCAAGCGAGATAGGTCCCGGTCGCCCATTTGCGGTGGGCGACCACAAGACCGTCGGCGAGCCGGGCGAATTCGCCCGGCTGTTCAAACGGCGGATCGATCAGCACCGCCCCGCGCCGCTCCTTGGGCGGCAGATAGGCCGAAAGGGCGGTCCAGCCGTCGATTGTCACGACCTTGACGCGGGCGTCTCCCCGCATCCGGCGCGCGAGCGCGCAGGCGGCGGCTGGTTCAAGCTCGCAGGCGAGGAGCCGGTCCTGGGCACGTAGCCACGCGCGGACCAGCACGGGAGAGCCCGGATAGGCCCTCAGTTGCCCGTCCGGGTTGCAGGCGGCGATCGTTTCGAGATAGGGCGCGAGCAGCGCGTGCACGCGGCCGTCGAGGGTGGCGGCCCGCAGGCGGCCGACGCCGTCGCGCCATTCCGCGGTCCGGGTTGCCTCGGGTCCGGCAAGATCGGTCAGCCCGGCGCCAGCATGGGTATCGAGGATGCGGAACGCCGCCGGCTTCTCGCGCAGGTGGGCCACCACGCGCGCGAGCGCCGCGTGTTTGACGACCTCGGCGAAGTTTCCGGCGTGGTAAGCGTGGCGATAGTTCACCGTAGTCGTCAGAAAATTTCGGGCACCATAGGTGGCGCGGGTCGCGGGACGCTGTTTTGATCCAGCGTCCCGCGCATTGCGTTTAGCTGCCGCGCACCGGCGGCATCACCAGCTTGTCGCGTCGACACGAGCGCCGTTCGACCTCGGCACACTCGCGGAAGGCGAGATCGCGGCTCATGCAGATGCGGATCTCGCGCAGTCGCTTGTTGTCGCAGCCGACCGCCATGGCCGCCGGACTCAACCCGGGGTTGGCCTTTACGAAGGCCTCTTCGACGCCGTCCGGCGTGACCGTCAGCTCGGATTTGATGTCGAGGAATTCCGGCGGAATCTTCACGACGGCGCGCGCCTTGCGGATCGTCTCGAAATAGGCGCGCGGGGGCAGGCCCGAGCAGGTGCCGTGCCGGTCCCACTCATGGAAGATGAGCCGCGGCGCGGGCATCAGATCGAGCATCGACGAGACGATGTTGCGGTCGAGCCGCGGCGCGGGCTGCTGGCAATATTCCGGGAAGCCCTTCTCGTACTGCGGCCAGAACCCGTGCACCACGAAGGAATAGGGCCGCTCGCCGCATTCGGCCTGCCGGTTGGCGCGGTCCCCGGCGGCGTCGCAGAAGGACGGGGACCATGAGAGCGAGAGCACGTAAAAATCGAACTCGCCCGGCTGGTTCTGACGCGCGTCCTGAGCACGCAGGGCGGCGACAGAGAGGGCGAGCAGCCAGATCGCTGCCGCACCAACGGCAGCGAAACGCGCGGCACGACGCATGGAGAAGGCAAAACAGGACGTCCGTGACATGATGGCATTCTCCCTAACTACACTTTGGACGGTAATAGGCTATAGACGAGAAAATGGAACATTACAAGAACAAAGCGGAACGGAAAGCGACTAAAGGGAGCCTCAGGGCTGGGCCATGGTGCAACCGGGATTGTAAGCCCAATTGCGATCGGTGCCGGTAACGCACCATTCGACGCCCCAGTTGGCGCCGATCATCCCCATGTCCTCGGCGATGGAGTAGTGGAGCGGCCGGCGGACGCCGTCCGAGGTGAGCACGACCGCGCTGCAAAAGCGGCGCGGGATCGTTTGCGCGGCCCACGGGCGGAACGCGGTTTCGCGAATGTCCTGGAAGCCCACGATTTTCAAATCCGAGTTCCAGAAGCGATACTCCTTGCTGGAAAAGCGCTCCTGGATGCGCTCCAGCACGTAGGTGTGCTCGCACGGCGGCAGCACGCCGTCGTAGCGTGGGCCGGACATCCAGAAGTTCTTCTCGAAGGGGTTGGCGGCGCCGGCCGGCACGGAGGTGGCGGCGAGCAAAAACGTGCCCAGCAGCGCGGCAACGCGGCTCATCGCCATGCCTCGGCTCTCCTCTCGATACGAAGGACGGTGCCGCGCGGCTTGGGAAGGGTCAAGGCGCAGGGCGCAGCTACGGAGCGATTGTCCGGCGGCTGTTGCGCGGCGGCAACGCCTAACGCGCGTCGTGGAAGATGATGCCGAGCGTCATGCGGTGGCCGGAGCGCACCTGGCTCACGCCGTGGCGCATGCCGGCACGATAATAGCCGCGGGTGCCCTTGGCCGGATGGTGATTGACCGCGAACAGGCAGGCGTCACCCTGGCGCAGGGGTACAACCTCCACCCGCGACTGCATGCGCGGCTTAAGCTCGGTGAGCACGAACTCGCCGCCGGTGAAATCGCGGCCGGACTCGCTGAGCAGCACGACCATCTGAACGGGAAAATAAAGGTCGCCGTAAAGGTCCTGATGCAGCCGGTTGTAGTCGCCGGGGCCGTAGTTGAGCAGGAGCGGGGTCGGCCGCTTCTGGCCGCGCGCGTGACATTGCGCCGTGAAGGCCGGAAGCGCCGGCGGGTATTCGCTCGCCGTGCCCAGACGCGTGTTCCAGGTGTTGGCGAGCCGCGCGAGCGGCGGGTACGCCGTTTCGCGCAGCTCTGCCACGAGATACGGCAGCGGATAGGCGAAGTAGCGGTATTCACCCTGGCCGAACCCATGGCGCTGCATGACGATGTGGCTGCGGAACGCGTCGGGGTCCTGATAGAGGGCCGCCACCCGCGCGCACTGCTCTTGATCGAGGAGGCCGGGCACCAACGCGTGACCGGCGGTGTCGAGTTCGCCCAGAACACGATCCCACTCCACCGCGGGAAGTGGCGACCGGGGCTTCGCTCGGGCAGTTGCGGTTGAACGCGAGGTCATCGAACCCTCCGGCGCAAGGCTTCGTGGCTTCTTGAGCAGTCAACGTAGTGATTGGTGAGGGCTGCGGCAGCCCGATTCCGGATAACCAGTCGACGGAGGACGGACGACGGAGCAGCGAAGCCAGCGCTGTGCGACAGACGCCGAAATCGAGGCGAGAACGGTTCTTCCGTCCTCTGTCCTCCGTCTTCTGTCGTCAGATTACCGCCACGTGAGATCGGTGCCGGCCGCGAACGGCATGAGGTCCGGTGAAATGGGCGCGATGCCCTGATGGAAGTCGAGGCGCTGGCCAATGAGCTCCTCGACCGCGGCGAAGCTGTCCATCAGCGAGCGGTATTCGCAAATCTTGCCGTCGCGAAAACGCATGAAGTTGGCCAGGCGGCACGTGATCACGCGTCCGGTCGCGTGCAGGCGGCCGGTGAGCCGATTGAGCCCGGCGGCGCGATCCCCGTCGACGAGCAGAATGTCGGTGACGTAGGAGGTCACGGCGACAACCGCCGGAATCAGCCGTTCGAATACTTCGATCACCGCCGTTTTACCGCGGCGCGGTCCACAGAAGCCGAGCATTTCGACCGGGCCGATGCTCATCCAGTCGACATCGTCGCTCAGGTACGCCGCGATACGACCGCCGTCCCGCGACGCGAGGGCGCAGTAAAAACCTTCGGCCAACAGGCGGTTGAGGTCATGCATCAGCCGGCTCCATCGACTCGATTTACCGTTAATTTTGTTGATAATTTATTACTCGCTTCCAGTGGTTGTAATACGCGGGGAGCATTTGGATACCGCCAATCCGATACGGGAGACCCTTGGCGGAGGAAACCAAAGTCCATGCTCGCCGTTGCGTGTGCGGGAGGAGCGCCATGAAACGGAATTTGACGGCGGGCGCACTGGTGCTGTTCTTGACCGCGGCATCGGCGGCCGCGCAAACCGGCGGTATTACGGAGCAATCAACGGAGCTGCGGCTCACGCCGCAACAGCGCACGGAGATTTACGCAGCCGTGGGCAAAAACAAGCTGCGCACGCCACCGCCGCCGAATTTGCCGGTGTCGGTGGGGGCGCAAATTCCGCCCGTGACGGAACTCTATGCGCTGCCGGAATCGGTCACGGCGGAGGTGCCGTCGGCAGAATTCTACCGCTACACGATCGCCCAAAACCAAGTGGTCATCGTCGACCCCACGAACCTGAAGGTCGTCGACGTTATCCGGCCGTGAGCATGATCCCGAAAAGTGGGAACCGGTTTCCCGCCTGCGCGAAGCTATCCCGCTTCGGCCGCCGCGTCACTCGCTGCCCGGCTTGGGATCGTAGGCAGCGCCTTTGACCATTTTGTTGATGGTCAGCGGCAGGCCTTCCAGGTACGGGCCCATGAAAAAGGCTTCTCCCGATCCTTCCCCGAACAAACGGTCGTGCGCATCGATCATGCTGCGCATCGCGTCTTTGCAGGGCGCCATCGACGCAACGATCAATTCGTTCATGTCGGCCGCCGCACCTGACCGGCTAAAGCGCGGATCGGCTTCGATGGCATGGATAACGCAGTCGTTTGCCGAGCGCACCAATGGGCGCAACGTGGCGAACTTCTGCTGCGGGGTCATCTGAGCGAGTGCCCGCGAGTAGCTGTTGGGAGCGAGGTCTTCGGGTTCGTAGGTCGTACTGACGGCAAGCGAAAGGCTCAGCAGGGCTGCTGCAATCATTGTTCCTCCACCTTCCCCGGCGAGTCGTGGCGATCGAGCGCGTCGCAAGTGCACGCGTAATATGGCGAGAGAGTGTCAGGTCGGCGGTAAGATATTCAGGATGGCCGCGGCGATTGGCTGCGCCTGTTAGAGCGTGATCCCGATTCGAAGAAAGTCGTCACCGCGTTAAGCTGCGCCCTGCTTCAGGTGCCCGCGTTTGGCCGCGCAAGTTCCACACGATCCCCGCGAGGATCAGGCCGCCGCCCGCGAACACCAGCCCATCGAGCGGTTCGGCATAGAACAGCGCGCCGACGACCGCGATGAAAGGCACCCTGAGAAAGTCGAGCGGGATGACCACCGAGGCGTCGCCGTGCCGGAACGCGTTGGTGAGGCAGAAGTGGGTGGAGAGGCCGGCGACGGCGATGCCGAGCAGCGGCAGGGCCATCCACCATTCGAGCCGTGTGACGAACAGCGGATCGCTGCCGGCGAAGTTCATCGGCAGCTGCATAAGATTCATCCAGAACAGGATCGCGAAGGTGCTCTCGGTCGTGACGAGCTTCTTGGTGCAGATGGCGACGAGCGCGAAGGCGAGCGCAGTGCCGAGCGCGATGAGCGCGGCGGGCTGAAAGCCGCCGAGACCCGGCCGCACGATGACGAGTACGCCGACAAAACAGATGACGAGCGCGCCGACGCGGTTCGCGGTCATGCGCTCGCCCAGTGCCAGCACCGCGAACAGGGCGACCCATGCGGGCATGGTGAACTCGAGGGCGAATACGGTCGCAAGCGGCAGCAGGGTGACCGAGGCGGTCCAGCCGGTCTGCGAGGCGAAATGCAGGGTGTTGCGTAGCGTGTGCAGGCGCAGCCGCCGCAGCGACAAGTCGCGCCGCAGGCCTGGGCGTGCCGCCATGAGCGCGAGCATGACCGCAAGCCCGGACGCGCTTCGGAATGACATCATCTCGAAGGCGCTGAGCGCACCGGCGAGCGCGCGCACCGAGACCGCCATGACTGTGAACGAGAGCAGGGTGCCGCTCATCCACAAAGACAGCCAAGCGATGTCCGCATGGTGAATGGCGCGCTTCACCGAGGCCATGGGCGCGGGCAAGCCGACGGTGGTGCGTTCGAAGGTAGGCGTTGCGGTCAGTGCCATCGTAGCGGTTCCTATTTTGAAACCCGTGACGGAGCGAAAACCACTTTTAGACACGAGCGGCATTAATGCTTGGCTTGCGGCGAACCGTGCCGTTTGCGTTGACGTCGGGCAGCGGCCGCGTATTGCCCGCGTTGGCGGTGCGGATCGACATTTGGGACGACGACAGTCGTGCGAAAGTCCTCCCATTCCTGCGGTCCGAAGCGATCGAGGCCGGCAACCACTTTGAACGTGTCAATTGCGTCCCCGTAAACACTGCGGTGCACCGGCTGGACCTGCACCAACGGAAACTCGGCATCGAAATCGATCGGTGCGTCGATGCGGGTGAGGCGGACATTGGTGAACAGCGGTCCGAACCAGTGGTCGGTTTCAACTATGCCCTCGTAGTGTTCATAGCCCTGACTGCGCGGAATGTTGGCGGGCGCGCGCAACAGGAGGCTCCACCCGGGGGCCGTTCGAGCGAAGAAGCCAGTCCAGATCTGCACCAGCCCGGGTTCTTTAAAAGCCGCCACGAAGGGTGGCGAAAACCCCTTGAGTTCCGGGGGCGCTGCCCGATCGAAGTGGTCGGCAAATTTGGGAAACTGGGCGGTCTTCAAGGGAAACCACGCGTCCGCTCCGTGATACGTCCAGACCACGTCGGAGCCACCGTCCCACATGAAACTGAGCCTGATGGGCGGGAACAGATACCAGCCGAAGGCTGAGGCCGAAGTGAGCGGCTCGCAATAGCGGAAGGCACGGGTCGGCATCGTGCCGGCCGCCGAGCGGTCGGCCCGCTCGGGCGGACGGCAATCCGGTAAGGCGCTAAAGAAAGTCGCACCATGGTCCGCATGCGCACCGATATCAATCTCGGTTGCGGTCTCGGCGCGAGCGGAAAAAACTTCGGCGTTCATGTCGATCCTCCGCGCTCTCGTACAATGCCCAGGTGGCCAGATTGCATCTCGATCCCGGCCACCTGGTGCCATCGGTCCTTAAGCTCGGCTGTGCCGGCTTTTTCAGACTCCTACCGCTGCCGAGTAGGCAGATTGCGGGTAGCGCCGCCGAGGCGGACGTTGCCGGCATCGGTCACGGTGCCGGTCGCGGGTCGGGTCGGAAGGTTGCGGGTCGCGCCGCCGAGGCGGACGTTGCCGGCATCGGCCACGGCGTCGGTCGCAGGCCGGGTCGGGAGATTGCGGGTAGCGCCGCCGAGGCGGACGTTGCCGGCATCGGCTACGGCGTCGGTAGCGGGCCGGGTCGGAAGGTTGCGGGTAGCGCCGCCGAGGCGGACGTTGCCGGCATCGGCCACGGCGTCGGTCGCGGGCCGGGTCGGAAGGTTGCGGGTAGCGCCGCCAAGGCGGACGTTGCCGGCATCGGTCACGGCGTCGGTAGCGGGCCGGGTTGGGAGATTGCGGGTAGCGCCGCCAAGGCGGACGTTTCCGGCGTCGGCTACGACTGAGGTCGCCTTGTCGATCTGGATGTCGGTGGGACGAATTACCATGCCTCTTGACGATACCGTCTGCATCACTTGCCTCCAGCCATTGATCGTGCCCTGATTGGCAACGGTAGGCTCGAGACTAGGGAAGAAGGCGTGGTACGACCGTCAAATGACCGTCCCGTCGAGAGACAAAATTGCTTCACGTGTGAGTTGATTGCAAAATCAGCATAATCTAAAAGCGAGGAGCGGCTCTGCCGCAGGGCTCTGTCGTTGCTTCAAAACTAAACGAAGTGCATCGGCTCGCGACCGGTAGGTTGGTCGGGAGCATCGGAGGACGGCTTCAATGTCGAGTCGGATAACCAGTGCCGAACACGCGGCAACCCCGCATCGAACCGACGACGACAACGTTATTTCGCTCAAGCGCGTTCGCGCCGGCGAGACCGGCGTCGCCCATCCCTTGGTGCGTGTTCATCTGGTCGGCTCAATGCGGGCGACGACCTATCTGGGCAATGACATTCTTCCCCGCGGGCGCAAGGCCCGCGCCATTCTTGCCAGCCTTTGCCTTGCCACCGGCGCGCAGTTGCATCGCGCGCGACTGGCATCGGTGCTGTGGGACAGGGTTCCCGATGCCCAGGCGCGAAAAAGCCTGCGACAGTCGCTACGTGAGTTGGTCTCGGCCGTGGGGCCTTTGGCCGACGAACTTCTGTCTTTCGACCGCGAAACTCTCCGGATCAACAGCAATCTCTGCTGGATCGACGTGAGCGCGCTATTGGCGCCGCAGCCGCCGACGCCCAACGGGCGGCGCAGTGACCTGCTCGCGCTCTGCAGCGGCGAATTGCTGGAGGAACTGCAGGGTGTCAGCCCGTCGTTCGATCAATGGTTGCTCGGCGAGCGCACTCGATTTACGGAAACTCTCAGGTCGCTGCTCGAGGCCGAGTTGACGCAAATCGCCCGCTCGGAGCACGACCCGAGCAAGCGGGCCAATATCGCTCGCCAGCTGATCGCATTCGATCCAACGCACGAGGGCGCTTCGCGCACGTTGATGCGCGCACTGATAGATATGGGCGAACGTGGCCAGGCCATCCGTGAATACGAGAGATGCCGCGAGGCTTTGAAAACGGCGCTGGATGTGGAGCCGTCCAGGGAGACCAAAGCGTTTTTTCAGGCGATTCGCACTTTTTCGGGAGGCGACGGTAGCAATGAAAATCGCCCGCCCGCGGTCCCCCAGCAGACTCCGAGTTTCGCATTGCAGCGATCAAGTGCCACCCGGTTGCGCGTCGGAGTCCTTCCGTTCCTGGCGACCCGCTCTTCTCGCGAAGAAGGTTTGGCATTCTCATTGAGTCAGGAAATTGCTGCCGCGCTCGCACGATTTCGCTGGTTTGACGTCATTGCTCCGGTGTCTTTATCGCGGAAGCCGCCCGAAACATTTCTCACCGAGGAGATGCTAAAGCGCAAGCACCTCGATTATGTGCTCGATGGCGCTATTTCGGGAGACGTCACGGGTTTTCAGATCAGCGTCCGACTGCTCGACCTTACCCACCATGCTCAGCCGGTGTGGAGCGATCGTTTCAAGCTTGCTATTTCGGAGTTGCACAAATTGCATGATCTCGTGACCGCCAGAGTCGTGGGGCAAATTGATCCGTTGATCCTCTTCATCGAAGGCCAGGCGCCGAAGCGTGAGGAATACGGCGCCACTGGGTTGCTGCTTCTGGCGATTCCGTTGATGTACAGCATGGAGCGAAAGAAATACGAAGAAGCGGGAGACATGATAAACCGAGCTCTCGCAATCGATCCCAACAACGCAATGGCTGCCGCCTGGGCGGCATTTTGGCAAGTGTTTTATGTCGGGCAAGGTTGGTCCAGAGACACTGAGCGGGCAATGACCGCTGCTGAAGATCTTGCCTTGCGGGCCATCAAGATCGATCCTGAAAACGCGGAAGCTCTGGGAATCTACGGTCACGTCTCCTCGTTTCTGCATAAGGACTTCGATACTGCGACTCATTTATTCAACCGCGCTCTTCGACTGAACCCAAACTTGGCATTTATCTGGGTGTTGAGTTCGGCAACATGCTGCTATGTCGGCGAGCCGGACGTCGCGATAGAAAGACTCGAACGTTATCGTGATTTGGCTCCATTCGATCCATACTATTCATGGTTTGAGAGCTTTTTTACGATTGCGTACACGTTCAAGGGCGATTACGAGAAAGCCGCGATATTTGGCCGGCGCGTCGTCAAGAGCAACCCCGAATACTCCAACGGCTACAAGCCGCTGATCGCCGCACTCGGCCATCTTGGACGCCGCGAAGAAGCAAAGCGCTACATTGACAAGCTGTTGGCGCTCGAGCCGAATTTCACCGTGGAGCTGTTCGGCAAGGTCTACCCGTTCAAGTTCCAAAGCGATCGCGAGCGTTACATGAGTGGGCTGCGGCTCGCCGGCGTGCCGGAAACATGATGCGGACGCTGAAGAGATCGCGAGAACCGAGTTGCACCTGTCAGGTCACAAATGACCAAAGCCGCAGCAAAACACGGCTCGACGAAAAGCTCAAAGTCTCGCTTGCAAGTACGAGGAAGGCGTTTCCGGATTGGAGTTCTTCCGTTCCTGCCGCACCGCATTCCTGACGATGAAGATTTTGCTATTGCGATCAGTGAGGCCATTGCTGCCGAGCTCAAGCAATTCCAATCGTGGGAAGTGATCTCGCCAAAAGCTCTGATGGACGGATCGACAATTACCCCGGCCGATGATGGTCAGAGACAGGGCGGACAATTGGACTATGTCTTGGAAGGCGTTGTGGCGAGCGACGGCAAGCGCGCGCACCTGAACATGCGCCTGCTGGATCTCGGCGAATACGCTCGAACCGTTTGGAACGAGCGTATGATAATCAACATCGGCAAATTGCGTAGGTGGAGCAGGCTTACCGCGTTACGAATCACCGGTGGAATAGATCCGGTCAGGTTGTTCTTCGAAGGTCGTCCGAGACAAAGGAATCGTAACGGAGCGAACGGGCTGCTGTTTATTGCAATTCCGCTAATGTCGACCTTGGAACGGCGAAAGTATGAAGAAGCAGGTCGGTTGATTGGCCGAGCGGTCGAGCTGGAGCCCGAAAATGCGATGGCGGCTGCATGGGCTGCGTTTTGGCAAGTCATCTATTTCGGACAGGGTTGGACCCAGAATTTCCTCAAGGCGTGGGCGATCGCCCAGGATCGTTCGCGACGAGCGCTCTCGCTAAAGCCGGACGATGCCGAGACGCTGGCGATCTGCGGCCATGTCACTTCTTTCCTCGGGAAGGACTACGACACCGCGCTCCATTATTTCGATCGGGCGCAGCGGCTCGACGCGACGCTGGAGTTTCCCTGGCTGTGGAGCGCGCTGACATATTGTTATGCCGGAAAACCCGGTTTCGCGCTTGAGAGGCTCGAACAATACCGCGCCTTGACTTCGACGGCTACTGCCAACCCGTGGACTCAAAACATTTGCTCCGTTGCGCATATGTTTTCTGGAAATTATGAAAACGCAGTTGCGCTGTCTCGGCCGATGACCAAAACCAGCCCCACCTTCGTCAACGGCTACAAACCCCTGATCGCCTCGCTGGGCCACCTTGGCCGGGTCGAGGAGGCAAAGCCGTATGTGGACAAGCTCTTGGCGCTCGAGCCGAATTTCAGCTTGGAGCGGTTCGCAAAGGTTTATCCGATCAAATACGACAGCGACCGCGAGCACTACGTGAAGGGGCTGCGGCTCGCCGGCATTCCCGAGCGGTGACGCCGCGCGTGCGGGCGCTGACGGGCTGCAACGACTGCCGACTCACACCGTCGCCTCGATCAATTCTTCCACATCCGCGAACAATTCGTCGACGCTGAAGCGCCGCGGGATCATGCGCTGCTGAAGGCAGTAATCGACGATGAGTTCGAGCGCCGGACGGTTCGCCGCGATGCCGAACGGCGCCGGGTCGATGCCGGCGGGCGTGGGCGCCGCGCGCTTGGCGGCGGACAAAAGGCGATAGACCTCCGCCACGACATGCGGCCGCGTGCGGACAAGGTCGGTCTTCACCACCACGAGATGATTGACCGGGGTCACGCCATGCTTGCGGTACCACGCCTGCGAAGCAGCCTCGGGTTCGGGAATGAGGCTCTTGAGCCGCGGGTCCGGGGGCAGTTCGAGGCCGTAGATCGCGGCGTCGATCTCGCCGGCGAGCAGCATCCCGGTCATTTCTTTGCCCGCGGCGGCGCGTTCAATCTGCGGCGGGTCGCGGTATTCGGCGACATGCGCGTCCTCGAAGGTGACCCAACGCACGCTGTCGAGGTCGAGGCCGTAATCATTGGCGAGAATGCCGCGCAGCCAAACGCCGGTGGTCTGGCTGTAGGCCCGTACGGCCGCTCGGCGGCCGGCGAGCGTTTGCGGGGTCAGTGCACCGCGTTCGGCGTTGTAGAGCATGCAGTGGTGCTGGAAGCGGCCGACCATGACGGCCGGGAGCAGCGCCAGCGGCTTGCCATGCGCCTTCGCCATCAGGAAGGTGACGATCGCCATCTCGCTGACGTCGTAGGCAAGCTCGCGCACCATCGGCTTGAACGCCAGATGCGTCGGCTTCACATCGACGAAGTCGAGCCGCACCGCGCCCGAGGCGATCTCCCCGTTCTTGAGCGGCAACGTGTGCGGATAATTGCCCAGGACCGTGCGCAGGGCCGTCGGAGGTTTCCCGTTCATGGAGGCGAACTCGCAAGGCTGGCGATGAGCAGCCTCGCACGATAGCCCGGGCAGCGGCGCGAGCGTAGCCCTCCGGCCTCACTCCAGCGGCGCGACCGGCGGGAAGACGAGCGGCCCGGCGGATGCCGCAACTGGTGCCGGGCGCGCCGTGCTCACCGGCTTCGGGCGCGGCAGCGGCGCTGCGGCCGCGCGGGTTCCGCGCGCATGCGGGATCGAAGCAGGCGGGCGCAAAATGTAACCGTCAAAAGCGCTACGCGCCGATGCGGGCGTCGCCGGCGCCCAGCACCCAAAAGCGAGAACGGCGCAGCACGCAATCACGCTCTTCATGAGCCGTCTCCTTGGATGAAACGCCCCTGCCACCGCCGAAAAGCGAATCAATCGGGTTGAGCTTGCACGCCGATTGGGGCGGCGTTCCGGCCGGGATGGGGCGGAATCAGCGCCACATGCCGCGCATGCGCGCCGCAATATCGACCCGGATCTCGCCGCGCACCGGCGCTTTCCCGGCCGGCCCCTTGACAACGGCCGGCCACGTGCGCGGCTCGAACAGCGGCAGGATTGCCGACGGAATGAACCGCGTGCGCGTCGCATAGACGTGCTGGTCGCCGCTCTTCGCCTGCCGGTGCACGTAGAACCGCTGCGGCACGATCAGGTCGAGCTGGTCCTTGGCGCGGGTCATGGCGACGTAGAGCAGCCGCCGCTCCTCCTCGATTTCCTCCGGCGTTCCGGTGGCGAGATCCGAGGGTATGCAGCCGTCGACCGCATTGAGCACGAACACCGCGCGCCATTCCTGCCCCTTGGCCGAGTGAATGGTGGAGAGGATCAGATAATCCTCGTCGAGCAGCGGGGTTCCGGCCTCGTCGCTCGTCGCCTCGGGGGGATTAAGCGTGAGCTCGGTGAGAAATCGCTCGCGGGACGGATAGGTGGCGGCGATCTGCTCGAGCTGGATGAGATCGGCGGCGCGCAGGTGGGCGTCGTCGTGCATGCGTTCGAGGTGGGGTTGGTACCAGCGCCGCACCTGTTCGAGTTCCGCGGGCCAGCCGGCCGCGTGCTGCGCGAGCGAACGCACCAACTCGGCGAACGGCCGCCACGCCTCCTCCGCGCGCGCAGGCGGCGCGAATGTTTGTATCGCCGCCGCGTCCGCGCTCGCCACGTGGTCGAGCGCACGCGCCGCCGTGGCGGGGCCGAAGCCGGGCAGGAGCAGCAGCACGCGGAAGCCCGCGATGCGGTCGCGCGGGTTCTCGATGAAGCGCAGGCACGCGAGCACGTCCTTGACGTGCGCCGCCTCGAGGAATTTCAGGCCGCCGAATTTGACGAACGGGATGTTGCGGCGGGTCAGTTCGATTTCCAGTGGCCCGCTGTGATGGGAGGCGCGGAACAGCACGGCTTGGGATTTGAGCGCAATGTCGCGCTCGCGGTTGGCGAGCACGCGCTCGACCACGTAGTTGGTCTGGTCGGCCTCGTCGCGCAGGCTTACCAGCTGCGGGCGTTCCGACCCGGTGCGTTCCGACCAAAGATTTTTGGTGAAACGTTCGGCCGCGAGACCGATCACCGCGTTGGCGCCGGCGAGGATCGGCTGGGTCGAACGATAATTGCGCTCGAGCGTGACAAGGCGCGCCGGTGGGCTGAACGCACGCGGAAAGTCGAGAATGTTGCGCACGGTTGCGGCGCGGAACGAGTAGATCGACTGGGCATCGTCCCCGACCACCGTGAGGCCGCGGCCGTCCGGCTTGAGCGCCAGCAGAATCCCCGACTGCAGCTTGTTCGTGTCCTGATATTCGTCGACCAGCACGTGATCGAAGCGACTGGCGATTTCACCGGCGAACGCCGGCACAGCCATCACCTGCGCCCAGTAGAGCAGCAGGTCGTCGTAATCGAGCACGTGGTGGCGCTGCTTGGCCTCGACGTAAGCGGCGAACAGGCCGCGCAGCTCCGCTTCCCATTCGGCGCACCACGGGAAAGCTTGCGCGAGAACCTCGGCAAGGGCGGTTTGCGCGTTCACGGTACGCGAGTAAATCGCGAGACAGGTCGCCTTGGTGGGAAAGCGGTTTTCGGTCTTGGTCAGGCCAAGCTCGTGCCGCGCGAGATTCATCAGGTCGGCTGAATCCGTGCGGTCGTGGATGGTGAAGGCGGGCGCAAGGCCGATCTGCTCAGCAAACTCGCGCAGCAGCCGGGCGCCCACCGAATGGAACGTGCCCGACCAGGTGAGGGCGGCCGCCGCGAGGGCCGTGCCGCCCGGTGCCGCGGCGACAATGCGCTGGACGCGCCGCTCCATTTCGGCCGCAGCGCGGCGCGAGAACGTCATCAGCAGCAAACGCCGCGGATCGATCCCGTTGACGATGAGATGCGCCACCCGATGGGCGAGCGTGTTGGTTTTGCCCGAACCGGCGCCGGCGATAACCAGCAGCGGCCGGTCGTCCGCCGCGCCGATGCCGTGCTCGACGGCGCGCCGCTGCTCCGTGTTGAGCTTGGCCAGATAGGCGGTCATCGGCGGCGCGAATCACCTGTGCGGGAGCTGCCACCGAACCACGTTTCCCGTTTTGTTCCAACATGCAGGTGGAATGAACCAAACGTTCACCCGCCGCGACTAATGGACCGGATCGGGGGAGTGGACCATGGCTGACAATCGCGCACTCGGAAGACTGGGCTGGGCGTTCGGCGCCATCACGGCCCTCGTGCTTTTGACCGCTGCGGCAGTGGTGACGACGTACTCGGCTCAACCGGCGCACGCCGGTGCGTCGCCGTTCGTTGCGGCCGCCACCCCGTCTTCAGGCGCGCACTGACTTTCCAGACCGCCGGCGCGCCTTCGCGCCGCTCCGTGCTATGTAGCCGGCGCCAATGCGTCGGATTTATCCCCCATGACTGAGCAGGACAGTGCCGGCCCCACGTCGCGGGTCTATTTCTCGCAGCGCCTGCGGCTCCATTACGTCGATTGGGGCAACGGCGGTGCGCCGCCGCTGATCCTGCTGCACGGCGGCCAGGACCACTGCCGCAACTGGGATTGGGTGGCGCAGCGGCTGCGGAACGACTGGCACATCATCGCGCCCGACCTGCGCGGCCACGGCGACAGCCAATGGTCCGCCACCGGCTCCTACACCATGGCCGGCTACATTTATGACCTCGCGCAGCTCATCGATCAGCAGCGGCTCGCGCCGGTGACGCTCATCGCCCATTCGCTCGGCGGCAACATCGCCCTGCGCTATGCCGGCGTCTATCCCGAGAAGGTGAAGGCGCTCGTGTCGATCGAGGGGCTCGGGCCATCGCCCAAGGCGCTCGCCGAACGCGCGCGGCTGACGATTGACGAGCGCATGCGCAAATGGATCGACCTTGAGCACAACCTCGCCGGCCGGCTGCCGCGCCGCTACGCCACCATCGAGGACGCGTTCCGGCGCATGCAGGCGGCGAACAAACACTTATCCCCGGAGCAGGCGCGCCATCTCACCCAGCACGGCGTCAATCAGAACGAGGACGGCACGTTCAGCTGGAAGTTCGACAATTACGTACGCGTGTGGCCGCCCTACGACATGCAAGTGGAAGAGGTTCAGCAACTATGGGCCCGCATCACCTGTCCGACGCTGCTTGTCTACGGCAGGGAGAGCTGGGCCTCGAACCCGCAGGAGGACGGTCGCGCCCGTCATTTTAAGAACGCCCGGGTGGTGAGCTTCGAGGGCGCCGGCCATTGGGTGCACCACGACCGGCTCGACGCGTTCATCGATGAGATGCGGTCGTTCCTAGCCTGAACGCGCAAGAAACGTCATGCGGGCCGGATTGGGTCCGACGTTTGCCTTGGCGCGGGTGGCGGTAAAGCCCGCCACCTCGAGCCGCTGCAGCATCTCCGCCTCGGTATAAAGTGTAATGCCGATGCGCGAGCGCAGCTTGGTGTAATCGGAGACCGCCGTGCGCAGCAGTCCGCGGATGGCGGCAAATAGAAATCCGTTCGCAGCACCGTAATTGAGCAACGCGAGAGCGTCCGCGAAAGCCGACACCTGCGGCGGGATCACGTCGCCGATCAGCAGCAGGCCGCCCGGCCGCAGCAGCCGCCGGAACAACACCAGGAGCGCGCTGAACTCTGCCGAGGTGAGATACTGCGCAACCGAATGCATCACGACGAGGTCGATCGAACGGTCGGGAAGTTCGGCAAGCTCCGCGGGCGCGCGCACCTCGATCGCCGGCCGACCGGCAAAACGGGCGGCAAGCCCGGCCCGAATCTTCGCAGCGGCGTCGACCAGGATCAGCCGCCGACAGCCGGCCGCGATGCGGTCGGCGTGAAGCGCCTCGCCGCAGCCGAAATCCAACACGACCGCGTTCGGCGACGGCACATGCCGGAGGATCATGTCGGCGATGGTGCGGTAGTGGACGTCGCTATGGCGCGCGTTGACGTAGATGCTGTGAGGGGAATCCCAGAATGAAATCCAGTCGCGCATCGAGCGCTCGAAAGCCTACCGGTTGCTGGGTTTGCCCAGCACCGTTTCGACGACCGACACGAAATAGCGCACGCCGAGCGGCAGCAGTGCGTCGTTGAAATCGTAATTGGGCTGATGCAGCAGCTTGCCCGGCGTTGCCGGGCCGGCGCCGAGCCAGGCGTAGCAGCCCGATTGCGCCGACAGCATGTAGGCGAAGTCCTCCGATCCCATGCTGGGCGCAAACTCGGTCGTGACGTGATCGAGGCCGAAGGCGTTGCCGGCGGCCGTCGCCGCAATCGCCACCGCGGGCGCCGTGTTCACGGCCGGTGGGTAGCCTTCCTGATAATCGAGCGACACGGTAACGCCGGTGCTTTCGGCGACGGCGCGGCACAGCCGGCCGAGCCGCTCCGCGATATGCTCGCCGACGGCTGCATCGAGAAAGCGGCAGGTGCCGCCAAGCATCACCTCGCCGGGCACTACGTTCTTGGTAGTGCCGCCGTGAATCTCGGTGAAGCTGAGTACGGCCGAGGCGAGCGGATCGACCGTGCGGCTGACGATCGCCTGGGCCTCGGCGACGATCCGGCATGCAGCGACGACCGGGTCATCGCCGAGATGCGGCATCGCCGCGTGCGCGCCGGTTCCGCGCAGCGAAATCGAGAAATTGTCCCGCGCCGCCATTTGCGGCCCAACGCGCGCCGCGACC
>Ga0210408_10000648_pt1 | contig 41625 bp, 68 predicted proteins | sample IncBWH4MmetaG_FD_155471 | JGI IMG/M metagenome (GOLD analysis project Ga0210408, IMG submission 155471) | Forest soil microbial communities from Barre Woods Harvard Forest LTER site, Petersham, Massachusetts, United States - Inc-BW-H-4-M | ecosystem: Environmental > Terrestrial > Soil >...
ATTTTAATTGAAGGGTATTTCTGATACAAATAATTCATTTCTTTATCAAGAATTTCATTTATTTGATATAAACGATAGTGAACATGAATTAGATAAATGAATAAATCCTCATGAGAAGATATCCAAGTCGGTGTATAAGCTAATTTTTTAAAAATTTCTTCTTTTCTCTCTTCTGATATTTCCATTGTCACTCCTTAGGTATAGGGATTCCAAATTTTCTTAACAAGCCATGAAATTGGTCAATAAAACCATGTTCCTTAAATTTTACAAAATGATTGTTCATTCCTCTTTCAAAAGCTACGCAATCGTCGTCGATAAAGCATACCGCATCATTGTATTTTTCGTATTTAGTAAAATATTTCTGTACATATTCGCGAGGAGGAAGTTTCTTTTTTTTTGGCAAAGGCGGGTTTTCCTGCTTTAAATGCCATTTCGTGACCGCAACCGGATTGTCTATGCCTTGAGATTGTTTAACGTAATCCAGGGCCATTTGCGTTCGTTCTGGCGTATAATTCTGCATGACCCATTCGATATCAGAGAGAATGAAATTGAATTTTTCGAAGTCTTCTTGGAATTTTGAAAAATCACCCCTGACTTGTTGTTGTTCTTCTTTTTCATTCTTATTCTTTCTTGTTCTTTCTTGTTCGTCGTTAGGCAGTCGTTGGTCAGTCGTTAGGCAGTCGTTAGGTGAGACGTTATCGTTTTCAATATTTATATCCCAAATAGCTGAACTTATTAGCTTTATCTTAGTGCCTTTAGTCGTTATGCCAGTCGTTGATTTTTTGCGTGTTCGGTTAGTTTCACAAATTTTGACATATTTCATATCAACAAGTCGAAGCTTTGCAGTGCGATAATTTTGTTCAGAAAAACCGCAACAAAGATCACCCATATAACATTCACCGATTTCTAAACCATCGGGATGACCAGAAATTCTCCTGGCGCGTTCAGCAATAACTTGTAAAAGTAAAAAGGCATTCGGATGTGTGTCTCGAAGCCATGTAGCTTCTTCGGATGGAATGAATTTGATAAATCTTTGCATGAATTTCTCCTAAAATTATTTCTCTGTCTTGCTAGAAACAATGATTTAGGATAAGATCTAGATTGTAATTATCTTGATCTTTTATCCCGGCTCGCCAGCCGGGATTGTTTCTAACACTACATTTAAGTGTCTATGACGTGCAGATTACTAGTTTGCACGTCAATTTTTCAACATTACGCCTGACAAGAATAAATATCAATCTTGAATGAGAAAATCCATCTCACCGGAGGTACAAGTATCTAACTCTTCATGATTTGGATTGTTACATGCATAGCCATGAATGTGAATAAGACGCAAATGAACACGATCTTTAAAATGTGTTTCTGTCGATCGAAGAAAGTTCATTTTTTCGAGTTTTTCAATCATTGCAAAATCAATGATCTCAGGAGAAATTAAGTCGACTATATCCCCGGGGTAAGCTGATTCTTTGACAATATCTAGCCAGAAACGACCGAGATTTGTTGATACCCGACAGATTTTATGAAAGCATATTTCGCATCCTAACATAAAGTATGTCCTATTCCTCCGATTGAATAATCCTGGAAAAGGATAATTACAATTTTATCATCTTTGATAATTTCATATTCCAGTAGTCCTTCATAAGCCAAATCCCTGCAATGAGTTATGAAAGAATCCCAATTGAAGAAGTGCTGATTTTCGATTTCATCTTTGAGATATAATTTTGAATCCCCGGAAACTGTATTGGTTTGAGCTTCACGCCATAGGAAAAGATAAAATCGCATAGCTGAAGGAATGTGATCAGCGACTTGACAAAGATATATATAAGGAGGAAAACAAGCATGCAGTTGATCCATATTTGCCTTTTGTTAGAGCAACTACATTTAAAGTATTTCATACAATTTTAGCTAGAGATTTTGATATGATTCATCTAAAAGATTTTTATTTGGCTTCTCTTTTGGTTTTAATCCTTCTGGGCCTTTTAGGGCTAATTCTCGCCAGTCATTGACGAGCACGCATCCCTTGCTTTGTGTTTGAATCTTAAAAGCAAGTGCTAAGCTCGGAACTGATTTATCTCTTGTGAGACGCCAAAGATGTTGTGGAGTTATTCCCAATTTCTTGGCAAAGTGTGTAGTTTTGTATCCCGATCTCTGCATATATTCCCTGAGTTTCATATTTTTAACCTTTGATGTTGCATTTAATAACCTGATATGATATATTTCTTAACATACCACAACGGTATATTTAAATCCAAGGAGTTATATGTTTGCAATGATACCCGAAGATGTGACCACTTTAGAGTTGCATCAACAAATCAATAAATTAAGACTTGAGCTTCGCAGTGCTCAAATCTGGTTAGATAGGGCAACTATCACACAAATTGATCTTGAGCAGTGCGTTTTAGATACTGAATCAAATACGAAAAAAAACTTAACATAAGGTATGTACATGGAACAAGAAAATGAAGAAGTAAAAAGAGAAGAAATATTCGAAAAACAAGTGAAATCCGTGTTTTTCTCTCCTCCACCAAATACTTACGCTCAGCTTATGTATAGCCAAGGTAGACTGCAAGATGTTGAGCAGCGTGTGAAACCATTAAGATTTATTGGCTTTATTGATGGCCATTACCGCGAGGAATGATGGAAGAAAAAGATTACACAAGAGTAACGAGTGTGCTTGCACCATTTGCCGGATATGGTAATATCCCGAAAGAAATTTTGGATAAAGCAGCTGACCGTGGGACTCGTGCCCACGCAGCTATTAATACATATCTATCCGGTTTTGGTTCATGGGGAGTAGATACTGATATTGAAGGATATATCAAATCCGCGGAAGTTTTCTTTCCACGGCTGGGAAGAGTTATTCATCATGAAGAACGATTTTTTAATCATGATTTGGAACTTACGGGACAATGCGATATGATCGCCGAAGTTGACGGAATCATTACATTGATTGACTGGAAAACAAGTTCCAAGCCAAATCCAACATGGGAAGCTCAGGCCGGTGGTTATGTCACTGTAGCCCCCAAAGGAATATTTAAAAGAGCAATGTTTGTGAAACTAAGCAAAGATGGCAAGGATGCTGAAATCTTTGAATATAAAGATTTGGAATATTGTCGATCTCACTTCTGTGATTGCTTTGTTCTTTATAAAAAATATTTTAAAAACAATAAATTGGAGATTTTTGAATGACAGACAAACCAATACTTAACATCTTTCAGCGCATCAATGCCGTGATGAAGGAAGTGGATTACATCCAAAAAGGCGAGAAGAAAGTGGCAAACCAATACCGGTATTGCTCGCATGATCAAGTTTCGTCAGCTTTGCACGGTCCGATGGCAAAGCATGGAATTGTTGCCGTTCCGACAGTTGTGGAAATGACACAGAATGGTACAATGACCATTGCTAAGATACAAATGACATTTGTCAATATTGATAATCCGCAAGACTGGTTTTCGGTAGCATATACCGGCTACGGAATTGATAGCGGAGATAAAGGGCCTGGGAAGGCTATCAGCTATGCTTGCAAATATGCAATGTTGAAAACTTTTTGTCTTGAGACAGGTGATGACCCAGACCATGACCAAGAAGTTAAAGTTGATGCCGTGCATCCTGCAATGAAGAAGAAAGCGGCAACAGATGATGAATGTCATAAGTTCTTTGAAGATCATGCCTCAGAAAAAGGAAAACTCGTTGATTACGTTATGGCAGTGACAAAAAGCCAGAATAAAACAATGAATGAAATCATTCAGCTTTTTCTAGATGATTATGAGAATAAGATGAAAAGCTATAAGGCTTGGAAAGAAAAACCCTCGGCTTAGAGCCCGAGGGAACATAAGGAGCAATGAAAGCGTTCTTGTAAATACAATAACAAATTCATTGTTCCTTGTAAAGATTTTTTTGAGGGATAGTGTAGTGGCAACACGTGAAACTGTTAATTTCTTATCGCTGGTTCGACCCCAGCTCCCTCAGTTTTCCTTGATAATTGTTAAATTGTTTTCCCCCCTTGATTGGGGGGTTTTAGGGAGAGTAGCTTAGTGGTTTAAAGCACCGGACTCATATTCCGTATATCCTAGGTTCAAATCCTAGCTTTCCCATTACTCAAAGGAGATTCTATGATTAAAAAATTATGTGATAAATGTGAAAAGAATATTGAAAGTTCTAATGTCGATTATATTTCAATTTCAATTGAAAAGACAAATCTTTTTTCAGCAAATGTTGTATTTCTTAATTCTCCATTAACTATGAAAACTTCCCAAAAAATTCAAGGTAATCATGATTTTTGTTCAGAAGCATGCTTAAGAAATTGGCTTTCTTCATGAGAATAAAACATTTCTGCAAAAAAATTAGACAAATGATCCGATGGATTCCCATACTTTGGGATGATGAAGATTGGGATAGTTCTTATCTTTTCGAAATTATGCGATTCAAACTTAAGTGCATTGCGAAAGAAACTGAAAGATGTGATCGCCATACCACATCTGAAAGAGATGTTAAGCAAATGAGAATTGCCGCGGAACTACTCCATCGTTTTGGATTTTATGAAAAAACTGATAGTCCTGAATGTAAATGTGATCATTCTAAACCTATCTTTGAAGATGTTCCTGATTCTAAATATTCAAGGTTTGTCTGGTCAAGTTGTGCATATTGTAAAGCTCAATATAAAATTGATGCTAAGCAAGATGAAGAAAATTGGAAATTACTTTGGAAGTTTATGGAAAAATATTCACAACGATGGTGGAACTAATGAAAATAATTATAGGAACCTTAGGCTTCTCGATCTTTACATATTTTGTATATAAATTTGGATATTTTACGGGATGTAAAGACTCATGGTTGGAAGCGCAAAGGTTTTTGAGTTTATCTAATGAAGATTTGAAAAAAGAACTGGATAAAATTAAAAAGGCCCGCGATAAAGCAGGGCCTTAATCATTTTTTATAGATTTAAATTTGAAGAAATTTTTATATTCAGGAAATTCTTCTACAAAAATTCGAGCATAATAAGCTCGATGATTATTGCTTATTTTATATCTCCTATCCCAACGATGATGTTCAGTAATAATTGAGATAGAATATATTTCTCTTCCTTGATTTATGGCTTTGAGAATTTCATTTTTATAATTTTCATAAATTTCTGGGTGATTTTCATGAAATTCTAAAAATTGTTCCCAAAGCCGACTTTTTTTCTCAAATTTTATGTGAGGAGGGACAAGATAAAATTGTCCTGTTTTTTCATCACAAAACATCATTTTTTCTTCTTTTTTTTCTCACCGGCCTTAGAATAAGCTATCGCTACGGCTTGCTTTTGGGGCTTACCTGAAGCTACCTCTCGACGAATATTTTCAGAAAAACCTTTTTTAGTTTTTGCTTTTTTTCCACCGATCAATGGCATACTATTTCTTCTTCTTAAGTTTTTTCACGTCTTTCTTTTCGTGTTTCTTTTCTTCTTTCTTCACTTCTTTTTTTTCTTCTTTTTTCTTCATTTTCTACTCGTGTAATAGTTCCAAGAATGGGTTACGAGGGATTCCTTTGCCATCGACTCCCATAATTCCATGTGTATAATTATCTTTTGCAATTTTTCTCTCAAGTCTTTCTTGCATAATCAAACGAGTTTCGAAAGGAATTTCTTGGATATCTTTAGGTGATGGTTTTATGTTTTTTACTTTCATGGTACTGCCTTGGGTAGATTTATGTTAACTTTGACGCCGGTTTCATCTTCGACAATTTCTTCAAAAATATCAAGAGCATCTTCGGCAATAGTTTCAGCATCTGACTGAATTTTTGGATCATGTACAACTCTTTGGACGCCGGAATTATCACATCCAACAAGAATTATTGGTAAAAGGGCATAAATATATTTCATACATCTCCTTAAAATGGTTTTAAAGGCACGGAAAGATTTGGCTTTATATCATTTGTTGGAGATTGTGAATCTTCAACATCGTCAGTGCTTTGCCCTTGTACAGTATCTATGGTAATATTTTGAAAACTCAATGTACAAGAAGTGACTAGAAATGTTAGAATGCTAAAAGATATAAACTGTTTCATTGGATTCCTTATGGAAAATTGTGTAAAACTTGGTTTAATCATGATCGCTTTAGGATCAGTGTTATATGTCTCAATATACAAAATGTTTTGTTATTTATTCTAATGTAATTTATCTTAATGAAAAAAGTTAAAGATGGAGATGAATATGAGCGATGAAAATCCTGTTGTAGAACCTGTTGTAGAATCTGTTGTAGAACCTGTTCAAGAAGCTGTAGTCGAGAAAGCTCAAAGTTGTGCTAGCGAACCGGTTGAATATCCGAAGAATATTCTTGTTAATTTGATACTTCATCAAATCTGCTGCCTGCATTCTGATCAAGTTTCATCATTTACATTTACAGATGGGCAAAATCAAATTGCTTTTTCTGCGAAAGAAATTGTTGATTGTTTGATTTGGCTGAAAGATCAAGTGGAAAAAGCACCGGTTCCGGTAGTTGATTGATGAAAACTTTCATCTTGTTCCTCTTGTTGCCTTTATATCTTTTCGGGTTTTATCAAGTCTCCGAAACACAGCCTTGCACTATTCATATAGATGGACGCTATTTCATCATCGAGACTGAGCATCACATTTTCGTTTGTGAAGAAATTGAGCATCATCCTGAATGTAAATGTGGATGGTCTCAGGGTGAGTATATTGTGATAGATCCATTATATTTTATCCAACACGAGTAGCAGATATTTTACCTGCACCAGTTAAAGTACCCACAGTAAAAGTCCCTCTTGCTACTAAATAATAAATTGTTGTGGATGTGAGAGTTGCTCTTTGAGGCATAATTGTTAATCCAATATCACTTGCTGCTGTTGGAGGAACTGGAAGAGAAGTTGTATCGCTACCGAAATTAAAATTAAGAGTGTTATTCGTTGTAGAAATACCACCTAAAAATTGTGTCCCTGTAATAGTTCCTGCCAAATCTATCATTCCACAAATATCCCATATTCCAGCGGTAACGCTTATACTTGCAATTGTTTTAGCTGCACCTGTAGATAAGCTAACACCTGTTGTTGTTGCAGTTAATTGTTCACCAATAAACCCTGTCGAGGGAGCTTGGGCAACACCACCCTGTAATAATCCGCCTACTTGAGTGGTTGTATTAATTTTTACTGAAGAACCAGAAAAAGCAATTCCTGAATAATTAATAGTACCTGCACCAGTTATCGCATTTGTATTACTACTCATAATTGTACATTCATAAAAACTAGCTGTGGCTCCTATTGATATAGCCGAAGAAGTTCCTCCATTTATTTTACATAAAAAGAAATTATGTGCTCCTGAACCACCCAATGTTAAGGAAGTAGCATTATTTCCGGCACCAAAAAAAGTATAATTAGCAGTTATACCTCCTGTTGATGTGCTTACAAATGGACTATTTAAATCAGAATATATAAAAAATATTGCACCCGCTGATGTGCTACTTTGAGTTGTTGAACCACCACTATTTGTAATTTGAGTATATTCAAACGTTATTGTTGCTGTTGCAGTACTGGTAAATATTCCAATTCCTGTAGTTCCAATATCACCAGTGCATTTGTATATATTTAATGCTGCTGTAGCTCCAGAAGTTGAAAAAGTTATTCCTGTATTATTTGTGAAATTTAGATAACAATTATTAACATTCAATATTGATGCCGCTGATCCTGTTATCGCAATTATTGCTGCTGAATTAGTGATTAATTCCAATCCTGAAATTGTGCTTGTTCCCGCACCTGTCATGGTCAATGTACCAGTAATTGAAGGGAGATTTGCTGAACCACTTGCTAATCCGACTATGTTTACTCCAGGAGTGATTGTAACGTTTTCTGTAACGGATGTTTCAAGAATAATGGTATCGCCTGAAGAAGCTGCTGTCATAGCTGTGGCCAAGGTCGTATGAGTCCCTAGACCTGCTTGACTATTTACTGACCATTTTGTCGGGCCGAAATTATTTGTAGAATTAGTGAAAGGCATTATTTATCCTCGATTATGTTAAATTCCAACCACCTACGGCAGATACACCTTGCCATGTTGTCCCAGTACTCATATAAACAAGTTCAATAGAGTCACCGCGCTGTGTATTAACTGCCGTTCCTGCTGCTGCTGAAATTGTTGTACCAAGTCTTATTTTCTGACCTGTATTTCCTGTTATGGTTAGCAAATTGGTAGAATCGACAAAAAACTTTATTGTATCGCCTTCGGTAGGAGTAGCAGGAAGTGTTGCGGTTGCCGTAGTTGTTATGAAATAGCCATTTGATTTGGCTGCGTTGAAGGCACCTGAAGTTTCAGACCATTTAAAACCTGCATCCACTACTTCCATATTCAAAGTGTTAACACCAAGTGAAAAAGCAATTGTACCACCTGTGCTTGTAATAGTTGCAAAGGCTGGATCTGCTGTAGTTGCACCAATTAAAACTTGACCGTTTGTGCCTACTGCCAATTGTGTCAATGTTGCTGTACCCGCACCAACTTGCACAGCATGATTAGTCAAACCGGTTAATTGAGTTGTTAAAGTTGATCCAGATCCGGCAATCGTGATGCTTCCGGTGCCAAGCGTGTTAAAGTTATTACTCGTAGGATTTAATTGACCGCCAGTATTCCCTGTTAAATGCTCTACCGCTAATCCACCACTTGCAATATCCAAAGTAATATTCGGGGATAAATATCCAATTGTTAATGTTCCCAAAGGCGAAGTGAAAGTTCCGACATTTATGTGAGTTCCATTAGCATTTAAAGCTGTTGATCCGATCCAAAGTTGACCATTTGAAATTAAGCCATTATTTACATGTGGCTCACTTAGACTACCGCTAAAGTCCGCATTAGATGCCAACATTGTCTGATTTTGAAAACCAACTGAACTAGAATATGTCATGTAATCACCTGATAAGTACCTGTAAGGTTATAATCTAGAATGGATGTATCATATCCCTTAATTGTGACAAAAAAGGAATTAAGTCCTTGTAAACCAAATGTAATACGCATTCCAGACATGGCACCTTCTTCTGCTAAATAGACATCTTCGCCATGGAAAATATGACCATTAGTCCCATCTGTTCTTATAGGTTCTTCTACAGAATATGCAGCCATTAAACTAGAAGTTGTATTGAGAATAACGAGATCAAACTTGAATAGATAAGCGGCAGGTGTTGCACCTAAAGATTGCGTGTAAATAACATGTGGATTTGCATCAGAGATAGTATTTGAGGCTTGAAAACGATTTGTTAATTGAACGGTTAAAGTACTTGTTCCGGCGTTTCCACTGGTTTGAATACCATTAACATTATTGGTAAGTACGAAATTACCTAAAACATTAATGTTATTCGCTGATGGTGGTACGGCTACGGAGTCATTTCCTGTTAATGTTTGAACCGGTGATCCACCGCCCCCACCGCCGGCTCTATTATTAATTCCTGATTGGCTCATAGCTTTCCTTTATGCATAATAAACTGACATATAAACAGAACCTGAACCAACAGAACCACCAACAGTATTTTTGACCCAGAATTGAGTTCCTTTGGCAATATAACAAGAATTAACTTGTTCTTTATTTGCTGCAATATCTAGCAAAACAAAAGAACCGGCCGGCAAAATCTCATGATCAGTAACACCGTCCCAAGATAAAAGAAGATCAACCGTACTATTGTTTGTCCATTTGATAATCCTAGGAGAATTAACTAATGGTAAACCTAATTTGGTATACGTAGCTGCAAATGGCCCTGCAAGTGATTGCAGGGCTGAAGGAAGAAGTACAATGTTAAAAGCTGACATAGTTACCTTTAGTTAACGATCATATAAGCTATAACTGAAACATCAGTTGTGGCAAGACTTGTGGCATTAGCAGTAAGCCATGAGTTAATAACAAACGATGTACCATTGACTATGGTTCCTACGCTTAATATTCCCAACGCTGCCGCACCTGTTGATCCTACTGAGACTCTTGATAAATATATCAAAGAGCTTGAAGTTACTGAAGTTGTGCTTACTATGGCTGTTCCTCCAACTAAAGTGACACTACCGAATGAATTTGCTACAGCTGCTGTAGTGGTACCTACGTTTGCACTTAAGATCTTATTACCGGAAGTTACAAAATTTAAGTTTCCTGTAACATTTACACCACCGGTTCCGGAATTTAAATTGACCGCTGCGCTAGATGCTGCATGACCAATTGTTACAGAACCAGAGGTTATTGCTCCGCCTATAGTCACAGAACCTGTTGTTATACTTCCACCAATTGTAATAACACCTGCTGCGACTGCATTAAGTGCAAGAGTTGTACCTGATGCAACTGTTACGTTACCGGCGGATGTAGAACCGATAGCTATGACGTGCGCAGCTCCTGTTCCAGTTCCGATATTGATATTTGCTACGGCAGTTCCGTTACCACCAGCCACCAAGTTGAAAACAGGAGTGACAGTTGTATAAGTTCCATTAAAGATATTTACGCTATTTGTACCACCGGTAAAGGCATTATTAAATATGTTAAGGTTATTTGTTCCTTGCGTAATTATGCCGCCTAATTCATTTATAACTTGATTTCCGGCACTTAACACGCCATCCATAACATTTAGGGTTGTAGTAGCTCCAGGAGTTACACCACTCAATAGGTTTACCGTTTGGGCAGCTGTACTTGATGTTCCAGAAGCGATATTTAATGTTTGAGCAGTTCCTGCGACACCATTCATTAGATCAACGGCTGCTAATCCACCAGTTGAATCTGCAATAGAAATCTTTCCTGTTTGTGCTGCTGCACCTATAGTAATAATCTGAGCTGCATTTCCACCTAGACCAATACCAAGTGTAGAAGTAGCACCACCGATAATTGTTACGTTACCACCAGCATTAGAACCTATATTTATCACATGGGCAGCACTTGTTCCGGTACCAATATTTGTAGTTCCGGCATGTGTGGAAGCACCACTAAATAAGTTAAATGTTCCTGCAACAGTTGTAAAAGCCCCTGCAAACAAGTTAATGCTATTTGTTCCACCGGTGAATGCGCTATTGAACACATTGAAGGAGTTTGTACCACCTGTAGTAATACCTTTAAAGAAATCTGCGGTATTTGTGCCTTGCGAAATTGCAGCACCTTGACAAGCAAACACCTGGTTTCCTGCTGATCCAATACCTGACATGATATTCAATGTCTCACTAGCACCAGGTGTTGCACCTGTCATGATATTGACGACATTTGCTGTGGCAATTGATGCAGCACAACCAATATTTACTGTAGCTCCGGCAGTAGTAACATTTGCAAGTGAAACAGTAGTTGAACCGGATCCGTTTGCAATAACTACACTATTAGAAGCTCCGGAAGATGAACCAAGTGTGATAGCTCCAGTTTGAGCCGATCCACCAATTGTAATAGTACCTGTGGTAGTGCTAGCACCAACTGCATAAGTTGAACCGATAACACCGTCTAAAGAGAAGTTTCCAGTTCCTACAAGCATTGCAATTCCGGAAGCCCCAGTAACATTACCAATTGTGACAACTTGAGCAACTGATGCTGCTGCAATTTGTACACCACCGGAACCGGAGTTAACTACAACTTGTGTTGCCCCCGAACTATTTCCGATAGTAATAACTCTTGCTGCTGCGCCGGTACCAATATTCATATTATTGGCATTAGCGGAATTACCAATATTTATTACGCCGGAAGTTGAATTAATAGACACGGCTTGGGCACTTGTAATCGCTGTAGTATTATTTGAAGCAATTGTAATTGTTCCCGTGCTTGCAGTTGCCAGTGACATATTTCCTGTTCCAGACTGCAATGTCAGAGCAGATGCTCCATTTGTAGAACCAACAGTAACTAAATTTGCCGCAGCTGAAGTACCAATATTTATAGAACGTCCTGAAGTACCAAGACCAATATTTATAGTCGCAGTATCATTGTCAATACCAAGACCTAAAGCAGTTCCGGCAGTAGAAATTGTTGCCGAACCTTGCAAAGTTGAAAGACCACTGACTGTAATGGAAGTAAAACTTCCGGAAGAAACACTGGCAGTAAGAACTTGTTCAAGAGTTAGCGGTGTAATGGCTTTAGAATTATTTACGCCGGCTTCAGCTTCCGCAGTAGTAGCTATTTGTATAATACCGGGAGTTGCTTGAGTTGCATTTGGTGCTCCAGCTATAGCCACAGCAGCAACACCTGCTGGAGTTACAGCTAAATTTGTTGCAGTTCCTGTTTGCGTTTGAGCAACAGTTGCAAAAGTTACTACACCTGGCTGGGAAGAAGTAGCTGCATCTAGCTTTGTCAAACCACCAAGGCCATAAAAATATTGGAAATCTGTCATATCCCTCACCAAGTAAAATTTTTTCTTTACACTAACAGTAAAAAAAATACTTGGCAATAAAGATCAATAAAAGATTGGTACTTATGCTAAATGATTGGTTATGCTAGGATTGTAGCCAAAACAGGAGATTTATGTTTAAATTTTGTATAATTGTTTTGGTTTGTCCTTTAATAGGAATGCTTATATTTGGATCTGCGGAGATAGGTTTTTTGATTGGTTTATCAGGTTTATTAGGTAATGATTAAAATAGATTTAATAAAATTTCTATTAATCTAACATCTATAACTTTTTTACCTATTCTTTCAGTCAATTTCTTTTTTGCTTCTGCTTTAGAAAGTTCTTTGACTTCCTGATCTCCAATTTCTTTAGCTAGAAGCCTAAGTTCTTCTGTTTTCTTTTCTCCTAAAAATTCAGAGAAAAGTTCATAATTTTTCTCTTTATTCAAGACTTTTGCATAGTCATTACCAGTTGAATTTTTATCAATATTGCCTTCTCTGAGGACTGATCGCATTTTTTTCTGAGAAAGTTCTTCAAATAGATCTTTATTTTCTTTTGTATCTGAAAATTTTTTCTTTATTCTCTTGATTCCAGAACGAGTATTCATTTCTTTTAGAATATCTTCCGGTTCTTTATATTTTTCTTCTTCTATAGGAGGTTTTTTTTCAGATTTCTTTGCTATAATATTAGGCCGTCGTTTTGCTTCATTGAATGCAGTACGAATTTCTTGTGCTTGTTCAGGTTGAATGATAGCTTCTAACTCTCGCAATGCAGTATTAAATTCTCTCAAATTTGTTCCACGTGGATTATCAAAGAATTTTGAAAGATTCTTTTCTACGATATCGCGTGTCGAAGCATTCATAAGCTCTTGTCCACGATCGGAAAGATTTAATACATTTCTTAGCATGTTATGTTCGTCAAAATCTTGTGAACTTTTATAAAGTTTACTAAAATCTTGATTCGAAGCATCACGAAAAGGGCGAACATATTCATTATCGAAATACTGTTTCCAAGTTTTATAACCTGCGCGTGCATCTGCAAATGAATCTACCGCTTCAATATTATCCGCAACTTCGGCTGCACCAATAACTGCATCTTGAATATCATCAATAAGAGGACGAAAAATATTTTTGGTATCACCATGTGCAAAATCATAATCAACAATTTGACGTAAAGATTGTATCTGATCTATTAATGTTTGATTATTAATATCAAGATAACCAGTTAAATGACCTTCTTCATCAACAGTACGAAGATCTTTCAAAATATTTTCACCAGTTTTAATTACTCTTCTTTGAACATCGGAAGGTTCAGGAATTTGTTTTAAAGGAGCTAATCTATTTTCTAATTGTCCTATGAGTTGCGGATGAATTTGATTAATTTCTGAATGTAATTCTCTTGAAGTTTTATAAAGATCATTAACACCTCTATAAACATCTTGATCAATGCTCATAATTTCATTCTTTAGTGCTTGTCCGCCCTGTGTTGTATTATAGAATCTATTTCTAGAAAAAATATCTCCCACTGTATTTCTTAAATCTGGTGTTTCAGGTATTGTAACAGGTCTCAATCCAATATCCTGTCCGGGAGTAAATCTTCTAGTAATAATAGGAGGAGGAGGAGGACCTGGGGGTGCGCCAGGTGGAGGGGGAGGAGGTAATCCTCCATCATCATCTGGAGGTTTACGATTTTTATTAACATTTTTTAACATTTCATCAGCAGTTTCATACTGACTTTTAGTTAGATTTTCAGGAATGATTCCTTTTTCAATAACATCAGCTTGAGCTGTTTTAGGCAATTTCTGAAATCTTTCAGCAAGTTGTCCTCCAATTCCTAATGCTTGAGTAAATATAGCAAAATCTCTTGCAGTTTTGGGAACTTGAGAAAGATCGACTTCTTCACCTCGACTAGCTTTTGCCCCTTGAACTGCCGATTCATAAACTGCACCTGTGATTCCACCATGCATTAAAAATCTAAGAGGTTGTAATACTTTTGGAACTTTTGTTAGTACCCAGTCAGCTACTTTAGCAGCTTTAGTAATTGGAAGTGCTGCACCAACAAACTTTCCACCAGCTTCTAATTCATTTCCTTCTTCAGTTTCTAATCCAGGAATTTTTTCTGAATATCCTAATGTGGCTCCAGAAGCAATTCCTTTTCCAAAAGGAATTAATTCTTGAGCCTTTTCTTTAAAAGATAGTTTTTGAGCTTTTTCTAACCATGGAGGAATACCTTTTGCATAAGGTTCAGATGAATTTTGTTCATTATTAGGATTATTAGATGAAGATGTTTCTTCTTCTCCATAATCATAAGAATCAAAAAATGGATCATGCTTAGCTTTTTTAACTTCTTCTGCCTTTTGCTTTTCTTCTTTGGTAGCAACATCAGAATAATCATACATGGAAAAATCAAAGTTATTCATTCACTAACTTAGCTCCTTTATCTAAAGCTGCCGAAAGTTGATAAGCAGGAATTTCAATTGTTTTGCCATTATTTGGATTGATTATTTTAATGGGTTTTATTGCTTCATCATATCTTTCTTCAATCTTATTGGCATAGCCTAGAGGTCGTAAATCACCATTTTCTTTTCTTATATCGGAAGCTATTTTAGATCTTAGCAAAGTGACATCAGCATATTTTCTTAATATTCCTAAAACAGCTTTATTTGCTTCTGGGGATTTACCGGCTGAAGGTAATTTATCTTCTAATATTTTTAAATCAGCATCACTTAATCTAACACCAAAAATATCTTTCCAGCCTTCAAGTAATTGTGGAATCGAGGCTTCAATTGCTGCGGCATCTTCAGTAATAAAAGCTTTAGAAATTTTATCACCTATTTTTCCCATTCCTTTAAAAATATTAGCAATGTTATTAGGTTTGATATTTCCTGAATTGATACGTTTTTCAATATCTTTTATCGCTTCTAATTGTTTTTTTGCTGTTTGAGTTTTATGTAAAAGTTCTTCATCGAATTTTGCACTTTCTTTATGAAACTCTAATTTTTCCGCACGAGTAGCATTTTCTTGTTTCAAATCATTTTTTGTTTTTGTTTCATCTTCTCGACGACGTGTTTCAACATATGAATTTGAAAAAGCTCTTTCCACACCAGATTCATCAAATTTTTGTGCTAAAGCAGAAGCTGATAAACCTTTAGAATTATCCATTACTTTTTGTATTTTGGCACTAGTTTCAGGAGGAACAGGAACATTGCTTGGAGCAGGACCTTTACCGGGCTGTTGTGCTTTAAGTATAGCTGCACCTTGGGTTGCCATATGATTAGCAACATTTGGATCAATTGGAGCTATTTTTTCATAAGTGGCCTGCAATCTTTCTTCAGGCGTTCCTTTTGTATATCTTTCATCAGTTTTTAATTCCATTAAAGCTTTAGAAAGACGAGAACGTTGCTGTTCTTCTTGATTATTTACCATCTTCACTTTTCTCTGCTCAGCGCGAGCATCTTTTTGTTCGCCTTCACGAGATTCACGGGCTTGAGAATAGCCTTGACCTAAAGCTCTTGCTAAATTTCCACCATAATCATTTGGGGGTAACATTCTATAAACCATATTAACCTGCCACTGCTGCTAATTTTTCGATATCACCTGGATTTCCACCACCACCGCCTCCGCCAAACATATTTTTACCAATATTATGTGCAGCTTCATTAGCAATTGTAGGAAGAAATCCCGTAACTCCAGGCTTTTCAACATTTTCATAAGGTTTAATATTGAAAGCATTTAATTGATTTGAATAAGGCTGTTGAGCATATTGTAGAGCTTGACTTGAAGCTTGATTCATCAAATCACCACGGATTTTGGCAATTTGACTTGAAAGAGTTGAGCCGGCATGTGCTAATGTCTGATTCATTGCAGAAGATGATTTTGATTGACCACCACCAAATCTTTCAGCAATTCCAGGAGCAATTTCTTCGTTAAATTGATCTATCAAAGGTTGTTCAAAAACAGAAGTATCCCCGGAAAGTAATTTCATTAACCAATCATTACCGGCTTGGTATAGAGGATTTTCTTCAATTCCATTTTCTCCACGTTGCAATCCTTCTAAAACTTTAGTATTTTCCTTAGAATAATTTCTTTGTTGTTTAATTTTTGAGTCGCTTCCGACAATGTGATCCCATAATGACGGCATAAAAACCTCAATTTTTTATGTATTCTAATATTATATTTGTCTGTGTCCAAGCTGAACGATTATTTCCTGTTTTTATATATACCTTAGTATCATCGCACCAGATAGCAATACTTTCTCCGGCAGTCGGTGAAGCAAATCCTATAATGATATATTTTTGTTGTCCAGAAGTTGCAGAAGGATTTTTCGACTCTGCATAAATATTGGTGAAAAAACCAGTAGATGTAAGAGTAATCCCATGAGCCATGCTTCCTGTTGTATTATTTGGAAGATTAGTTGAATTTGCATTAGTAGCATCAACCCATTTTAAAACCTTGCGAAAAACAAATCTTGGCAGATTAGATTGTGTTGCGGAATTGCTACCAAACCATGTTTGTCCTGTAACTATTTCTTGAAGAGAATATCTTCCAATTTCGCGAACATTGATTGCAGATGCAGTATCTCTTTCTCTCTGAGTATAAAATTCTTCGAAATCTTCACCTTCTTCGGGAAGTTGAAATTCTTCAGCAAGAAAATTAACAACTGAATTTGCAGGTCCAAAAGTATTGTTATAGCTCATTAATGTCTCAAACGCCCCTCTTTTCTAGTCCAAAGAACTACGCCCTGAAGAACAAATGGTTGTACTGATTGAATGGGATCAGTTATTTGACTTTGTGAAAGTGTAAATCTCAGAAGATGAACACGAGCTGTAGCACCTAAAAACACTCTTACATATCTAGAAGCATTTTGAACTTCTGAGGTTGTGACAGTTAATGTTTTTATTGGCATTTCAAGATTATCATCGACATAATATTGAACTGTAATAGCTCCGCCATTGTTTGGAGGATTGGCAACAACAGTACTATCAATATACAAATCCATATATTGAAGACGACAACGAGCACCTTCGCCAATGTAAGGATTCATAAATTTTGTATCTATGATAAAATTGATTGGTTTATTTACAGGTTTCCCCATGACATTGGGACCGACTTGATCTTGATCATTAGCTTCAACATCAAAAACTTTGTAAACATTTCCATATTGATCACCGGCAAGAATTTGTGGGAAACTATTTTGAAACCAAGGTGCATTCCATGATTCATCTTGATTTTGCCATTCATCCATAGGAATATTGACAAAATCTGACCAGATAAGATCATTGAAGGTCTGATAATATCCAAAACAAGTAAAGTTCATGTTATATCTAGACCAAGTTTTATCTAAATAATTGTAAGCTAGAACTTTATTAGGATATTTATTTGGATCTGTATTATCTGGACTGCTATAGCACCAATAAGCCGTTTGACGATAAAAATCACGAATACCTTGAACTTTCTGTAGATCAGCAAGATTAGTTCCAATTTGCATAGATTGGAATGTTTGATCAGGAATTTTCTCATCAATTCTTTTTAAGGTATTAGTATTGGATGCAATGAATCCATAACGTGAAAATGTCAAAACTGCTTCATCAAATTCTATAGAGGCAAAAGTGGAATCAGCACCATATTGAGTATTGATTCTTTCCCATTCAAAAGGATTAACAGTTTCACCAACATATTTCAGTCTCCAAGTACTTTTTTGAAAGAAAACAATAAGAGTATTTCTTACAATTCCTGCACCAATGATTCTTTCATCAGTATCTGCATCTGTATATCCTCCACGACCAGGAATATCACTACGCCAAGCATCATTATCCGGTGCTGACCAATTCGGAGGAGGTGCGACTGGAGGATCAGGAATTACTGGAGGATTAATAGTAGGATTTTGACAATAAGGTGTACCGATTTGACACCATCTAGCACGTTGAAAAAAAGGAATACTATTTTCCACAGTATTTAAAATGACTAATCTTCTTCTATAAGGAATAATTATCAAACATGAAGTAACATAAGTTGGACTAGTCCCATCAGGATTAGCACCAACTAATGGAAATTGATTACTCCAACCATTTAGAGAATTACCATTCCAGATTCTTATAGGATCTTTATTATTCGTAGTCCAAAGCGAATCTGCAAAATTGCTAGAATAAAAAAAATTAGTATTTGTTCCTGTCCAGGTGACAGGTGAAAAATCAGAAAAAAAAGAAATATTATTATAAACAGGAGGTAAAGGTGAATTTTTAAGTAAAAATGCTTGTGTAGTATTGAAAGCTATTTGTTGTGGTAAACCTGAATTAGGAATTAGATATTGAGGAAGTCCCATAACAGGACCAACAGGAAGAGAAGCAAGAATTTCATAACCTTCACGTTTTTTGACAGTTCCCCGCCAGCAATAAGCATCTTCCATTCGAGGAAAAGCATCGCGTCCTATAAGCCATGGCTTATAATATTCGACGAGTCCTCCGCCTTCAATAGGTGCTAATAACTGCGGTTCGAATGCCATTAACCACCAAAAACTATAAATTGAATATTATCAGGAGTATTGTCTTTAGAACCTGAACTATTTATTGAAAAAAGTTGAAATTCAGAGGAAGTTGGTGCAAATGAAATTCCATTGTCAAAATTAATATATCCTTGATGATCAGTTGTTTCTCCGGCTGTCACCATGACATAATAATTTGCAGAAGTATAAGCAACTGTCATTGTTATTTTATATGTTCCTTTGGAAATCCGCTCAACTTTTGTTATATTCTTACTGAAATTTATCGTGCAATTTCCAACAGATGTTCTCGCTGCAAAATTACCAGAAGCAATAATGGGAACTGAACCATTAAGATTATTTGAAGAAGTTAATAATATTGCAGCACTTGTGGAATTTCTCCAAAATAACCTACCATTACTATCCCAAATTTGACTATCTGATCCATCACCTACAAAAGGAAGATTATCATTTGCTTGATTGAATAAAGAAACTTGAAGATGCCTTCCTTCAAAAGTAGTCAAATTGTTATCACCATCAAAAATCGAGTGATCTTTTCCAAGCGTATTTAACCAATAGTTTGAATTCGTTTGAAGAATACCTTGGCTTACAGAAAGTAGTTGACTAGCAGGAGGATTATTGGCATTTAAAGTAAAACTCATAAAACCTCTTGTAAAGCAGATTTACATTAATAAATTGGATATGGTGGGAAAGGAACTGTTGCACCTTGGCCATCCGAATAAATTGTTGAAATTCTCGAATTGCTCATCTGTTTTAATGTTCTTCTTTGCGCTTCAAGTTTCATTTTTTCATAATAAGGTAAATATCTTTCTGCTTCTTGATGATCACCTTGACGAATATAAATCTTAATAGAACTTCCATAGACGAGAAGCTGCCACCATTCAAAGAAAGGAGTTGTCTCTGTTGAAGGAGTTTGTGGTGTACCTGCGGAATTACTATCGCCACTGAATTGTACAATTTCAGAACCTGAATCAAGCAAAACAGTAGGTTGATATTGAGCAACCATTTTTACTCGATAAGCATCTTGAGGAACAGGACGAACAGTAAATTGTTGATTAAAGAACATTATATCGCGAGGACGAGCCGCAACATAAGCATAGAAATGAGCATTTATAGATATTCCGGCAGCAGGAATACTAGAAAATGTTATGGAAACAGCTCCGGTTAAATAATTCACGGAACCGGCAATCGTATTTCCATTTCTGATTATATTACCTGGATTTGTAAAAACATCTGGAACAACTGAATCTCTAAAATTGTCTGTAGGAATTGTAGTTGTTGTATTTGGACGAGAACATCCAATTGTCAATGAACCTTGTAAAATTGGAGTCGCAAATAAACTAAAACTAAAAGTAGAATTTATTCCATCAGTTACAGCAACAGACATTTGTACAGTATTTAAATCTGGCCAAATGCGTTGAAATGTATCTGGATCTTGATACCAGGCAGATTGGTAACCATCAACATAAACAGGGGGAGAAACATTATAAACTGCCTTATTTGTACCCTGTAAGGTTATAGGATTACTGACACCTGTACTTATGACAATATCAGTATTTTGTGGAAGAGAATAAACAGAGACATTTGGTACTGTTACGAATTCATAATAATTTTTAAGACGTAATGAACGCAATTCTTCAGGAAATTCATATAAATAGAAATCATTGATATAATTATCAATTTCACTATCGGTCATTTGAGTGACATCAAAATTACCGGTAATATTTCTAATTTCCTGACGAAGTCGAACAAGATTCCAAGTTGTCATCTAAATTCTGCCGCTACAAATTCATAACGATTAAAAGGTTTATTTATTTTCAGATGTTTACCATTGTCACCAAGAAGATGATCATGTTTGATATGAGCACAATATTGTTTTATTCCTTTTGCAACAGAAAGAGGAATTGTATAAAGAATACCATCTTCAAGAACTTGATTGAAGATAGCCATTCCTTTATAAAGTCTCATGCAAACTCTAGCCGGTTGACCGGGACACTCAATATTTCTAAATATTCCTGTAACCATACGATCAGTTTCAGGAGTCATTGCTTCAACAGATTCTAAATTTTTTGCAGTTTTTCCGATCGAAGGAGCTTCATAAATTTTTGGAGAATCTTCGAATTTTTTTGCTTTAGCCATGATTTACCTTTTTATGAAAGAGGGGGTTTAATCCCCCTCTATAATTATTGATTAATATCTGCTCTGATAGCTCTATAGTAGATCACATCATTAGCAACCGGCATAACCAGAGTGCCATCGCCAGTTCCAAGAATAACACCTTGGAAGTTTTGATTATGAACTTGATCATCTAAGAGATCCTGTGCAGGGAGACCTGTAGGACCTGCACCCATAGGAACAACTCTTGGGAAGTTGCTCTTTTCAGGAGTGACAACAGCAGGCCATGCAAAAGCAGTAAATGCTGTCGAATCTATTGAACCAATAGTGAAAGTTTGAGCAGTCACGGCGGTGATAACACCGAATAGACCATTGGCTTCTTTCATTCCAAAATTAGTTGGAACATAAACTTTAACTTCTTGACCCACAACTAAGCCATGATTGGAAGCAGTAGTTACAACCATAGGATTAGCAGCAGTGATATTAGAAATCAAAGTTACTTTTGGTACAAAGGATGGAGGTACTAATTGTTTGCGAATAGTGAATGCAGATTCATTGCTGAAATTAGCTGTATTCATAAAAGCAGGATTAGTAATTACAAATTGACTAGAGCTATTCACAGTAGCTACTTGGAAAATGTTTCCACCAATTTGTTTCATAACAGTATTGTTATAAACGCGGAATAAATCACCTACCGCTAAGCCATGACCTACGACATTAAAAGTCCCTGTCGCCTTGGTAATGACCCCACCCGTTAAAGCAGGCCCAAAAGAATCTTGAGTTGAAGCATTGTAAGGTGTAACACCTCCACTTAACATCAAGAAATCATTTGTTGTTGTAGCTGCTGTGCTTGCTTGTGCATACAGCTCTCCATTAGGTAAATTTTGATTCCATTCACCTTCATAAATTTGATTCGCGACATTATTTCCATATTGGGTTTGATTCCAAAAATGGAAACTTGTAGGAACAAAACCTAAGTTAATTGAAAAAGGTGCAGCAACCACCTTAAAAGAATTTTCAACAACTTGCATTTGTGATGTAGGCATAATCTACCCTCCTATGAATGTGTAGCGCGTAGATTAAAGACCCAAGAATCGTTCAAGATACGAGGAACTTGAGCGAACTTGTATGCACCTAACTGCAACCTACGAAGCGGATCGGTAGGTCCACCTGGAGGTGTATAAATAAATTCAGCTGTTGCTCGTGTCAAATCAACGCAAGCATAAGCTTCTTGACCTGTGATGAAAATGTTAGCAACAGTATTTCCATTCAATGAAGCATTAGGTGAAAGGCTTCCTAAGCTACTGTAGAGGAATCTTACATTACCTACAGAACCCCATTCCGCATTCAAAATATTCATTGACGCCGGATATTGGGCTTGTGAGATAAAACCATCCACAGATTCTAGGTCATCGAGGAACGTAGAATTCATCATTCCCCAGAAAGCTTCACGAATTGGCGATGTCCCGAATTTCAAGCTGCCTTCTATATTGTCAGAAATCATCATGCTATTATTTGTAAGCAATTGAAAAACGACAGTATTGATATCAGCCCGCGATAATTCCGTAGGATTATCGCCATTCGAACCATTTACACAATTGAATACAGCCGCTGTTGACTGCAACATATTGCGTGTGAGTTCATCTTCAGTTTCTCTCATGGATTGCGCTAAAAGAGATACAGTCTGATTAAGCACAGGATCTTCATTGATGAACATGACCTGATCGGTAATAGTTACATATGTCCCATACCAATCCAGTCTGGCATCAATATCTATAGCAGTAAGAACTTGTCCTGGTGGAGTAAGTCCTGAATCTGGAAGTGGTACTGTAGCAGTAGCCAAGTTAGTATATCGGCGATAACGCGCGACACGGCCGCTATTAGGCGGCATTTCTTTTTTCATAGCCATTTGCTTATGAATTAGCTTTGGCATTGGACGTGACAAAAGCACGTTATCAAACCATTGCTGAATTGGAGCTGGAAGGCTATTAGTTGTAGTAATTGTCATTTATTTAACGTCCTCCGCGCGCATACTTCTGCGAAAGATTCCAAATTTCTTGCTGCGACATTTTTGAGACATCGCCGACTTGAGACTTCAAAGGAACAGGAGCAGAATGAGAACTTGCAGGACGCTCAGAGTTTTTTAAGATCTTTGCAGCCTTAGGGCTTACATTTTGTTGCTGGCTTTGAGCCTCATATTCATCTGATAATTTTCCTAACTTATAGGCAGTCAGAGCAGGATTTGGACTTGTAGCAATCTTATGCGCAAGTGCCGGATCTTTCTGTATTTGAGGAAGAGTGAAAGTATTGATGACATAATCATAATCGGAATGTTTTGCTCTAGCTTCGGCTTCAGCATGTTGAACTTTACGTTCAATTTGCATTTGAGACTCGATTTGTTGTCTCGAAGAATCAGCAGCCTGTTTAGCTTTCTTTTCAGCAAGCCTTTGCGCTTGTGCGAAAGTAATTTGATCATTGGGATCAAAATCAGCAAATTCATCAGGTTCAGGAGGGGGTTTAACTTTGGTGAAATCTTCCATCTGCCGTCGCAGAGCTTCAATCTCAGCCTTTTGTGTTTGCATGACCTCCCGGGCCTGCTTCCAATGTATATTTTCCGGTGCCTCCACCGGTTTTGTCTCTTCTACTTTTACTTCTTCCTGAACAGATTCTTCCTGCACAGGTTGTTCAATTTTTTCTTCTTCTGTCATTTTTACCCTAAGTAGCATTGGCGAGTTGCTGTACAGCCAAACGCCCGTAATCCGGCGACGATATTGAAAAAACGCCCTTGACCTGGCGACGGTGACAAGTAAACAATTTACTTGTCATTTGTGACAAAAAAAATAGGCGTGAGCCTAATACAATAAAACTTTATCTAAATCAGCGATCTTGCCCAGCTTATCGAAACTAGCAATGACTTCGGGAATGGGTTCGTTAGTGCCTGATACGGACCATGTTGGCCAATCTCCTGCTAGGCACCATTCCAAAGTCAAGGTTCCGGTTGAGTTATCAACGCCGAATAACATGCAAGAGAGCATCATTGGAGGCTTTTTTGCCATGGCTACGATCTTCTGTTTGATCATATTTGGATGCATGGAAAAAGGTTTAGCATGGACAAGGATGAAGTACTTTTCACTCTTATCTTTAAACTTATCTAAAGCCTCTTGGATATACTGCATGAGGCGTTTTGTCATCGCCATGCGAGTTTCACCAATCTCTTGTTTAGTAGCAATATAAGGAACAGAAGCCATTAATATTTCCTACGTAGATCTGATTTAACTCTTTTTTGATCACGTTTAACGATAGTGGCTTGGTGTGAATTGTATTCATTACCTCTTTCTGCACTTGGAAAATAAGGTTGTTCTGGACCTTTGCCAGCATTTCCATATCCAAGATCATAATCTTGTTTTTGTGGGCCTTTATCAGGATTACCGCGCATATAAACCTCTTGTTAACTAAAATCTTTACTTGTCATCAATGTATAACGTAAGAATTATTTTAGTAAAGAAACATTGTGTAAAAAGAGAGAGTTTGGTAAGATTTGTTTCATCGTGGCGATAGTATTCAGTTACTTTGGTTAAAGCCAGCGTTAGTTGGTGCTGAGATCGAACTCGGCTGAACTGAATACGATGGAACCCGAAATGTCGCGACCTCGGACATAAATTAATTCCTCCCGGGTAACTTAAGAAGGTCCCTGTCAGTATCGGAATTACTAGAAGAGGCCAGAGTTATCCTGGCTAAACAGCGTCGGGCACGAAAAAGACGCGGATAAATTTGAGAATGCCAAGTTTTTTATATGCGCCTAATAGAGCAACCATAGCTTGATGTAGAGTGAAACTACGCAGGTGGGGATACGCGAAACTCGTATCAATAGCGCATTTTACCGTGGCGTAGTAGACAGGTACTTAGTGGCCCTAAAGGCCATTTCCCGCACCATTTATGCGGGAAGCCCTAAAAAGCTTCAACTGTATGCGATTAATCCCGGATTTGATTTTTAACCGTGGCGTAGAAAAGAGTTACTTTGCTTTTAACAAAAACACTCTTTTCACCTAATCCCGGAGTTTTATGAAAACAAATTTGAAATCTGCAAAAAAAACTACTTATGAAGGTGCGCCAGCATCTTCAATCACACCAATACAAGAACTCAGAAGAACTTGTCTTGCTTGTCTATTATGGGAAAACCACTTTTATGAGAATGGCGAAGATTCTCAAAAAAGAGTTGAAGAACTTTGTACAAAAGTTTCCGTTGATGAACTCAAAAATTTGATCATCGAATGTTTTGAGAAACAAAAACTTCGGCATATGCCCCTCAAACTTATTGTAGAGTTATTAAAGAAACCAAACAATCAAGCCAAATATCTTATTTCAAGAGTATGTACACGTCCTGATCAAATGACAGAATTGCTTTCTCTTTATTGGATTACCGGAAAAAAACCACTCGACAAGCAATTGCAGAGAGGATTGGCCCATGCTTTCCGGCAATATGATGATTACCAACTCGCCAAATATAATCGAAATAATGTCATTAAACTTCGCGATGTTCTTTTCTTATCTCATGCCAAACCTGAAAATGATAGACAGGCTAAGATATGGAATAATCTGATCAATGACAAATTAATGCCTGCTGAGACATGGGAAACGAAACTTTCAGCCGGTGAGAATAAGAAAGAAGCTTTTAGCGAATTACTTGCGAAAGGGAAAATGGGAACGATTGCCATCCTTCGCAATTTGCGAAATATGCGAGATCAACAAGTCAATATTGTTTCTATTTTTGAGAATCTTGAAAAAGGACGACCTGTATTACCATTTGAATATTTCCGGGCAGCTAATGCGATACCTGAATGGCAAAATAAAATAGCAACTGTGATGCTTAAGCATTTGACAATTGATCAAAAATTGCCTGGAACGACAATGGTTTTTGTTGATGTATCATCAAGTATGGACACACCTCTTTCTGCAAAATCCGATATACGATTGATTGATGCAGCATGTATGTTTGCAGTGCTTTTAAGGGAATGGTGTGAAATGGGAACAACAATTTCCTTTTCGAATGAATATAAATTTATTAAAGCCAGTCGTGGATTTGAATTGATTGATGATATAAAGAATTCGCAATGTCATGCTGGAACATATTTAGGAAATGCCATTAAAAATGCATTAGCATTTTCTACTAATATAAAAATTGATCGAATTATTGTGATTACGGATGAGCAGTCTGCTGATAATATTCCCCATCTAGATATCCCGAAAAAATATTTTATTAGTCTTGGAAATTATAAGAATCAACTAAAGACAGATGGAAGTTGGGTGCATGTTACAGGATTTTCTGAGAATACAATTCAATATATTATTGAGTTGGAACGCCCCGTGCTTTTCTCAACGAATTGAAAACAGAAACATGCGAAATTCCAAATTTTAAAGCAATGTCGCGGTAACTATCACCTTTTCGGCGGAGATCTAAAATTTTGCCTGGATTTATTTTAGGTCTCCTCCCGATTTTTCTAAACTTTGTTCCTTCCAATTTCAAAGTTCGATAACAAGAACTTTTTGTTATTTCAGTTAAATCGGAAATTTCTAGAATAGTTTTTCCTGATTCATAAAGGGAACGAAGATTATTATGGAACATTTTGCATCTCTGGCATTTCAATATTTGGTTTCTCTTCACCTACACGACTTTGCATTTCAGCAGCATTAACATCTCCGCCAATCATTTGAGCAACATCTGTAGCATCTTCTTCCTCTCCACCGGCCATTGCTTTCTGTGCCTGAGCAATTTGAACAATGTAAGAAGTCAATTTCATTAAGCGATCTTCATCAATTTCCTGAAGCTCTTTAGCTGCTTTGGCATTATCAAGGGCAGTTTTTGCTCTATCATGCTCAGCCTGTGAAGCACGTTCTTTTGCAAGACCGATATTTGCAACCGCACGAGTTTTGGCTTCAATTGCCCTTCCAAAATCATTTTGTGATTTAGCTTCAAAACTTCTAGCAAGCATAGCTTCCTGATGCATTTGAATTTGAGCAGCTTTTTCTTGTAATTCTTGGGCTTTTTTCTCTTCGGCTTCAATTGCTTCGACAAGTTCTTTTTTGCCCTGTAGCGTGGATTTTTCAAGTAAGTACTTGGAAGGAATATTAACACCAAGTTGCTTAAGTTGCAATGCCTGCATAAATTGCATATGCCTTTGTGTAGAAGTAAGTTCTCCTTCTTCAACAACACACCGATATTTTCTAAACTCACCATTGCTAAAGTTTTCGGATGGAGGCTTACCAAGGATTTTAGTAACTTTACCAACACCAAAATTAGCTTGAATCATTTCAAGCATTAATTCTCCAAGCAATATCTGCGATTCATTTAAACGGTCAAATACACCTTGTAAAGAAGTAAGACCTGCACCCATACGCATTTGAGTAAGAAGGCCTGAAGGATCACCCTTTTTAACTTCTCCAAAAAGTTCTTCATTCACTCCTGCAATAGCCATGATTTCATCATCCATAAGCTTTTGAAGATCAAAAATAGAAGAAGGAATATTCGGAGCTTGAATCATTTGGATATCGGCTTGGATATTAGCACTTTGTTTTGCCCAAAGGACCTGACCTGGACCTTGTTTATAAGCTTCTTCCGGTTGAACAAAAGCATCCTCTTTGGCAATGATACCACTTTGGGTTTGGGCAGAAAACATATCGAGCATATTATTGCGACGACGATTTAATTCTATTTGGCTATCTCGGATATTCCGAACAATGCCTTGATATCTATATTCATAATTTTGGACTTCGGGAAAGTGATAACAAAGGTAAGGAATAAAAGGGTAACGATCAATACCATAAGGTTGTTTTTCTTCATAAACAGGCTCACCATTAACACAAACGTGTAGTTTTATTGTTGGCTTCATTGCTGAAATCATTTTCACATTTGGATTTATGCGTTTAAGCATATCAAATTGATCTTCAGTACCTTTCCAATCGACAACTTCGCCTGTAGCCTGGTCTAAAATCTTTTTAACTCTTCGATAATCTCTTTCCCAAAATTCATCATAAGCATAAATTTCCTGTTGATACATGTACCAATTCGGTCCCATAAACTGAAAACGACCGTCTTTTGCTCCATAACCTTTATTAAGGGCAGGAAGAAAGTTTTTAAGTTTTGGGAAAAGAGATAAAACCATTTTTCTAGTAAGATATTTCCGCGTCCAAACCCATCCGCAGTCGGATAAATCTGCTTTTGTCCAATAATTATCCATAACAAAAGCATTATAGGGAACCCTATCAGTCTTAATATCTCCATTTTCCGGATCTTCACGAAAGTCCATCCATGCACATTGGAGATTGAGACCCGTCATATTTGAGCCATAAAAACAATCAGATATTTTATTATAAGAACGATCCTGATTTTTCACCCAATAAAGAACTTTCGTCAATTCATCTTGAAATTCTTCACCTTCCGAGTCCACAGCAGTGCATAAAGTTACTAAACGATTGCGGGCCTGATAGCCACCAATCATATTTAGTATTCGCAGAACTTTATTAAAGATAAGTAAACGTTGATTTCGATAATTGATATTATAGAAAGAATTCCAGTAATCCTGCTGGCCGGTAGCCATTTTAACATCTAAATCAGCCGCCATTTGCCACTGTTGCCAAAGAGGTTGAGACTCTTTCCAGTGCTCATCCATGATTTGTTTAATGGGATTATTTGCATTTGAGAAATACATCCAAACCGCCAAGTAAAATATTTACTTGCATATTAGGTTAAAAAAAATTTGTTTACAATTGTTAAGGATTGCCCGGGGTTGCGAGTTGCTCATAAGTATTATAAACAACACCTGTAAAATTAAGACCACTGAATGGAACAACTTGAGCAGGAAATTCTTGTGTTTTTGCAGGAATTGCGAATGCAGATAATTGTAAAGTATTAAGGCCGGTAGAAAAATTAAAATTATCAATAACAGTAATTATACAAGTTTTATTGTTAATTTCCATGCCATAACTAGAGTTAACGAACAACTGGACGTCCATACCAGAAATGAATCCGTGAGCAGCCACAGTAGTTACAACGGCATTTTGGGCATTTGTAATGGCAGCTATTTTTGCCGGCATCGGATTGAATGTTACCTGAGGATAATACCATGGGACTTTCAAGCGACCAATATAAAGAGTTGTCACATTCTGTTTCCTTTGAATCTTTTGAGCCAGGAATTATCATCCATTATCCTTTTATATTCATCTCTTCGATTTTGTAGGGCAAAAGACCAATTAGTAGGTTTTTTAGTCTTAGGATTTAACCAACGTTCATTAGCACGTTTAATTTTCTCATCTTCCGGCATTCTTTTAGATGACATTGCGATACTTTTGGTTCCATTCATCAATCTGGTCTTTTTTTATACCAGAACCACCATATTGTAAACGGGAAAGAGCTAAGTAGCGGAAAGCATCACATCCATGTGAACTGGCATCATGTTCCGGCTTATCGGAATAACAATTCATCTTATCATTATATTTCTTATGATAATTAGTTAAATGCCTAAGCAATAGTTTAGATCTTTCTTGGTCAAACCAGGATATTCCCATAAGCACGCGTCCGGCTTCGATCCCCGATTCAAATGAAGCCCTTTTAAGCACCGTGACTTTGATCCCAAATTGGCGTGCCATATCAACGAGACTTTTGCCAGTCTGAAGCGACCCGTTTTCGGCATCGAATGGCATATAATGTGTTCCGTAAACATAGCATCGCATATTAAGCTGACGTATAAAATGTTCGAGTCCTTCTCCGGTAGCTTCATAATAATCCAAAATCCTTACTTCTTTATCAATTTCCTGCCACCAAATGATGGCAGTAGAATCTCCATAGCCTAAGTCCCAAGAAGTATTAACTGGACTTCTAGCTTCGTAGGCCACTTTGCAAATTCTCCCTTCTTTGCGAGCAGTTTCCATAAGCCGACCATAGTATGAACCTTCCACGCCGCGATCATAGGAACAGTAATATTCCTGTTGGATAAGTTCTTCGGAAACACCTTCGCGGCGTTCTTGCTCAAGGGAAGCATGAGAAATGAGAGATGTATCTTCGACAGTGAGTTTTTGGTAAAACCATTCATTAGAATTTTCTCTGGCAATTTGATCCAGTTCAAATTGATGGTTTTTACCTCTAGGTGTACCATTGAATACCGCCCATCCTTTATTTTTTAGAAGAATAGGACGAATAATCATCTGCCAACATGCAGGATCTTGCAAAGAAAACTCAGAATGCACCACACCACAAGGGTTAGTCCCAGCCAGAGCATCATAATTATCAGAACCGACAAGTTGAATAATGCTTCCATTAATAAATTCAATTTTAAGATCAGTGTTGTGTTTATTTTTGATAAGTTTCTTAGGAATTGCAGCATCGAGTATTTTCTTTCCTTCTTCATTCATACCATCCCAGATAACTTTTTTGGCCTGACGATATGTAGGAAGAATATAATAATAAAGACCAATTTTTTCTATAGCTTTCAATACCATAAAATTCAAGCAGGCAATATCTTTTCCGGCTCTGCGATGCCAGACGAGAAGGGCGCGATTTTTTGTGGTCATAGCATCTTCGAATGTAGATTGATATGGCCTGGGGGTATATTCTAGAAAAACATCCAATGTAAACTCCTGATTAAAATAAATCTTAACAGATTGACAAGTATTAAGGAAAGTGTTAAGATATGTTCCATATGAGGTATTATGTACTATACAACTACGGATTTGATGCCAGAAAATCTATCTAAACCAAGGAAAACGATGGAAAACGAAACATTTAAAAACGAAGCTTTAACATTAAAACAACAATACAAAGAAAATCTTGAAAAAGAAGAAGCTAAATTAAAAGAATTTATATCTTGGCAACGTCAAGCCTTTGCGCAACTTGTAAAACTACAAGATAATATATGTGAATTTAAAAATAAGTTAAGAATTTTAGAAGATAAATTGGCTAACGATGATGAATCATCTACATCCTCTTAAGATAAGGAATGCTTGGTCATGATTATTGACTGCATCTCGGATTTACATGGATTTCAGCCTCAACTGGAAGGTGGTGATCTATTGATAGTTTCCGGAGATTTTACAGCTCGGGATACCAACCAAGAACATCAAGATGTTTTAGATTGGCTGGATATCCAAGATTATGAAAAAGTTGTGGTCATTGCCGGAAACCATGATGGATTTTTGGAAAAGAATCCGGAATTTTATAAACAATCAGCAATAACATATCTTTGCGATTCAGGATGCGAATTCAAAGGATATAAGATTTGGGGAAGTCCATGGACACCAATATTTTGTGATTGGCATTTCATGCTTCCAATTGCAAAAAGAAAAGAAAAGTGGGCCTTAATCCCTAATGATATAGATATTCTTATAACGCACGGACCTCCTTATAGAGTGTTAGACAAAGTTCCTAGTTATGAAAAGGATAATGAATTCGAACATGTTGGATGTTATGAACTTAAAAAGAGAGTTGATAGTCCTTTGATGAAGAATTTAAGCTTACATGTGTTCGGTCATATTCATGAAGGATATGGGCAGATGGAAATTGGAAAAACAAGATATGTTAACTGTGCGATTATGGATGAAAGATATAAACCGGTGAATAAACCTATAAGAATAGAATTATGATCTGCAAACAATGTCAAAATAAAATTTCACGTAAATGTGTGAAGGCATGTGGTGGAACTGTTCCTTTGAATGCTTTAGGATGTGATAATGATTATAAATGTGAATGGGAATCTTTTGCTGATGGAATTATTAAAATATTCAAAAACAAAGAGAATATGAATGCAAATAATTGATGGAATTGCTGTTTTTGGTGATGCTTTTCCTGAGGCTGTGGAACAAATGAAAGCGGTGATGAATTATGGTAAGAGACCTGAATATACTGTGCTTTGCGCTGATCATCACATCGGATATTCTGTACCTGTTGGCGGCGTGGTGGCCTATTCCGGAGCTATTAACGTTAATGCAGTTGGCTATGACATCGCTTGTGGTAATAAAGCTGTTTTGTTGGCTTGTGATAGTGAAAGTATCAAAGTAAACATTTGCAGGGAAATGAATGAAATTCAAAAGCATATCAGTTTTGGAATTGGCAGAAAGAATAACGAAAAAATCGAACATCCTTTATTTGATGATGATTCCTGGAACGAAGTTCCTTTACTCAGAGATCTTAAAAGTAAGGCATGTGATCAGTTGGGCACCATTGGTTCAGGAAACCACTACGTGGATATCTTTACGGATGAGCTTAATAGGATTTGGGTTGGCGTTCATTTTGGGAGTCGTGGTCTCGGTCATAGTATTGCAACACATTTTGTAAAAGCAGGGGGAGGGAAAGATGGAGTCCACGCAGAGCCGGTCATTTTTGATGAAGATTCAGACCTTGGACAACAATATATCAAATGCATGGAAATCGCTGGTCGATATGCTTACGCAGGAAGAGATTGGGTATGTCAGAGAGTGGCGAAAATCCTCAGATCAGAAATTCTTGACGAGGTACACAACCACCATAACTTTGCATGGAGGGAACGTCATTTTGGTCAAGATCTCTGGGTCATTAGAAAGGGCGCAACACCTGCCTTCCCTGGCCAAAGAGGCTTTGTTGGAGGTTCTATGGCAGACATATCAGTTATACTTGAAGGGATCGAAACCCCAACTTCTGCAAAAGCTCTTTATTCAACTATCCATGGAGCCGGCCGTGCTATGGGAAGAAATCAAGCCAAAGGAAAAATCTGTAGAAAAACCGGAAAACAAGTCACAGCCGGATTGGTATCAAAACAAGCCCATGACGAATATATCAAAAAAGCTAATGTGGAAGTGCGCGGAGCGGGGTTGGACGAATCGCCCCTAGCATATAAACGTATAGAAAGAGTGTTAGAAGTTCATAAAGATACAATTAAGATAATACATACCTTGAAACCTATTGGTGTGTGCATGGCTGACGAAAGAAACTTGAAAGTGGATAGATATAGGGATTGACATGGGATTTATAATATATCCACCTGAAGGCACGAAATTTGGAAAATGTGAAAGATGTGAAATGCCATTTATCGATGATGATTATAGCAAAATTTGTTTACTATGTCAGATTACACAAGAATCAGAAAATCTAGGATTATATGAATAGTGGATTAGCATATATTGGAAAGATTATCAAATTAGAGCCTATCAAAGACGCAGATTTTATATTGAGTGCGACCGTTATATGTGGCGCAGGGGGAAAATGGCAAGGAGTAGTAAGAAAGAGAGATTTTTCCTTGAATGATTTAGGTGTAGTATATTTGCCCGATGCTTTGATTTCTCCAAGGGATGATATGAAATTTCTGGAGAAGAATGGATGGCGTGTGAAGATGCAAAGATTTAAGGGAGTGCGGAGTGAAGTTGTGATTATGCCTTTAGTGAATGTTTCTTTATTAAATTTTCTTGGTGAAGATGTAACTGATTTATTTGGAGTGGAAAAATATACCAAACCAGTTCCCTTAAATATGCAAGGAATAGCGAAGGGACAATTTCCCGGATTTATTCCAAAGACAGATGAGCCTAACTGGCAGACTGTGCCTGAATTGATCGATAAATTGCATGGTAAGCAATATTATATAAGTCAAAAGTGTGATGGCAGTTCAACAACAGCATATAAGAGATATGGACAATTTGGAATTTGCTCAAGGAATTGGGAGTTAGAGAAAGATGAGAATAATGGATATTGGAAGATTGCTATTAAGTATGATTTGGAGAAAAATCTCCCGGAAGGTGTTGCGATCCAGTGGGAAACTTGCGGGCCGAAAGTACAAAGTAATCCGATGGGATTGAAGGAACTAGATGGATTTGTCTTTAGTGCATATAACATCCATAAGCATTGTTATCTTCAATACCATGAATTGCTAGCTCTTTGTAAGCTGATAAAGATGAAAATGGTGAACACATTAGGAGTTGGCAAGTTTGATGCTACTAAATTTACTGGTGGTTTGGATGTAGATGCATGGGCAAAGGGCAAGTATGAGAATGGTAAGGAGCATGAAGGAGTTGTAGTTAGAAGTCAGTGGAATGAAGAAGATGGAAAACCAATAAGCTTTAAAGTGATAAACATAGATTATGACAATACCTGAAAAATATAAAGATTTGAATATCAATGAGTTAATTAAAATATTGGATGAAGATAATCCTGCGATGCATATTGCAATGAGGGCTTTAGCAATGCGTATATCTAAGGAAATGAGCATCTTGCATGATAGAATTGATACATTGCACATAAGAATCGATAGAATAAGGAACGTCTGATAATATTTTAGATGAAGGATGGAAGAAATATTCATAGGAGAAAGTTAATGAGACAGAAATTAACATTGACAAAGTTAAAAATATTGGTATAACAGGCACGAGCCTTTCGAGTGGCTTTTTCTTTTTATTTTTTCTTTTTGGCTTACTTCGTATCTATGGGTGCACGAAGTAGCAGGGCCCCATAGATTAAGAATACCGACGGGTCCACACGAAGTAGTGCCATGCAGCTAGAACAGTTCTAGAAATACCGACACTACTGCACGGAGTAGCAGATGATGTGCATGCTATGTGCTGGGGAACCTCAGCATGTAGATGCACTACAAGGATAAGCATTTATATGAAAGATAAGGAATGAAAAATGTTACAATTTGTAAAGCAATGGGTAAGAGAAATTACAGATGAAAAAACAATAGTTGCAGATGGAACGAGAGATAAGTGGACTAGTTGTGAAGACGGATTACCGCATACAGACAGATATGTTGAAGTTTTATTATATGGATCTAATAGTCGTTACGAACTTGGAAAAAATGTGATGTTAACACTTGCAAGATTTAATCCTCGGGTGGGATGGAATATTGATGGATGTGTTGGAATAGTTATTTCATGGAGGGATATAGATAAGGAAATCAAAAATATCTTAGACGACCATGAATATTTGAAGAAACTCATATGAAAGAAGTAGACAGTGGCAATCTATCTATAATATGTATAACAATAGTTTTATTATCAATAGTTTTATCTATAGCTATATATAATATTCAATATGTAGATAAGATTAAAACTATTAATAAAAGAATCATTTATAGAGAGAACAATGTTCCATATAAGTATGATGAAATTGAGATGAAGGAATGAGGGATGCATAATGGATGATAGACAGTTTAATATATCTAGCATTGTTTTAGTGTTAATGGTTGGTGTGTTTGGTATTGGAGGGTGCATGCTTGGTTTACCAAACTATGATGTCTGGCATCAGAGCAAAGCCGGGGAAGCGGAATTGGCAAGGGCAGAGTACAACAGGCAGATAGCGACATTAGAAGCTAGGCAGAAACTTGAAAGTGCGAAGAGTTTAGCCGATGCAGAAGTCATAAGGGCCGAAGGTGTTGCCAAAGCCAATCAGATCATAGGAAAGAGTTTACAGGGAAATGAAAGTTACCTTCGATATCTCTGGGTTCAAGGTATGCAAACAAATCAAATGCAGGTAGTATACATTCCTACTGAGTGCAATTTACCAATCCTTGAAGCTAATAGGTTTAAAGAATATGAAAAAAATAAATAGAGAATGAAAATGCTCGATGACATCGTAGATAAACACATTGAATTTTGCAATACAGAGGTGAAGTTTGGAAAAGACCGTGTTGATTGCTTTACAAATCAAATACTGTTAATGCGCTTGTTTAGAGAAGAAATTAACGAATTAAAAGAAAAAGTTAAAAATTTAGAGGAAAAAAATGAACCCATTACACTTTAGATCATACTCAGCACCACCTAATTCCCCAATAACACCACGTACTTATGATGAGAAACGTGAAGATAAACCTGAAAAAGATGTATCATCGCACTCAAGCGATTATTATGACAGTAGCTCAGAAAGCGATGATGACTTTAAACCTGCATTTATCGTCTCAGCTCCTGTTAAAGTACCAACTCCTATCGTCAAACCTGCACCCGTGAAAGTTAATGAAGTTTGGCAGATTCTTCACTTCGGAGATTGATGAACCATTTCGGTCTTGCCGCTAATATCATCGACGCCTGCTTCCTCGTCATCGGTAAATCCGGCAAAATCCTTAATGCCCGCGGCAACCGCATCTGCTTCCTACTCGATATCTTCTGCCTATCCTACTGGATCTACATGGATATAAATCGACAACTCTACTCACAAGCCATTTGTGCCGTTTTCTCCATATTCATCTGCATCTACGGCTTTAACAAATGGGGCAAAATAAAGTGAAAGCTACTAAGTGGTAAGAATTGTTTCAATGAATACTTTTCCTAAAATAACTAGGTTTTTTTGGCTGAGTTACATAGGAGGGTATACATTCACAACAACAGCAAGAGGACCCAAAACCCCTTGACGTATGCCCTCGACTTTGAAAGACTAGGACAAACGGATTGACAAATTAAAAGTAGAAGTTGAAACAGATGTTAACAGTTACTTAGCTTTCTTACTGCGCTTCTTCGGTGCCATTGCCTGCTTTGATAGGCTGCGCCCTGAGACTATAACATTGATTGTACCAGTTGGCTGGTCGGCAATACCTGCGCGTTTGAGTTCAAGCATTGAGTTCATAAGCTCACGATCATAAACATGCATAGTGTGCCTCACGATACCTTCTGAGCACTTACCTTTCATTGCTAAAAGCTCTCGACGTTGTGCTACACGCAGCTTTGCGGATTTAAGTTCTTTCGCAAAAAGCGGTTCAGCTTGAGCGAACTCCCAAACGCGTTCCTGGCACAGATTTTGATCAGCGATCCAGGTATTAAATACCCAAGCGTCATCACGTTGCGACCATTCGATAAGACCAGGGATAAGATCGAGGATAAACTTTTGATTATAGACTTTATGTTTACCTGGGTTAGTGGAGATAAGAGTATGTCCGGGTTTAAAGGAAGTGGAAGATCTAGCCATGATGAGCTCCTGTAAATTGCAGTGTATTTGTCAATGAGAAAAGTATCAATGATTATTTTATTGTAAGAAAAGAAACAAAGTGCTTGATTGCAATTGTGGCAATGTGCTATATTGTCATGTATCATAGCGAAAATAGCGTAAGTCACCAGCGATAATATCTTGGTGTATGATGGTTAGAGAGTAAGTATGATGAGACAAAAGCTAACATAAAAGGAGAATGAGAATGAAGTACATAGCGATAGATAAATATGAAAAGATATCAGAGGTGAGAAAAGCTTCACAAGATGTAAAAGCACTATCAAGAGTAAAATCTTCTAGAAAAGGAGCTGAAAGACATCATGGTTATAAAGTTAAACCAAATGAGATAGAAAGCAGATTGCAAAGAAAGAGTGTGTCAAAAGCTAACATAAAAGGAGAATGAAAATGCAAGCAATTGAAAAAGGTCAAAGCACAGAAGAAGTTTATAAACATAATCTATCTAAAATGAGCACACGTGAATTTATAGAAGAACAATTTTATTTAGAAAAAACATTAATGAGATCACCTATAAATAATCCAGTTTTAAAAAATAGATATGAATTATTAATTGCAGAAAAAGACAAAAGATTAGGGAGGGTTTAATATGTACATAAGCATACCAATGTTATTTATAATGATAGCAATTTATTTAATATTAATGAGTGATAGAAACTATGGAGAGTATTAATGAAAGAGAGGACATTTAAAGGATTAGTGGAAGCTGTTGAGGAAAACAATAAAATGAATAATGGTAAATGGTCAGATTGGAAAGACGCATGGCACATAGAAGAAGTGTATGGCGAATTGGAGGACGATTTTGATCACGTCGCTAGAGCATTTTTGGATGAATTAATTGGCAATGAAGGGAAGAATAAAAGTTATTACATAGATGCTATGTGCGCGTTAAATTATGGTTATGTGTTTAACGAATAATCTATAAAACAACAAACAGGAGTAGAAAATGAAAGAGACAACATTAAAAGATTTAATAGATAGTGACACACATGGGCTGTTGGATATAGAGCCTGGATTTTATCCAATAGAGGTATCAATAGATGAGCTTATTGAGGTAGCAAAGAAAGGAGTGCCGATATTGCAAAAGGCTTGGGGTCAACACTGTACATATATAAAGTATGACAAGAGTGATGGTGAGTGGTATTTTGTGACATACGACAATTACTTTTGCTATTGGAGAGATAAAGAGTTAATAAATGAAGAAACTGCAAGATTTAGTTTAACATAAATAAGGAAAGAGCAATGAATAGAAAGTATTATGGTAAGTATTTAGAAAATGTCAAGAGGCCAAATGGTGATACGTTTGTTAGAAAGACAGACAATACACCAATAGAGTTTGATAATCTGATATATGATATTCACAAGAGTAACTTTTTTGGTGCGATGCCAAATGATTGGATATATGAGATAATAAAGGAAGCATTTGAATATATGGAAGGTATTGATATTGATGAAGATACGGATGTATCAGATATGAATATTGAGAGTGATATATATGATATTGATTTGTATGAATGGATGAAGAATAACGGATATGCGCAGGACTATTGCGATGAATACCAGGATGAATTTCATGTGGATGGGCAAGTTAAACAATTGGTAAGGGGAGGGCAATGGTTGGCAAAGAAAAAGATATATGAAGAAGTATTAGAATTTATCCGGGAGGAAGAAACAGAAAATGAGAGGAGATATGAAGGTGAGTGATATACATAAAATGATACTGGAACATATGAGGGCAACGGAAAAGCTGGCCAATGCTATGCAGAATGAATTTGAGCATAAAGGGATATGTCCAAAAGAGGCGTTGTTAGCATGTTTGATGCTGGCAGGAAAACTGTGTGGGAATAATGAATTAAGTAAGTCATTATCAATGAATTATTTTAAATATATATGCAGGGCAGTGGAGGAGGGTGAAGAAAATGAATAATCAAGAATTAAAGAGATTAATGGTAGATCAGATAAGATTAGAATTTGACTTGATAAATCTATTAGAGGAGTGTTTTGATGAAATATTTAAAGAGCGTAATAAATCAGCAAAATACAGATTGTTAGAGTTTATAAATGTATACGGGGAAAATGAATATATACCTGGAATTGATTATTTCAAAAAAGAATTTATAAAAGAGGATAAGTTAGATGAATGAGAAGCATTATATTAGGATTAGGGTAACGGAACAGATGTTACTAGAGATTAAGCAATACGCTTTAGACAACAAGAGTAACATGCAAGAGATTGTAGAAAACTTATTAAAGGAAAAGTTTAATGGAAGTAAAGAGAAAAATAAGAAAAGTTAGTTTTTTGACAGATGAAGAAAAACAATTTATAATAAAAGAATACTCATTAGGCAAATCTTGTTATTCTATAGGTCAGAATTTAAATAGATCATTAACAGCAATACAGATGTTTGTTGATAAGAATTTTAAAGGAAGAAAATATTATAAATATGTTGCTCGTGGAAAAGATACACATTATTTAACAATGGAGGAGAAACAAACAATTAAAAGAATGTTTGAAAATAATGAAACAATTATTACCATAGGTAGAGCTATAGATAGAAACAAAAGTACAGTGTATGATTTCATTAAAAAGAATCAAAAGAATGGTGAAATTGTGATTATTGACAAAAAAAGAAACTCTTTATCATTGGTAAATTTAGAAAAAAGGATAGAGAGATTAGAGAATCAAGTGAAAATATTATCAGACTATTTGAGGAATAACATAAAATGACAAAAAAAATAACATTCGAGCATAGAAAAAAAATAGAGGAACTGAATTTACAAAAAATGAACATCAAGGACATTGCAGTCATTGTAGATTTGGGAGAGACAACGGTATCCGATGAAATCCAATTTAATGGTGGACGCGATAACTATTCCGCTAGTTTTGCTGAAAAAAACCGAGGAAAAAGGATCAGGACTAGAAAAAGAGAAACCAAGTTGAAAGCTGCCACCATTGATGAAATAATCATTCATCAAAACAAGATGATGAAAAAATTAAATGATATTTACACAAAACTAGAAACAATACAGGGGAGACAATGATAGAAAATACAAAAAACTATAAACAATTTATTTTTATAGATTCAAATCGGTTAATCGACCAAAAACATGTGAGATTTTTGATGGACGAAATTGAGAATAACAATTTACTTTTTGCCAATCCTATATGCGTAAATAATGAATATGAAGTTATCGATGGACAGCATAGACTTTTAGCTGCAAAGAATTTGAATGTGGAGATTTATTATATTCGTAATGAAAAGCTGAAAAAAACTGATATGATCGCCATGAATAAAACGAAAAAAATATGGTCAAATGCTGAATATTTGCATTATTATGTTTCAGAGCAATATGCTGAATACATTAAGCTGCAAAGATTTATAGAAGAAAATAATATTAATGCTAATATCGCGATAAGTTTATGTGACCAATGGAGAAGTCAGAAAGCTAGCAAGCGATTTAAAGCAGGAGAATTTATTTTTAACGATTCATTTGGTAGGGAATTGATAGAAAAAGCAAAAAATATCATAGAACTTGTTAACAATAAGCTTGGTTTTAAATTGTTTACGAAAAGTTCTTCGTTTATGAAAGCATTATGTATATTTCTGAGTACTACATCGGTAGACTATAGACTTTTATATGAAAGAGTTGAAAGACAGCTTCCAAAAATTCACCCTCAAACCAACGTAAGAAGCTATTTAGAGATGTTTGTGGATATCTATAATTTCAAAGCTAGAGGAAGGGCCATTTCATTCGATGAAATTGAAATTTGAATTGCATATTCTTTAGGTGTGCCTTTTGTTTGAGAGTAGCACCATTCAATGCGGGGGTCGTTATCAGCGAACCCCCTTTTTTTTCCGGGAACTAAGATATCTGCAACTTCGTCACGAATCCATTTGAAGGATACCTGTAGATTGTCTCCGTCCAACTGACGCGGAGCTATCCGACAAAGCGTCACTCTGCAAAGAGTATTGCTTGCCAAGGCTGGGAAGTGTAACAGTTCCGCTCGTACTGACGATTGTTGGAGTTTGTGTCGTTTGTGCTTCTTTGACCAATGCTCCGTTAAGTTGCTTTCGCTCACCGTTTTGATCGGAATTTTGAATATTCTTAACATTAATTCCATTCTTTTCAAGCTGCCATGTGACTAAACTTCGCATTGCTCCGAGATGGAATAAGGCAAGATTAGTTTCATCCTCGATAAAACAGTCATACATTTCTTGAAGTTCAGAGTCAAGCTTAAGAAGTAAAGTTTTTATTTCTTCGTTCAAAATGGAACCTCACTGATTTTAACGACCTTTTCAGGCGTCGAAGATTGAGAGGAAGGGGTATGTACTGATGGCCCGGAGTTAGTCATTAGAAAGGCATCTAAAAGCGGAAAAAACTGCTTTTGAAAAGCATCCTGTTCATACTTCTCATTCATTTGGACTAAAGGGAAGTATTCATATTCACCTTTTTCATTCTTAATTGCTTTTTGAGGAAAGCTTACCCAGCGTGAGCCATTCTTGGTAAGAACGGAAATGTTGAAGATTTGCATGATTCCCCATTTTGTAGGGAATTCGATATCTGCGTGCCCGGCAAGATATCCGGGCTTTTGGCTAACTCTGTAATCTAGTATTTTCATTTTCTATCTCGCTTTTTTCATTTTTAAATTCTCTGATTTGATTTTTATACCATCTCAACTTTTCTTCTCTAGTAAGATTAGTGTAAATATAATCATATTCGCAATATATTTTACGTGTTATTTCTCCACATTCTTCATCAATTTTATT